>OGQN01002018.1_pt1 | contig 15262 bp, 11 predicted proteins | sample 1553231 | NCBI WGS metagenome assembly OGQN01 (sample SAMEA2579950, study PRJEB22360) | human gut metagenome | biome: human gut; feature: human-associated habitat; material: faeces | place: Denmark | collected 2008/2010 | reverse complement strand
TATACCGCAAAGTGGGGCGTGCAGATTGCGGGAATGATTTTTCAAACACGCTCTAGAGCCTTCTCAGTCAGCTTATCTGCCATACAGAAGCATCAGCTTCTGCCCTTCCTTATGGATGTCAAATCCTGCTTCTGCCAGCCTTCTGGCTGCTTCTTCTCTTTCAATTCTCCCGGCTTCCTTCATCTTAAACACAGCTTTGGCCCATTTCTCCGGGCTTTCTGCCAGGGAAATCATTGTCACATTTTCCCGGGAGAGTACTGCTTCTCCTGTGATCTGGTCTGAAATCACACAGGGCAGGCCATTGGCCTGAGCTTCCAGAAGAGTAAAGGGAAGTCCCTCAAATAAAGAAGGAAACAGGAAAACATCCATGGCGCTTAAGTACCGCTCCACGTCCTGACATACTCCCGTAAATATGATTTTATCCAGGACACCCGCCTTTTTAGCCTGCTCCTGGATCTGTTCCTTTAATTCGCCGTCACCAATAAGGCAAAGCCTTGCAGCTGGCTCTTTTCGTTGGATTTCATGGAAAATACGGAGAATGGCCTCATGATTCTTCTGAACCTGAAACCTGCCTACATGCCCTACTACCAGGGCATCCCCGGAAATCCCCAGCTTCTCTCTGATTTTCCGCCTGTTTGACTCTGAAAAGCCATATTTATCTGTCTCAATTGCGTTTGCAACCAAAGTTACCTCGCCCCGTTCAAAAGCCTTATCTCCGAACAGCCATCTGCCTGCTTTTTCGGAACAGGCAAACTTCTCATTCACATAATGCTTCATTCTGGGACGATTCACGCCATCCATCAGCTTACGCACAATTCCCGGTGCTGAAGCGTTATGGGAATGTGCGATCACCTTTCTCACTCCTGCCTGCTTCGCCAGGCGAAGTGGTACGATATTGGCTGCTGAAAGCATATTCACATGCACGACATCGTACTTCTCCCGGGAAAGGAGCTTCCGAAAGGCCTTTATATAGCCAAAGTAATCTTTTTTTATATTGGGAACATAAAAAACCCGTCCACCAAGCTCCAGGATTTCTTTCTCATAAGCAATCGTTCCATACATGGATACAAAATCAAAGGATACTCCCTGTCTGGCCAGTTCCCTGAAATAATTCATTACAAATGCTTCCATACCGCCAGGATTATTTCCCAGCCCTACCTGCAGGATTTTCATTTTTCACCTTCTAAACGCTTTATCAGCTTGTCATATCTGGAAACTTCCCGGGTTAATTCCTTTTTCATAATCAGCCACCTATCATTTTACTGTATTGCTCAGAGATCGGACCAATGTCGCCGTATGCGATCAGCTTGCCTTTTTCCAGAATCATGGCCTTATTGCAAAGGCGCTGTACCTGTTCCAGAGAATGGGATACAAAAAGGACGGTAACACCTGAGTCAAACATACTCATGATCTTCTTTTCACTTTTTTTACGGAACTTGGCGTCACCTACGGAAAGGACCTCGTCCAGGATCAGGATCTTCGGTTCTACTACTGTGGCAATGGAAAAGCCAAGTCTGGATTTCATACCGGAGGAATAATTTTTCACCGGAACATCCATGAATTTCTGAAGTTCAGAGAATTCTACAATCTCATCATATTTGCTGTCAATAAATTTCTTGGTATATCCAAGCATGGCACCATACAGGTAAATATTCTCTTTTCCTGTATACTGCGGGTCAAAACCAGCGCCAAGTTCCAGAAGGGGAACCATTTTCCCATGTTTGTCCACATGACCCTCTGTAGGCTTGAATACACCGGAAATCACCTTAAGAAGAGTACTTTTTCCAGCTCCGTTAAGACCAAGGATACCTACACGGTCTCCCTTTTCCACGCTGAAGCTTACATTCTTCAAAGCCCAGAATTCATTGTACTGGATTTCTCTCTTAATGGTTTTAAATATATAATCTTTTAAGCTGTCAACCTTCTCACGGCTCAGGTTGAACTTCATGCTTACGTTATCGACTTCAATGGCTGTCTTGCTCATATTTTCTCCTTAACATGTTCCTGTAAATGGTAGTTTAGAGCGTGTTTGAAAAATACTTTCTGCAGGGAATGATTTTTCAAACAGGTTCTAGATGTACAGAATAAAATTATCCTGTTTTTTCTTGAAGCATACAAGTCCGATGATGGTAATCACTACGCTGAATGCAGCTGCATAAATTACATATGGCGCATACATAGGCTCTCCGAAGATTGCAGATCGGAAAATCTGAATGGTACAGTACAGAGGATTGAACTTCAGGATCCATGCCCAGCCACTCTTCAGCAGCTTGCTTGGATAATAGAAGATGGCACATGTATACATGATCAGCATCAGGGCAACAGACCAGAGGTACTCAATATCTCTGAAAAATACACCGATAGTTGCAAGGAACATTCCACTTCCGTAGGAAAGGATCAGAATGATGATCAAGGCAACCGGTGCCTGAAGCAGATAAATAGTCGGTTTCACACCCAGGATCACGCCTACAATGGCAAGCACAACCAGGGAGATCAGAAAAATAATATAATTATAAATTACAGTTGAAAGTGGATACAGATATTTCGGTACATACACTTTCTTGATCATTGCTGCATTGGATCGGATGGATTTCAGCGCAGCTTTGGTTGCAGAGGAATAAAAGCTGTACAGAAGACGTCCGGAAAGAATGTATACAGGGAATGTTTTGTCCGTGTTTCCATACAGGGTTCCGAAGACAATTGTCAGTACCACCATGGAAAGCAGTGGTTCTAGCATGGACCACAAAATACCAAGGTAGGAACGACGATATTTCAGCTTGATTCCTTTTTTGACCAGCTCACTTAACAGGAACTGATACTGTCTGAGATTATCTAAATATTTCTTCATATTCACTCCATTATATTTTGAAAAATTTGGCTTTCTGTTTTATCCAAAGCATTCGTATATAAACTTCTTTTTGGAAAAAAGCCAAACTGTATTGTAACATACTCTTTCCCAGGTTGCAATATTGCGATTTAACCTGGAAGCGATCAATCAGTTACTGTGTTACTCCGTGACCAATAACATCAATCATTCCAGATTCTTACTTGCATCTACTGCCATCTGGTAGGCTTCTGCATAAGAAATTCCAGTCTTTCTGCAGATTTCCGCCAGGCTTTCATACTCCGGATAGCATTTCTCTGCTCCTTCTGAACCGCATATTTTCACTTCCACCTCGCCGAAGGGAATCATTACTTTCCGTTTTCTCCGGGGCAAAATCGTGCGCTCCATCCTGGCCCTGCGGATACCAATACTGGTAGTTTCTGCAAAAATCAGCGCTTCCATTCCCGGAACATCTTCTTCCTTACAAATTACAGTAAGAAGCCATGCAGGACGGTTTTTCTTCATATATACAGGAGTATAATGCACATCCCTTGCACCGGCCTCAAAAAGCTTCTCCATGACAAAGCCAAGTACTTCACCGCTGCAGTCATCGATGTTTGTTTCCAGCTTGTAGATGTAATCTGCACAATCCGCGCTTTCCGTAACACCGGTCTGAATTTTGGCAGTTTCATTTGCCGCACTTTCATTTCCTGCCGGAATTCCCACCGCTTTTTCCGGTTTATGGGATTCTTCCGGGTGAATCAGCATTGCACGCAGGATTCCCGGGCACTCATACGTCCTCTTGCCAGCTCCGATACCTGTTTTCTCAATTGCAAAGGTCTCCGGTAATTTGCAGGAAGTACGTACTGCTGCCACAATTGCCGCACCTGTAGGAGTTACCAGTTCACCCTGTACCGGAGTGATCCGCAGATTCAGGCCACACTGCTGTACAATATGGGTTACCGCTGGAACCGGAACTGGTAAAATGCCATGCTGGCAGCGGACCGTACCCATTCCTTCACATAATACAGGTACAATGACCTCTGTAATTCCAAGATTGTCCAGGCAGACTGCCACGGACAAAATATCTACAATGGAATCCACAGCTCCAACTTCGTGGAAATGCACCTCCTCCACCGGAACATTGTGGGCTTTTGCTTCTGCCCTTGCCAGGATCTGAAAAATTTTAAGGGCAATACCTCTGGCACTGTCAGTCATCTTTGTGTCAGCAAGTATCTGACAGATTTCGTTCATACCGCGATGTTTGTGATGACGATGGGGCTCGTGAGTATGTGCTGCTATCTCATCTCCATGATCATGTCCATGTGCTGCCACATTCTTTGCAGCTGCCTCATGGCTATGCTCATACTGGTGATTATGTTCTTCTGCCATATGCGTATGACTGTGATTATGTTCTTCTGCCTCATGCGTATGACTGTGATTATGTTCTTCTGCCCCATGCGTATGACTATGATCATGTCCATGCAGATACTCCATATCATGGTCATGTCCGTCTATCTCTGCATCCAGGATTACATCGAAATCACAGGCATCAATCCCGGATTTCGTCACCCTGCTTACTTTTATCTCAAATCCCTGCACCGGAATACTTTCAAGTACATCCTCCAGCACCTTCTGATCTGCTCCCAGATCCAGCAGTGCTGCCACTGTCATATCACCACTGATTCCGGAATAACACTCCAGATATAATGATTTTCCCATAATTCTCCTCGTTACAAATTTATCAAATTGCTTTTCAATTTGTGTCTCTTACTTACCAAGCGCCAGCCGGTTCATCTGCGTTGCCAGATATCCGGCTCCATATCCATTGTCAATATTCACGGTGGCAATTCCATTGGCACAGGAATTGATCATGGTCAGAAGTGCTGATAATCCATGGAAATTCGCTCCATATCCCACAGACGTAGGCACCGCGATCACCGGTCGGCTTACAAGACCGCCCATAACACTGGCAAGAGCACCCTCCATGCCAGCCACAGCCACAACACAATTAGCATCCCGAATGATCTCCAGCCTGGAAAACAGCCTGTGCATTCCACTTACACCAACATCATAAATCCGTTCCACGTGAGTTCCAAAATATTCTGCAGTCTGTGCTGCTTCCTCGGCCACCGGAATATCTGCAGTGCCTGCGGTACAGACAGCCACCTTTCCCTCATGAATCTTATCTGGTTTCTCTATTTTCAGGATTCTGGAAACAGGGTCATACTGAACTTCTGGAAACTTCTCCTTCACCAGCTCATACTGTGCCTGGGAAGCCCTTGTTCCAAGTACTTCTCCCTCTTCCATATATAAACGCTCAAATATTTTCAGCAAATGGGCATCTGCCTTATTGCTGCAGTAAATCACCTCTGCGAAACCAGTACGGGCTTTTCTCCCCATATCCAGCTTGGCATAATCCATTTCCTTGTAACCATCCTGTCGAATCAGCTTCCCTGCTGCTTCCGGAGAAAGTCCTCCCATTTGCACCTGGGCAAGGATTTCTTCTAGTGTCATGTACAAATCACTCCATTTCCTAAAACGTGTTTGAAAAAGGCATTCTGCAAAATGTACGTCACAATTTGCGGGAATCTTTTTTCAAACAGGCTCTAAAATGCAACACAATTATAACGTTTTCTTCTCTTTTATTCAACAAAAAAATCCTGCCTCATTTTGCTGAAGCAGGATTTCTATGCATCGCGAAGCGTGTTACTTGTCACGGAGCGAACCGTAACGGATTTCTTCCAAAGCCGGCTGTTCTGAGCGTAATCAGCGCTCCCAGGACGTCTGATTATGTTTTATTTCGCTTTGGCTGCCTTTTTATCTCCAAGGAAACCAATCGATGTAACACAGATCAGTTTATCGAAGATCATAAACATAGCTGGTAAGATAAACAGTACAACTACCATACTGATGATCGCACCACGGGCAAGCAATGTACAGATAGAACCGATCATCTCAACCTGTGAATAACAGGAAACACCGAAGGTTGCTGCGAAGAAGCTGAGACCACTGCTGATAATGGACGGCATGCTGGTCTTATGGGCAATGCTGATGGCTTCCATCTTATTCTTACCGTGCTGTCTCTCTCTCTGATAACGGGTAGTCATCAGGATCGCATAGTCAACGGTTGCACCCAGCTGGATGGCACCAATAACAATACTTGCAACGAACGGAAGGCTGATTCCCTGATAGTACGGAATGGCCATATTGACAAAAATCGCAAACTCAATAACCGCAACCAGAATGATCGGAAGGGAAATTGATTTAAAGATAATCATAATGATCAGGAAAATGGCACCGATGGAGATTACATTTACACGAACCAGATCGGCATCTGTGGTATCCTGAAGATCTTTCATAAGCGGTGCCTCACCGATTACCATTGCAGTATTATCGTATTTCTTTACTATTTTATCAATTTCTGCAAGCTGGGCATTTACCTCATCTGTAGCAGAACCATATTCAGAGCATACAAATGCAAGCTCATACTGATCTCCTTTGAAAATCTTCTTCAGATCATCCGGGATCATAGACTCCGGAACGGTAGGTCCGATCAGGGAATTCATACCCAGACTCCACTTCACACCCTCAACCTTATCAATATCATTTAACATCTGCTGTTTCTGCTTGGAGTCCATATTCTTATCCATCATAATCATATGGATATTGCCTACTGCAAAAGTTTTCTCCAGCTCATCATTGGCAATGTTGCAATCCAAAGTGGCTGGAAGGGATTCTGCAATATTATAGTAAATCTTTGTATGATTGTTTCCATAAATAGCCGGAAGCAGAAGCACCAGGAAAATCACAGTCCAAAGCTTATAATGCTTCGTAATAAATGCAGACGGTTTATCCATTCTGGCAAGAAGCAGCTTATGCTGTGTCTTCTCAATAGGCTTGTCAAAAAACAGAACCAGTGCCGGAAGAATGGTTACACAGCAGATAACACCAATAATAACGCCCTTTGCCATAACAATACCAAGGTCACGTCCAAGAGCAAAGGTCATAACACAAAGTGCAACGAAGCCGGCTACTGTGGTAACAGAGCTTCCAGCTACAGACTTAAAAGTATTGGCAATGGCATGCCCCATGGCACGGTCCTTTTCACCAGGGAAACGCTTCCTATTTTCCTCGTAGCTGTTCAGAAGGAAAATGGAATAATCCATGGTAACACCAAGCTGAAGCACTGCGGTAAGTGCCTGTGTAATATAAGAGGTTTCGCCCAGAATAATATTGCTTCCCAGGTTGTAAAGGATAGCAAGTCCGATACTGAGCAGGAACAAAAACGGAACAACAAAGGATCCGCTTGTCAGCTCCAGAACGACCAGACTAAGTACTGCTGCGATCACAACGTAAATCGGCAGCTCCTGCATGGCAATGTTCTTAATATCTGTAACAACTCCTGTCATGCCACTGAGGAAGCACTGCTCGTTGGCAATCTTACGTAGTTCTGTGATAGCTTCCATGGAAGTATCTGAAGATGTGGTATTATCAAACAGAACCAGCATCATGGTTGCATCGCCATTTATAAATACCTTTCTGTACTTCTCAGGAATCATCTCTACCGGAAGAGTGATATCCGCCACATCATCATACCAGAGAACATCCTTTACATGCTCTACTTCACTGAATTTCTCTTCCAGCTTCTGGACATCCTTCATATCCATATTCTCCACAATTACCATGGAAAAGGCGCCCATACCAAACTCATCTACCAGAATATCCTGACCTTTTACTGTCTCAAGGGTATCCGGCAGGTAACTTAACAGATCATAATTGACTCTCGTCTCTGCGATTCCGATCACAGACGGGATTACCAGCAAAAGTCCGATCAAAAGCACCAGGACCTTATGCTTGGCTATCCATTTTCCTACTTTGACCATTGATGTCATCTCCTTAAATTCATTTCTTTCGTACTATAGTATAATCCAAAATGACCAATAGTCAATATTATTTTTAACAAAAATGGAAAATAGTCATTTTTCTCAAAATCCGATCAAAAAGCCAACAATTTTTACCAAAAATGCCGCAATCCAGGCGATCACACATTGTCCGATCACCACTCCAGCTGCCCATTTTCCGCCAAGCTCACGTTTCACAGAAGCGATCGCGGCTACACAAGGCGTATATAAAAGACAGAAGGTAAGAAGGCACACTGCTGCCAGCGGAGAAAGCACATCTACCAGTGCCGCTGTGCTTCCAAATAATATGGACAATGTGGAACCCACGCTTTCCTTTGCCATGAAACCTGTTACAAGGGCTGTGGAAAATCTCCAGTCTCCAAAGCCAAGAGGCTTAAATACCGGTGCAATAAATCCGGCAAGTACTGCAAGAATACTGTCTTTGGAATCTGTCACAATATTCAGATGCAGATCAAAGGTCTGTAAAAACCAGATCACAATGGTTGCCACAAAAATAACAGTAAAGGCTCTCTGAAGAAAATCCTTTGCTTTTTCCCAAAGAAGCTGGCCAACGTTTTTTGCACCTGGAAGACGATAATTAGGAAGCTCCATTACAAAGGGAACCGCTTCTCCCTTAAACATGGTTTTTCCAAAAATCAGTGCCATCAGGATTCCCATAATAATTCCGCCGAAATAAAGTGCTATCATTACCAGTGCACCGTATTTCGGGAAAAAGGCAGCTGTAAAGAAAGCATAAATCGGAAGCTTTGCCGAACAGCTCATAAAAGGAGTAAGGAGGATCGTCATCTTACGGTCACGCTCTGAGGGCAGGGTTCTGCTTGCCATAACGCCAGGAACTGTGCATCCAAAGCCTACAAGCATTGGGACAATACTTCGTCCGGAAAGTCCAATCTTTCGAAGCAGCTTATCCATTACAAAAGCAACTCTGGCCATATATCCACTGTCTTCCAGAAGTGACAGGAAGAAAAACAGGGTGACGATAATCGGCAAAAAGCTGAGCACACTTCCAACTCCATTGAAAATACCGTCAATTACAAGAGAATGAAGCACATTATTTACGTTCCATGCAGTCATTGCCTGATCCACCACTGCAGTCAGCCAGGTAATCCCCATATCCAGAAGATCTGAAAGTCCCTTTCCGATCACGCCAAAGGTCAGCCAGAAAACCAGAGCCATAATACCTGCGAAGCATGGAATGGCTGTATATTTGCCTGTAAGTATTTTATCCATCTTCTGACTGCGCAGATGCTCCTTGCTTTCATGAGGCTTAATCACGGTCTCAGCGCAGACTTTTTCAATAAAGTCAAAGCGCATATGGGCAATCGCCGCGGACCGGTCAAGCCCACGCTCCGTCTCCATCTGCTTTACAATATGCTCCAGGGTTTCTTTTTCATTCTGATCCAGCCCAAGCTTTTCCAGGATCAGTTCATCCCCTTCCGCAAGCTTACTGGCTGCAAAACGCACCGGAATATCCGCCTGCTGTGCATGATCTTCAATGAGATGCATAATTCCATGAAGACATCTGTGAACGGCTCCGCCGTCATCGTTTGCATCACAGAAATCCAGCCGCTTTGGTTTTTCCTGATATTTTGCCACATGAATGGCATGTGCAACCAGTTCGTCGATACCTTCATTCTTCGCTGCGGAAATAGGCACAACAGGGATTCCCAGTGCTTCTTCCATCTGGTTCACCAGCACCGATCCCCCATTCTGTCTTACCTCGTCCATCATATTTAATGCAAGCACCATCGGAACGTCCAGTTCCATCAGCTGCATGGTAAGATAAAGATTCCGCTCGATATTGGTGGCATCCACAATATTGATAATTCCTTTTGGATGCTGTTCCAGAATAAAGCTTCTGGTTACGATTTCCTCGCTGGTATAGGGGGACATGGAGTAAATTCCCGGCAGGTCTGTCACCAGAGTATTCTTTTTCCCACGGATAATACCATCCTTGCGGTCTACAGTAACTCCAGGAAAGTTGCCTACATGCTGACTGGAGCCGGTTAACTGATTAAACAGGGTTGTTTTACCGCAGTTCTGGTTTCCTGCCAGCGCAAAGGTAAGAAGCTCACTGTCAGGAAGGGGATGCTCATCTGCTTTTTCATGATATTTACCGCCCTCGCCCAGACCTGGATGAGGAATCGCCCTGACACGGCTGCCTCGTTTCTGTTCTTTTTCATCCCTTACATTATCAATCTGAATCTGGGCAGCATCTGCAAGACGCAGGGTCAGCTCATAGCTATGTATCCTGACTTCAACAGGGTCACCCATAGGTGCATATTTTACCATGGTCACGTCAGCCATGGGAATGATTCCCATATCCAGGAAATGCTGCCGCAGGGCACCCTCTCCTCCTACTACTGTAACTGTGGCAGTTTTCCCGATGGGAAGGTCTTTTAATGTCATATGTACTTGTCCTCTTTTCCCATATGTAAGATTTTTGTTGCTGTTCAAAACTAAGCAGCAACCATTTTTGATAAAATTCGTCTGCTAATGATAAATTTTATCATTAATGTTACAGGAGTTAGTTTATTCTAATATCATCAGGATGTCAATATTATTGAGAAAAATTATTGACAATTTTATCATTATCTGATAAAGTTACGAAACAAGGTTTCCCTGTGAGGGAGTAGCAAGCGTGTCCACAGACGCGTGGCAAGTCAACATACCGACCGTATGAATCTGTTTGTATAGATTGCTGTTCACTGAATGAACAGCAGATTTCAGAGCAGTGTTTCGATCTGGCTTGCATTAAATTGCGAGACTCATGTATAACGTTATGCTATACATGGAGTCTGTCCTTTTATAAGAATGCAGATGACCCATATATAGCCTGTGGTTATATATTGGGTCTTTTTTCATGCTGTAAGAGGCTTTACTAAACGATCTGTTTCCATAGCAAATTAAAAAATGGAAACCAGCAATAAAATACATTACGGAGGAATGTAAAAATGAACTACAGTTTTGTGTTTTTTCTGAACAGCGCCCTGCTTGGAGTCGGACTTGCAATGGATGCTTTTTCTGTGTCCCTGGCAAACGGCCTTCACGAGCCTAAGATGCGCATGAAAAAAATGTGCGGCATTGCAGGCACATTCGGTGCTTTCCAGGCCATCATGCCAATGACCGGATGGTTATGTGTCCACACCATTGTAGAATACTTCAGGACATTTGAGAAATTTATTCCATGGATTGCGCTGATCCTTCTTGGCTATATTGGTGGCTCCATGCTGATCAATGGTATCCGGGGAACCGATGAGGGTGATGAAATTCCGGGAGTTGGTCCCAAAGCCCTTTTCGTTCAGGGCATTGCAACCTCCATTGACGCCCTGTCCGTAGGATTCACCATCTCAGAGTATGACTGGCTGATGGCTCTTGTCTGTTCCCTGATCATTGCCATAGTCACATTCTTTATCTGCATGACCGGACTTTCCCTTGGAAAACGCTTCGGAACCAGGCTTTCCAACAAGGCGGATATTCTCGGCGGCGTCATTCTTATTGCAATTGGTCTGGAAATTTTTATCAGCAATATGTTTTAATTATTTCAGCATATTTACCGCTATTCAGCAAGTACTGTTCCGCCAGGTGTTTTACTATACAAGCGTTAATTTTCACCTGTTTTCCAATCAAAAAAAGCTTTCATCTCTCCCTTTACGGGATGGATGAAAGCTTTTTCTGCTTTTATTAGCGGGCAATAATATATGCGCAATAAACCAGATATACCACCACCATTATAATACCCTCTTTGCGCTCAATTTTTTTCCTGGTTCCTGCAAAGATCCAGACCATAACCGAAAATACCATAAGAAGCACTATATCGATTATGTTTTCCCGGATCAAAGCTACCGGACTGATAGCAGATGAGATTCCAAGGACCATCAGAATATTGAAAATATTGGATCCGACTGCATTTCCAACAGCCATATCAACTTCATTTTTTCTTGCTGCAACTACAGAGGTTACAAGCTCCGGAAGTGAAGTTCCGATAGACACAATGGTAAGCCCGACCAGAGTCTGGCTCATTCCAAGCTCTATTGCAATCCTGCTGGCTGTATCAACGGTAAGGTCACCGCCAAAAGCAATTGCAGCTGCACCCACGATCAGAAAGAGGATACTTTTGCCATATGACAGCTCTTTCATATTATCACATTCTTCAACACCTTCTATTTCAACCTTCTGTCCTGCAGCACGGGCTTTCATTGCGCTTCGTACCATTGTGAAAATATATCCGGCAAACACGATCAAGAAAATAACTCCATCTGCATGCCCCAGCGTCATTCCCGCCTTATCTCCCAGTCCTGAAATTCCCAGTACAAGCAGAAATAGTGCACATCCTAAAGACAAGGGAATATCTCTTACCACAGTTGCTTTCTGAACCATAATTGGCGTCAGAATCGAACAGACACCAATTACAAACATCAGATTAAAAATATTGGATCCTACTACATTGCTGACAGCAAGTTCATTATTCTGTACCAGAGAAGCAGTCACACTCACGGCTGTTTCTGGCAGTGAAGTTCCCATAGCCACAATCGTAAGACCAATGATGATGGGCGGAACCTTTAACTTCTTCGCAATGCTGGAACTTCCCTCCACAAAAAAGTCAGCCCCTTTTACCAGAAAGGCAAATCCCACTGCCAGCAGCAGGATAACAGCTGCAATCGGCAATCCATTAATAATATTTTGCATAATATTCTCCTTTTGTTATCAGCATATTTTTACCTTTACAGATTCTCCAGAGTGTGTTTGAAAAAGGCTTTCTGCAAAATGTGTGTTACAAAACAGCATTTACTTCATAAGCCTGCTTCTTTGGAATTACATCTGCCCAAAATGTAAAAAGACTCATGTATGCCATAACATGCATACATGAGTCTCATTCTTTAAGATTTGCCAGGCCTGAATCAGATCTGATCAAAGCCGCGACTGTTGACAAACCACGTTTTCACGCAAACTACTCCCTCACAGAATCCATATGTGTAGTTAATATACCAAATTGCCGTTAAGAAGTCAACCTCTAATCTTCCTCTATATGCTCTCTTCCCTGGTCAATGATCGTCCGAACATGCTCATCTGCCAGAGAATAGAATATAGATTTTCCATCCCTGCGGCTTTTTACCAGTTTATTCTGTTTCAGGATACGAAGCTGGTGGGAAATAGCTGACTGAGTCATGTTCAATGCCTTTGCCAGGTCGCACACGCACACCTCTGCTTCAAAAAGTACAAACAGGATCCGGATCCTGGTAGAATCTCCAAACACCTTGAACAGCTCTGCCAGATCATACAGCTCGTTTTCCTCCGGGATAGTCTCGTTTACAATTTGCAGAAGATTTTCATGAACCTCACAGCAATCACAGATTTCCACTTCTTTATCTATATCTTTTTTCATTCTGAATACCTCGATATCATCATCAAAGATTTTTCACAAACAAAGTACGGATTGCATTGAGCACTGCCAGTACCATAACGCCTACATCTGCAAAAATGGCTATCCACATATTTGCAATGCCGAGGGCACCAAGTACCAGGCAGATCAGTTTCACGCCAATTGCAAAATAAATATTTTCATATACAATTCGCATACACTTCTTGGCAATGCGAATGGCTTTCCCAATCTTTAACGGGTCGTCATCCATCAGCACAACGTCAGCCGCCTCGATTGCAGCATCAGAACCAAGCGCACCCATTGCAATACCAATATCCGCTCTTGAAAGAACCGGTGCATCATTGATTCCGTCTCCAACAAAGGCAAGCTTCTCTTTTTCAGACTTATTTGCCAGAAGTTCTTCCACCTTGGAAACCTTATCCGCCGGAAGAAGCTCGCTGTGAACCTCTCCGATTCCAAGGTCAGCTGCTACAGACTCTGCCACTTTTTTTCCGTCACCGGTGAGCATAACCGTTCTTGTAATGCCTGCTTTTTTCAGGTTCTCAATTGCCTCTTTGGCATGAGGTTTGATAATGTCAGAAATCAGGATGTGACCTGCATATTTTCCATCCACAGCCATATGGACAACCGTTCCTACATGATGGCACTCTTTGTACGCAATACCCAGACGATTCATCAGCTTCGCGTTGCCGGCAGCTACAGACACGCCTTCCACCTTTGCAATAACACCGTTTCCACCGATTTCCTCAATGTCTGTGACACGGCTGCGGTCGATTGGCTTGCCATATGCTTTCTGAAGGCTTTTGCTGATGGGGTGTGAGGAAGAACACTCTGCATATGCCGCATATTCCAGAAGCTTTGCATCCTCCATCTCATTATGGTGAATTCCGCTGACCTCGAATACGCCCTTTGTCATAGTACCTGTTTTATCAAAAACAACAATCTTCGTCTGGGAAAGTGTCTCCAGATAGTTGGAGCCTTTTACCAGAACGCCCTGATTGCTGGCACCACCGATTCCAGCAAAGAAACTGAGGGGAATACTGATCACCAGTGCACATGGACAGCTGATTACAAGGAACGTCAGAGCACGGTAGATCCAGTCTCCCCATTCCGGAGAAAGTCCCATAAACAGCATTCTGCAAAGAGGCGGAATGACTGCAAGTGCCAAAGCACTGTAGCAGACTGCCGGGGTATAATATCTTGCAAATTTTGAAATAAAGTTTTCAGATCTGGATTTCTTGGAGCTGGAGTTCTCAACAAGGTCCAGGATCTTGGAAACCGTAGATTCACCAAATTCCTTCGTGGTGCGGATTTTCAATACACCTGTCATGTTAATGCAGCCGCTGATGACCTCATCTCCCACTTTCGCATCTCGCGGAAGGCTTTCTCCTGTCAATGCGCTTGTATTTAATGTGGAATTTCCGTCTTCAATCGTTCCGTCAATTGGAATCTTCTCTCCTGGCTGAACCACAATGATAGTTCCAACCTCTACCTCGTCCGGGTCTACCTTTTCCAGCTTGCCGTCCTTCTCGATATTTGCATAATCCGGACGGATATCCATCAGCTCGCTGATATTTCTTCTGCTCTTTCCAACGGCATAACTCTGGAAAAGTTCTCCGATCTGGTAAAACAGCATAACCGCAGTGCCTTCCTGATAATCGCCGAGAGCAATGGCACCAATTGTGGCAACTGCCATCAGAAAATTCTCATCAAATACCTGACGGTTCCTAATTCCCTTAAACGCTTTTTTCAGAATATCATAACCGATCACCAGATACGGGACCATGTAAAGTGCCATTCGAAGATAGCCATCTACCGGAAGAAAGCGCAGCAAAACCAAAAGGACAAAAGCAATAATAATTCTGGTCAATACTTTTTTCTGCTTCTTGTTCATATTCTTTCACATGCCTTGAGGGCACGGCCTCCATTATAATGATGTCGCTGGCACGCGACATATTCGCTTAATTCATTTGCGTGACTGAACAGAGTACATCCTGTCCGGTCATTGTCTTACCGTTCATTCTGTGCCTAGAACGTGTTTGAAAAAAGCTTTCTGCAAGATGTGCGTCACAATTTGTGGGAGATTTCGCCCGGATGAGGGCGCCGTAGCGGGCTACGGCAACCGAATTC
>OGQN01002016.1_pt1 | contig 15282 bp, 16 predicted proteins | sample 1553231 | NCBI WGS metagenome assembly OGQN01 (sample SAMEA2579950, study PRJEB22360) | human gut metagenome | biome: human gut; feature: human-associated habitat; material: faeces | place: Denmark | collected 2008/2010 | reverse complement strand
TCGTGTTCAGGATTTTCACCCGGTAGCCTGCCCGCTGGAACATTTGGCCCGTTTCGAGAACCAGAGTACCTTTCGGGTCAGTGACCACATAGGAACTATGACATTGTAAAAGGTTGGGTTTAAGCCAAAATCTCGTCTTGCCGCTGCCGGAGCCTCCCACCACCAGCACATTTTTGTTCCGGGCGTTTTTGGGGTCCGGTGGGCGGTTGGACATCATCAGCCGTTCCGTTTTGGTCAGGATGATGTTGTCTGCAAACTTGGGTGCCATGAACGGCTCAATATCCTTGGCGGTGCCCCACCGGGCAGAGCCGTACTCCATGCCGTGGCGGTACTTCTTGGCGTTTTTTCCACGCAAATAGACCGCCAGCCGTAACCCTGCACCGCAGCACAAGCCCACCAGCAAATCGAGCGGATGCAAGCTGGGCAGCGGGTTCGCAAACGCCACCGGAACGGTGCCCATCATCGCCATGATCTTATCCCCCAGCTCTTTGCCCTCGGCAAGCCGCCACGCTTCGCCAATGTTGGTTGCCACCAGCCCCAGCAAAATATAGGGCAGATACAGTGCCAGCAGCTTTGTCAGCTTTTTCGTGGTCACAGTCCACGCTCCTGTTCCTTATGCCGGACTTTGCCGGGGAGTTCTGCCGCCGCCTGCACCAGTTCATGCAGTTTTGCCAGCACCGAGGGGCGTTTGTCTTTGTTCAGCAGAGATGCCGAATACTCTTTGAACGCCGAGTTGAAGGCTTCTGCATCCGGGGCTTTGAAAAAGACCAGATACCGGGGCGGCACTTCGGAGGTGTCCTTGCGGATGGCATAGTCGATGCCGTACTTTTTGGCGTAGCGTTCCAGCCCACGGATGCCGGTCTTGCTGATCTCCACGCTGGACACACCCCGGTTCTGCCGCAGAAGAGTGCGGACACTTTGCTTACCTTGGGATGTCTTGGACTGGTACAGCCGAAACGCCGCCTTTACCGCCCGCAGGACAGTCCGGGCAGACAGCTTTGTGGTGGAGATCATAATGTTGAATGACTTCTGTTCGATTTCTTCCTGCAATGCCATCACCTCCCGTGCAGCAGGGTGATTTTAGCGGTCATGCTCTGCCGGGGGCTTGGTGCGGGGCTTTTCTGCGGGAGGTTCATCAGGCACCGGCAGCACCAACAGACGGTTGCCTAGCTTCAGAAAGGCTTCCGGCTGATGGAAAAGCTGCTCGTACTTCTGCGCCAGTTCTGGGGTCAGGGATGCAAAATCCTCCTCGCCCAATCCCACCACTAGAAAGTCTCCGGCAATGGCATCATACATTTCTCCGTTTTCATCCCGAAGAGCACGGTTCAGGGGCAGACCCATGAGCTTACCATCGTCATTGCAGATGATAGCCACTGGGTCTGCAAAGGGGTAAACAGCAGCAATCGTGCCGCCCACCGCCTCCTGCAAGGCTTTCAGGTTGTTGTCAATCTCGACCTGCTGCGGATACTGTCCCGGTGCAATTTTCAGCACCGACAAGGTGTTCTCGTTCTGTTCCATTATCGTCCTCCTCGAATTTGATAGAGATCTCCTGCCAGGCATGGGCGGCGTTCAACAGAGCTGCCACGAAGAAGCCGAAAAAAGCGCCGGCTTCAAAAAATGCGAAACCGATAAAAAAGTTCAGCATGGCACACCTCACTCCATGCAGATGCAGGGCAGCTTCTGGTCGTCTGCCATCAGGGTGATGCTGTGGCTTGCCAGATACTTCTGGAACAGGTAGACTTCATCGATGGTCAGCGAGATGACCTCGCCGTCCATGTTGGTGCGAACAAGAATCACCGGGCCGGTCAGGTAGTGCTTTCCGCCCATCTTCAGCACCTGCGCCGGGTTGTAGCAGAGCAGCAGCGAGGTGTTGGGAAGGTTCAGGCAGGCATCATCCTCCTCAAAGCAGGGCAGGATGCCGGGAGCCTCGTCCAGCGTGATGATGGTCAGCTCCATATCCGGGGCAATGGCAGCGAGATAGACTTCACCAGGCTTTTTTCTGCCGTTCAGAATCGTGTAGATGCGAGTATCAATGGTGACTTTCTCGGAACGGATGTGAGTGGTAGTAAAGTTCATAGACGTTTCCTCCAAAATTTTTGCAAAATAAAAGACCCGGAACTGGGTCTTTTGGTTCAGTCTGCGATCAGCGCGCTTCTTCCTGCTTCTTCTGTTTTGCCTGTTGCTTTTTTAGTTGCCACTGGTCGAGCAGCTTGATGATGATGCTTTCCATCTGCCGGGGCGTGTAATTGCGTGGAAAGTATTTCCGCAGGGTTTCGTTTTTGATGGTCACGGTGTCCAGTTCGCTTTTCTTTTCCTCATTCATAATGTTGTAGACTGCATCATAGTCAAACTCACCCTGCTGCGCCAGCTTTTTTATCCGAATGGCTTGTGAAAGAGATGGTGCGTTCTGGGAAGCATCCATTGCTTCTAAAAAATCCTGTTGCTGTTTTTCGTCCAGATAGGACAGTTCTACCGCAGGGTTAAAAGAGATTTTTTTCTCGTCCACCATGTCGAGCAATTCAGGGACAAGGTTCGTCAGACGCACAAAACGCTGGACTTGATTGCGACTTTCGCCTGAATCTTTTGCTACTTTTTCATCGGCTCTCAACTTCGTCCCAACTTGGGACGAAGTTAAATCTGACCTAGCACCTTGATTTTTTATTGCATCCAGCTTCATCTTGTACGCAAATGCCCGCTCGCTGGGCAGGATGTGTTCTCTCTGCAAATTGGAATCGACCATCAATATCGTGGCGGCATCATCCTTCATATTGCGCACAATGACTGGCACGGTGTCCAGATGGGCAAGCTCTGCGGCGTGTTTCCGGCGATGCCCGGAGATGATCTCATAGCCGCCCTCTGGTCTGGGGCGGGCGATGAGCGGAGCCAGCACACCGTACTGTGCAATGCTCTCTACTGTCCGGGTCATGGCTTCATCGTCCAACACCTTGAAGGGGTGGTTGGTGAAGGGGTGCAGCGCATCAATAGGAATCTGCTGTACCTGTTCCCGTTGCTCCTCCTGTCGATTTTCCTCGGTGGAAAACAGGTCATCTAGCCCTTTCAGAGCTAAGTTTCCGCTGTCGATCGGCATCCGCCAGCACCTCCTTTGCAAGAGATTGATAGGCTTCTGCCACCTTGCCTTTGGGGTCATGCTGGAAAATGCTCTTGCCTGCCGCACTGGTTTCAGCCGCACGGACCGACCGTGGAATAGTCTGCTCAAACACCTTCAGATGCTTTCCGTATGCCTGCCGAATCAGGTTGCTGATCTGCTTTCCGTAGTTGGTGCGGCTGTCGGTCATAGCTCTGAAAGTGCCCTCAATTTTCAATTTCGGGTTGATCTGCCGCCGTACCTTTTGGACAGTCTGCAAAAGCTGTTCCAGACCCTTTGCGGAAAGGTACTGCGCCTGCACCGGAATCAGGGCAGCGTCTGCCGCCGCCAGTGCGTTGATGGTGAGCATTCCCAACGAGGGCATACAGTCCAGCAGGATATAATCGTACTCCCGCTTTGCCCCCTCCAACACCTGTTTCAGCATCTTTTCCTGGTTCATGCTGTTTACCAGAGCCACTTCCAGTCCTGCCAGTTCGATGTTCGCAGGAATCAGGTCAACGCCCTCCGCATGGTGCAGGATACCTTCGCCGGGCGGAATGGGCTGGTCGTTCATGGCATTCTGCATCAGAGTGGACAGGGTGGTGGGCAGTTCATCGGGCTGCTGCCAGCCCATGCTGATGGTCAATGACCCCTGTGGGTCGGTGTCCACCAGCAGGACTTTTTTGCCCTCCATTGCCAGCCCGATGCCAAGATTTTCACAGGTGGTGCTTTTTCCGACACCACCTTTTTGATTGGTGACTGCAATAATCGTAGCTTTCTTTGCGATAACATCACCCCGCTTTCGGAGAACCGCGCGCAAAGTCGTGGTTCGTTTTGTTTTGATAGTAGAGGTTCATGGTGGTGGGCGCATTGTAGAGCATCGCCAGCAGATACTGCTTCATGTTCCGCACCGGGGCAGTGTTTTCTGCCAGCGAATCCAGCACAAAGCGGATGTGGTCGGCATTCAGCTTTTTCAGCCGACTGCGTACCACCTCGGCAGGCTTGTCATCTCCGGCGATTCGCAACATCTTCCGTTTGGTGGAACAGGTGTCCACAAGCAAGTCTACGATCTGGTAGATGGTATCCTCATCATCCGGGCAGAGCCGAAGCAGGAGGTCTACCTCCAACGTCTGATAAAAATAATCCTCAAGCTGTTCCCGGATGCCCCTGGAATAGATAGGGTCAGGATCGTTCCACTCTGTCTTATTCTTATCAGTCTTATTTGCTTGCGGTTTTGGCTGCACCAGAATTGCGCTTTCGGCAGCGCCTGAATTGCTGTTTGGGCAATTCTGTACTTGCGCTTTTGGCAAGCCGGAGGAAAAGTCCTTGACGTAGATCAGGCTGGGTCTGCCCAGACCACGGCGTTTACGCTCGATGAGGTCGGTGTCCTCCAGTTCCCGGAACAGCTTGACCGCCTTGTGCTCGGCGCAGCAGAGGGATTCCTGCACTTCCCGGACGGTGTAGATGATATACACCCGACCCTGCTCGTCCAGCCAGCCGTTCTTTGCAGATAGGCTCATGCGGTCCAGCAGAATGCCGTACAGCGTCCGGGCATCGGTGGAGATCTGCCGGAAACGGTGGTCTTGGAACAGTGCCTTGGGGATTCGGAAGTAGGAGAACAATTCGCCTGACTGACCATAGAAGTAGTCATAACTCATGGTATTAACGAATCATCAACTCACGATCTGTGGCACCTTTCATATACATAGCTTCTGCGATGTCATCCATCACCCGGAACAGTGCATCGTCCAGTTCAAGATATTTCCGCCCCAGTTTTTCATCCAACAGCCGCCGGAACTCACGTTCGAGCTTGTCGTGTTCGCAAGCCACCCTCTGATAGCGAGGTGTCTTCATCAGCTCCGTCCATATTGGACGTACCATTTTGTCGTAGTAGTTCAGCATAAAGTCTTTATCCATGGGCATTCTCCTTTTGAAATGTTTTGTGGGTAAAAATAAAAGCGCAGCTTCCATTCATTGAGAGTAGAAGCTGCGCTTTTATATAAGGGTGTTATTCTGTTGGGATTTCCACTTCGATTGGATTATTAATCTGTGCAACAATTGGGGTGTACAGATCCACAGATACATCCGGAGTAGAAATAGATACGATTAAGGAATATCTGATTTTACTTTCAACTTTTCCTAAGTAGCTTCGTTCTCTCCACCATCCAACTACAGGGTAGACGGCCAAATACTTTGCTTGGCTTAGTTCTGCTGCAGTTGCTTTAATAAAGTCTGAATGAATGGAGCCGACATCTCGATTGTCCGAACCAAGAAACCAACGCTCACTACCGCTACTACCGTCACCGCTGTCAGCCTTATCATCTCCACGCATCTTTACGTTAACTCTTTTCTTGAAATCTTCTATTGTCTCATTGCTATTGATGACATCAAAACGAAGTCCACAAGAAGGATAACGGTAACGATCTTTCCAGCCTTTTTCTCCGGGGCCGGGTTCAACAAAGTACGACAGAGTAACGCGCATCTCAACTTCAACTGTTCCAAGTGATTGAAGTACCTCTGAAGGCCATGGAATTTGATGCAAATGCATCTCTTTCATTTGAGATACTCCATTCGCTTTTTCATATGGCTGCATTTCTTCTTGAATAATTAAATTCACAGAATTGTCTACACATTGAATTGCTCGTTCAAGATCAGGAACCCCATATCCACATGTGCGAAGCAGGTGTCTTCGACCACTGGATTTCCTTGTGTCTGTACAAAATTGCTGCTCCATTTGCGGTGTCCAGCGAGCTGAATGCACTAATAGTGCGCGTACCGTTTCCGGCCAAGCATCGGGATATTCAGCAAATATCTGAGCAGCCATATATGCCGCCTGAGCAGTAGCAGCACTAGTAGCCCAAATTGTTGAAAAGGGCCTTACCAAATGATTTTTTCCTGTAGTCAGCAATGATAAATCTGCACACGAATCATAATCGGTACCGTTTGTCACCATATTGCCGCCATTGAGAAGTATCTCTGGCTTAATTGGCCATTTTTTAGAGAACATCAAAGAAGTAGCACTATACGGCGAAAGCTGTCCATTATCTGCAACAGGAGTAAAACCTCTGTAGTTCTCATCATCAACACAGACATCTTTCGTGTATGCTCCAACAGTTAAAGCATTCCATGCTTGGCCGGGACTCTCAACGACATGTACTTCATTGGCATTGGGGTAACCTGAATCGTGCATTTCAGAAAGATCAACATTTCCAGCACTAATGAAAAATAACCGCTTTGCATCTTCTTCACCCACACCGGATGAAATGTTGTCTACAGCAGCAGACCACGATGTTGGACTTCCATCGTTAGTATTATATTGTGATGATGTTACTGCCATACAAATGCTACGATTTGCATTCGGATTGGAAATTTCCGCCAAAGATACAGCTTGCCCGGTCACCGCACCATACAAGTCTGGATCATTCTCTCCGTGAGGAGGCAAAATTTTTACAGATTCCAGATGGTGATACACATCAACTGTGTCAGAAGTACTTAATTTGTCCTTGAGATCATAGTACAATGCAACGCCAGCCATTTCGGTTCCATGTCCGTTATGGTCATTTTTTCCCCATTGGTCGTTAACCGCTTGTACGTTGTTCTCATCAATCGCTGGTTGAAGAAGTGGATGTGAATACATTATACCTGTATCAAGAATGCATACCGAAGCACTTGAAGGATGAAATTCTGTTCTTGATAACAAATCGTTTACCCATTCTTTTTGTTCAGAACCAGTTAACTCATCAAAAAAACTTGTTGGTTCTTGTGCTCTACGAATTTCAGCTAAATAATTGCACCCCTCAAGCAGCATCGATAATTGTGTACGCGTACCTCGGACGAGTCGAACTACTCGTTCTGGAAAAACAATACACTTTGAATTGAGTTCTATTCCGAATTCTTCACAGCATGTAGAAAGATCTTGCTCCGCTGCTGCATGATCGGATTTTTCATATCGGAGCCATATTTCACACCACGCTGGAACATCAGAAGGTATATCCTCTACTTTTCCTACCCAAAACGCCTCGAGCAAAGCAAGTTTTACATCTTCAATACTCCGAACTAAACTGTCGTTTTTGGGATTTTGTCCGGCTTCTAGCGTGTCTAGCGACTCTGAATACGATTGGATTTTATCAAGGAAATATGTTGTTTTTTCTGCAGGAACATAAACAGTGGCCCTAACAATTTTTTCATCGTCTTGCCCATCTTCGCGTACATTAAGCAGACGTATACCTGAAGAATAATTGTCAAAGGATTTTGTAAGCAAATCGTATCCTGCTGCACCTGAAAATTCAAGATAGATTCCTTCTTTATGCCTAATAGCCGCTACTTGTTTCTGATCATAATCTTGCTGTCTGCAGGCCTCAAGTTTTTGAAGAATAAAAGCGGCGTGCGCCTTTGGATTTTCGCGGCAAGGAAACGATGCATCCGATCTTTTTCGTTTTGAAACATACGGTAAGGCATGCTGCGTTTCATGAAGGAAAATATTGCGTTTCTCTACAGGCACGAGATCATGCCTCCTTCGCTATATATGCATTTATACGATCTTTAAGCATTTTTAAAAGATACACATTATCTATCTTTGTATTCATTAAAATAGAATTCTTAATAGCATCGTCACACACCCGAATGATTTCTGCATGGCTCAATTTGCTGGCCATGCGAATGGTCTCATCAGATACTTTAAAGGAACTATCAAACGTCCCCAATCTAATTTCAAATAGTCTTCTGACTTCATCACTTGTTGGCATCGCATAATGTAGAACATCATCAAAACGTCTAAAAAGAGCTTGATCCAATAATTTTTGATTATTGGTCGCTGCAATGATGATACTGTCCGAAGTATCCTGCTCAATAAATTGTAAAAAGGAGTTTAGGATTCTTCTTGCCTCGCCAACTTCATTGTCCAAACTTCTATCGGCGCCGATGGCATCAAATTCGTCAAAAAAATACACTCCTGTTGAAGTTGAAATATTATCGAAAATCTGACGCAATTTGGTACTTGTTTCGCCCATGAACTTGGTAACGACTTTGTCCATCTGAATTGTATAAAGGGGTAAATCTAGCTCTGCTGCAATCACAGATGCCGTAAATGTTTTTCCTGTTCCCGGACGCCCTTCAATTAGAATTTTACGTCGATTGCTCAATCCATACTTTTGTAGCTTGTTTCGATTTCGGTACTCTATGAGCAATCGTTCTATCCGTTCTTGGATTTCCGAGGAAACAACCAAATCCGAAAGTCGCTCAGAAGGATAGGTGACGAGGAACATTCCATTCCCATTGTTATTCAATCGGATTAGGTTCTTTTTTCCTTTACCAATTTTTTCTGCATACTGCTTAAGCTCACGAGCAAAAGTATCATGCCCATGCCTAGCTTCATTAGCTGCAATTTGAAGGGTGATTGTTTTAAACCTCTCATCATCCTGTTCAATATGTGCCTTAATTAGACTTTTAACCTGATCAGCCGTTGCCAAGAGATCACCGCCCTTCCACTAGAATATAGTTACTCATTGTTATTTTACTCAATATAAGTATGTCTGTCAATCCCGGATTACTGTCTCTTGGAGCTTGTTTTGTTCTTAATCTATATTTAAAATGAAATAAAAGCGCAGATTTCATTCAAAACAGAAGCTACGCTTTTACGGTACATCGTATTTTATTGTAAATTGGGATGTGATACATCTGAACCCCATATGAGTTACATCTCAAGGGCCTGTAGCTCACTTGTCCGCCAACCATATTACGCCCCAAACAGCTTCATCTTGATAATCAGCGGCTTGGAGACCATACTTGCGACCAAGAAAGTCTATCAGCATGACCGCGCCTTCCATATGGACGAATATACGTTGATTTTTCTTTTCTCACATTGCATAAGGTGTGCACAAAAGCGAGACTGTTGGGAGAGCGTTCGGTTCGCATCCGAAAGGTCGAGGGTTCGACTCCCTTCGAGTCCATAAAACGCCGTATCGTGTTAAACGATACGGCGTTTCTTTTTGCCAATCTTTGCAAAATCGTGCATCATTCGTCTTGACAGCGCAAAATTGCGTGTGCAGCATTTTTAGGCACAATGCTTATAGTTTCACCTGCTGTTTTGTCTAAAACGGCGATTCCGGCATTTGATGTACAATGCCCAACTTTTTGAGGATTTTGCGACTTATTTTTCTGTTTTTTGCCCCGTCCAGCCGATGCTGCGTGACGCTTGAACTCCTCGAACTCGTCCAGCGGCACATTGAGAACGATCTCGATATTATAGTCGCGTCCGACACGCACTTCCTTGATAAACTGTTTCAAAATACCGCTGGAATGCGAGATACAGAAGTCTGATTTATCTCCATACCTATTTTTATTGCTTCCTGAAACAGGGTAAAACAAAAGCCGCCCGAAGGCGGCAGGATGCATCACGGAAGCAAATATGAACGCGGCTCAGGGCCATCAGAACAGATCCAGCATGTTGTCCAGATAAATTTCTTCCCGGACGCGCAGCTGATACTCAGGCTTTGTCATGTAGTAAAGCAGAAATTCCAGTATCAACGCGCTGCCCAGTCCCCGCCCCTCGATCTTGAAGTTGGAAAAGCCGCCGGGCAGATAAATTTTGCGGATATCCCCGGCCCCGATGAAGCCGGGGTTTTCCATTGCCTTTGAAAAACGATAGCCCTGCTGTGCGCCCGGCGCTGTGCAGCGGTGGTCCGGGCAGTCCTCGCCCAGATTTTTGCGGCTGACATTCTCGTAGCAGTGCTTTCTGTCCCGGCAGCCGTACCAGCAGCATTCGTTGCACAGAAATTCCACCTTGTCCTTCTGGTCCTGCGACAGGGTATCCAGCTCTGCAAACGACTTGTTCAGGCGGAAATCCGGCACAACATAGCGGAACTCTTCCCGTTCCGTCTCTCTGCGGAGCTGCTGGAAATCTGTAAGGACTTTTGTTGTGGAGGACACGAAATAAAGGCCAGGATACTGCCTTTTCAGGTAGTCCAGCAGCAGGTCCGAATGGACGATGACACCATTCTGCACGCGGTTTTCTTTTTCAAACAGCGCACAGAGGGCATTGCATTTCCGGTCTGCAAGGTGCTCTTCCCGGAGCAGCGAATTGCTGAAGGTGAGCCGGGCCGATATGCCATATTCCTGCATCAGTGCAAGCACCCGATGCGGCTGTGCATCTCCAAAGCCAGCGCGGCCCCCGCCCCAGATGCAGTCGGCTGGTGCACCGTAGACCGAACCGATCTCGCACCAGTCGTAAAAATATTCCCTGTGTTCACGGAACAGCGGCAGAAACACACGGTACAGTTCATAAAATTCAAACAGTCCCGGAAGATGATAATATGCCGTGCCGCGTTCGTGCTGTGCCATTGCCGTGTGTGTTCCTCATTTCTGTAAGTTTCAGCTTCCCTGCAGCAGCTTTTGCGCTGCACCCGGAGATCTTTTTTCCAGTATAGCACAGTCCTGCCGGGAAAGAAATCATCTTCCTCTTGACCTTGAGCACACTCCAAGTTTTATCATGTGCATAAAGGCTCCTTCGGTCCGTTTTTTTGCAGAACTTCTCCTTCTGTTTTTTATCTCTCCTAATTTCAGCCGGTCAGCAGGCATCCACATTCTTGGTGACCATCACGTCACTGTCCAGCCCGCAGACGTTGTGCAGCACGATGGTGCCCGCTTTGACCGGTGCTGTCAGCACCACCTTGCGGATCTCGTCCATCACCGGGAAGATCATATCCTTGGGGACGGCCTTGGTCAAGCGCACGCTGGTAACAGGCAGCTCGCCGCCCTTGACCAGCACCGAGCTGGCGATGGTGCGGCGGGGCGCAGTCAACTCCTGACGGACATACTGTTCGCCGCGGGGGCAGGTGTGACCGGTGACCGAGATCACCTGACCATTTTCAACTTCGGCTTCGATCTCGCAGCCGTTGGGGCAGACGATACAGGTAAATTGCTTTTTCATTCCACCGACACCTCCAGTGCGCCCGTTTCCTGCAGCTTGGCAGCAGAGACCTTGAACTGGATCATCTCCGCAGGAATAGCTTTCTTCATCTTCTTGGCAGCAACTTCCACACCGTTCTGGCGCACCACGATGCGGCAGTCACGGTAGTGGTTCCGCACGCGCAGCGAAAGGCTGAAGTCGTTCTTTCCGCTGACCTTCTGCGGAATGGTGTGCCCCACGCCCTCGCCGCACTTCACGTCCAGCGTACAGGGGTCGATGCCCTTGCCCTCAACGTAGGCGGCAGCATGGCGTGCCAGTGCCTCGGACTCCATGGAAACAAAGTCCACCAGATCATGCACATGCAGCACATTGCCGGCAGAGAACACGCCGGGCACGTTGGTCTGCAGGTTCTCGTCCACCACAGCGCCGTTGGTGTGGGGGTCAATGGCGATGCCGGCATCCTCCAGCAGCTTGTTCTCCGGGATCAGGCCCACAGAGAGGATCAGCGTATCACACTTGTACTCCTTCTCGGTGCCGGGGATGGGCTGACGGTTTGCATCCACCTCGGAGATGGTCACGCCGGTCAGACGGTCGCGGCCATGGATCTCGGTGACGGTGTGGCTGAGATAGAGCGGAATATTGTAGTCGTCCAGACACTGCACGATGTTGCGCGGCAGGCCGGAGGGGTAAGGCATCAGCTCGAACACTGCCTGCACATGAGCGCCTTCCAGCGTCATGCGGCGTGCCATGATCATGCCGATATCGCCGGAGCCGAGGATGACGACCTCCTTGCCGGGCATCCGGTTGTAGAGGTTCATGTAAGCCTGCGCGGTGCCTGCGGTGAACACGCCCGCCGGACGCTCGCCGGGAATGCCCAGTGCGCCGCGGCTGCGCTCCTTGCAGCCCATGGCAAGCACCACAGCCTTTGCCTGATACTGGCGCAGGCCGCTGCGGGTGGAGGCGGTGACGACACGATCCTCCGTCAGGCTCAGCACCGTGGCGCTGGTCTCGTAAGGGATCTCACGCTTGTTCACTTCATCAATGAACGCCTGTGCATATTCCGGGCCGGACAGGCTCTCGCCGAAGCGGCCCAGACCGAAACCGTCATGGATGCACTGGCGCAGGATGCCGCCCAGCATCGCCTCGCGCTCCAGAATGATCATGTTGCGGATGCCCTGCTTGTGCAGCTCCACCGCTGCGGCAAGACCTGCGGGGCCGCCGCCGATAATCACAACGTCTTTCTGTTCCATCGCTCAGTTCTCCTCCTTCCGCATATTGCCGGTGAGTACCCATGACCCCTGACGGCTGTAACGCACATTCTCCGGCTCGGTGCCCAGCTCCTGCTCAATGAAGTGTTCGATCTTCATCTGACAGAAGCCGCCCTGACAGCCGCCCATCATGGCGCGGGTGCGGTACTTGATGCCGGTCATGGTGGAAACGCCCAGCGGGTTGTGGATAGCCTGCAGGATCTCGGCCTTGGTCACTTCCTCGCAGCTGCAGATCATCTCGCCGTAATCGGGGTCCTGCGCGATGAGCTCTGCCTGCTGTTCCGGCGTGCACTCGGCAAACCTGACGATGCCCTTGTGGTGCGGGTCAAAGTCTGGGTTTTCCTCAAACTTCTCGTGCTCCAGCATCAGGCCGATGACGTAGCGGGCCAGCGGCACGCTGCCGGTCAGGCCCGGGGATTCAATGCCCACGAGGTTGACGGCATTGGGTGCCACGTCGTCCCGGATCTCCACCTTCCAGTCCTGAATGGCACCGTTCTCGTCCACCCACTTGGGCTGGATGCCGGCGAAGGTGCGGATCTGATCCTTTTTGAAGATGTGGGGCCACAGCTTTGCGCCCTCCACGGCCAGACTGTCCATGTTGGCCTGCGGCACGCTGTAGTCGTCCAGCACATCGGTGTTCTCCGCGTCTGGGCCAACAGTCACGTTGCCGTCCACGGTGGGGGTGATGTGGATGCCCATGTAGGTGTTGCTGGGCACCGGGTACACCGGCATGGGCAGCAGCTTGCCCATGCGCTTGTGCAGGATGATGTAGTTGCTGCGTGAGCCGATGACACGGTAGCCGGTCAGGCCCAGCAGGTCGGAGATCTGCTTTGCGCCCAGACCAGCGGCGTTGACCACCCAGCGGGTGCAGAAATCGCCATGGGCAGTATGCAGGTAGTACAGCTCATTTTCCCGGGTGATAGCCTCTACCTTGTGGTCAAAGAAGAAGTCCACGCCGTTGGCGTGTGCGTTCTCGGCCAGTGCCACCGTGTACAGGAACGGGTCCATGATGCCGCTGTTTTTGGACCACATGGCAAACTTGCCCACCACAGCGGGCACCAGCTCGTGCAGCTTTTTCTCGTCGATCATCTCAAGGCCGGTACTGCCGTTGATTGCACCCTGCTTCATGGTGTGCTCCAGCTGCTCCATATCCTCGGGGGTGTTGCCAACCAGCACCTTGCCGCAGCGCTTGAACGGGAAGTTCAGCTCCTCGGCCAGCTGGCCCATGATCTTGTTGCCTTCCACGCAGCACTTCGCTTTCAGGCTGCCAATGGGGTTGGCAAAGCCGCCGTGCACCACCGCAGAGTTGCGGCCGCTGGTCTCGTTGCAGACGTCCAGATTTTTTTCCAGCACTGCAATTCTCAATTTGTAGCGCGAAAGTTCGCGTGCAATGGCGCTGCCCACGACACCCGCACCGATGATGACCACATCGTATTGTTTTTTCATGGTATCCACCTTTCTTCCTGATTTGGAGATCCGGCCTTTATGTTATATATTTCATTGACTAAAATATATAACATTTCATGATCTCTGTCAAGCCGTTCCCGGCAAAAAACTGCACAAAAATATGCCGCATCTTTTGGCATAGATACGGCATTTCTGAACGTGATACGGTTGTTTCAGGCTTTGAAATAGTGTGGGAATGCTTCCCGGATCGCAGAAAGGTTCTCCGTGTAGCGCTGCATATGCTGCCCGGCAATGCGGTGTGCTGCCGCCGCATCCTTCTGTTCAATGGCTTTCAGCAGGCTGACGTGATCTTTGTAGATCGTTTTTGCGGGCCTGCAGCGGAAGCTGAGGATGGTGGTGCGGTCAAAATGCGGAGCCAGATTTTCCACCAGATCGTACCAGTACGGGCAGCCGCACTGCACATAAAGCAGCCGGTGGAACCCCTTGTCCAGCTCAAAGATCTTTTCTTCCTGTGCACGCTCAATGTACATGCGCCAGAGCGCCACGTTCTCCCACAGCTGGTCGATATCCGCCGGGGTCAGCTTTTCGCACGCCATGCGGGCGATCTCTGCTTCCAGAACAGCGCGCAGATGGCGCACTTCTTCCACCAGCTCTGCATCGATGAGAGAAACATAGGTGCCGATCTTGGGCCGGATCTCAATGAGCCGCCGCTGCGCCAGCTCCAGCTCTGCTTCCCGGAAGGGGGTGCGGCTCACCCCCAGCTGTTCGCACAATTCCGGCTCGTTCAGTTTTTCACCCGGCTCCAGACGGGTATTGATAATATTATCGATCAATACCCGCAGAACAAAACTTTTTGCAGATTCATGCTCTCTGCGCTCTGAAATCGTAATCATCGGAAGGCTCCTTTCCCTCACAGGGAAATACTGTTCTCAGACTGCTGGGTCAAGTATACCACACTGCACACCGGCGTAAAAGAGGACAATATATAAAAGGAAGAAAACTGTGTCAGAATTGTAAAAGATAAAATATTTTAACTATTATTCTTGACTTATCCAACGATTCGGCTATAATGGTCGTGTTCGCAAGAAACTTCAAAAAATTTAGATATTCAAAACAAATCAAAGGAGACTACTACCATGACGTTTGAAGAAATGAAGAAGATCGTTGTTGATACCCTGAACTGCGACGAGGACAAGGTGACCATGGAGGCCAGCCTGACCGAGGATCTGGAGGCCGACAGTCTGGATGCCGTGGAGCTGAACATGGCTCTGGAAGATGCCTGCGGCGTGTCCATCCCGGACGAAGAGCTGGCAAAGCTCAAGACCGTGGGCGATATCTACAACTACATCACCGCACATATCTGAGGCAAAAAGCAATGAACGATATCCGAGATCTTTTCCCCGGCCGAATGCGGGAGCGCACCTTCCAGCTGAAGGCCAAGCGGGATGCCGGTGCCGTCTGGCACGAGCAGCAGTTTGTGGAGTGCAAGCAGTGCGGCCGCCGCGCCGCACGCACCCTGTGGGCAAGAAGCCTTTACGTCTGCCCCAACTGCGGCTATCACATGCCCATTGGCGGGGGCTAAACCCGCAGGCCCGTGGAGGGCAACCGTACTCGAT
>OGQN01001985.1_pt1 | contig 15429 bp, 8 predicted proteins | sample 1553231 | NCBI WGS metagenome assembly OGQN01 (sample SAMEA2579950, study PRJEB22360) | human gut metagenome | biome: human gut; feature: human-associated habitat; material: faeces | place: Denmark | collected 2008/2010 | reverse complement strand
GCCGCGGTGCACGCACGTCGGGATTCGGGCGTCGCCGCGGCGATCGGCACGCCGGCAGCGAAGAAGATGCCGTAGTTTTCGTTAAGCGGCGTCCACGAGCCGTCGAGATGCGACCGCAGCGCCAGGTGCATGCTGAAGGCGATGTCCTCGTTGTTCGCCTCTTCGCGCGACGTGGGGACACGCGTATAGCACAGCAGTGAGTAGGAGTCGGACATTCCTTGTCCCTTTCGGTTCGACAGTTCATTTACGTCGATGTATAGTATACCCCAGTTTACATCGTTGTACAAACGCAGCGCTGCACAACACCACTGTCACACACAGGAGGAACACATGACTCTCACCGGCACCCTACGCAAGGCGTTCGCCACCACACTGGCGGCCGCCATGCTCATCGGCACGCTGGCCGGCTGCTCGTCGAACGCCAACTCGAACGCATCGTCGAACGCCAAGAACTCCAGCGACTCCAGCCAGACCAGCACCACCGAGATCAAGCGCGGCGAATCGCACGATCCATCCATCGTCAAAGCCAACGGCAAGTACTACATCTTCGGGTCGCATCTCGCCTGGCTGAAAAGCGACGACCTCGTCAACTGGACCAGCTTCAAAAACAACCTGAGCACCGACTACGAGAAGATCTTCGCCGACATCTGGACCAACTGGTCGAAGCAGTCCGCCAACCCGGACGTCAAGGGCAACATGTGGGCCCCTGACGTCATCTGGAATGCAACGATGAAAAAGTGGTGCATGTACATGTCGATCAACGGCGCTAACTACCGATCGGCAATCGTGCTGCTCACCGCCGACGACATCGAGGGCGACTGGACTTACGTCGGCCCGGTGACCTACTCCGGCTTCGAAAAGGTCAACGCTTCCAAGACCGACGTCTGGAAGGTGCTCGGCGAAGGCGCCGACCTGACGCGGTACACGTCGCAGACCGACACCGGCATCAACGCGATCGACCCGTGCGTCAAGCAGGGCGACAACGGCGACCTGTGGATGACGTTCGGCTCATGGTTCGGCGGCATGTGGATGTTCAAGCTCGATCCGAAGACCGGCCTGCGCGACTACAGCACCACGTACCAGACGGTCAAGAACCAGTCCGACGCCTACTACGGCATCAAGCTCGGCGGCGGCTTCGGCAACTCCGGCGAAGGCTCGTACCTGCTGCATACCAACGGCCACTGGTATCTGTTCGCATCCTACGGCAACCTGCAGCAGACCGGCGGCTACCAGGTGCGCATGTTCCGCGCCGACAAGATCACCGGTCCGTACATCGATGAAAACGGCAACGCCGCAGTCAGCGAGCGCGCCATCGGCAACAACTGGCAGAGCGAGGTCGGCGTGCGTCTCATGAGCTCGATCCAGTGGAGCGGCAACGACAACTCGCACATCGAAGTCGCGCAGGGCCACAACTCGGCGTTCGTGGACGACGACGGCACCACGTACATCGTGTACCACAGCCGCTTCTCCGACACCGGCGAGATGCACCAGGTACGCGTGCGCGAGCTGCTGCCGACCGACGACGGCTGGCTGGTCGCCGCGCCGTACGAATACACCGGCACCAAGGCCGCCGACACCAAGTACGACGCGAAGAACGTGGCCGGCGACTACGAGTTCGTGATCCACGACCAGAGGACCTCGTTCAAGGGCCCGAAGAAGGTCACCGACAAGCACAGCACCGACTACCGCGGCGTCAACAAGCCGGTGAACATCACGCTGACCGAGGACGGCAAGGTGACCGGCGACAAGACCGGCACGTGGAAGCTCGACAAGTCCGACGGCACCGGCGACATGACCATCACGCTCGACGGGGTGGAGTACCACGGCGCATTCGACAGGCTGCCGCGCGACAAGGACGACCGCAAGGTCGAGATGACGTTCTCCGTCATCGGCGACAACCTCTGCGCCTGGGCCTCGCAGAAGTAGTCCTTTCTCATTGCCGCCCTTCCCTCGCGCCCTCGTCCTCGCCCTTCCCTTTGAACCACCCCATTTCTCTTAACGGACTTACAGCCGATTTCACTGGTGAAATCGGCTGTAAGTCCGTTAAGAGAAAGACATCATGTATCACAAAGAAGCTAACCCATGACCGCAACCACCTCCACGACCGAACCCACGACCGAATCGCCCGCCGATGAACGATTCGTCGAACACCCGCTCGCCCCGGGCCGCATCGCCATCCACGACCCGGCCATCGTCGAGGACAACGGTACGTACTACGTCTTCGGCACCCACCGACGCTGCGCCCGCAGTACCGACCTCGTCCACTGGGAACGCTTCGAGAACAATCTGACGCGCGACCCGGCCTCGCTGCTCGGCGGCATCTGGGAGGCATGGCCGAAGCAGCCGGAGAACCCCGCGCTCGAAGGCAACACGTGGGCGCCGGACGTGATCTGGAACGACGTGATGCGCAAATGGTGCATGTACCTGTCGGTCAACGGTCACGAATTCCGTTCGGTGATCGTGCTGCTCACCGCCGATCGTCTCGACGGCGACTGGACATACGTCGGTCCTGTCGTCTACTCCGGTTTCAACGTTGACAATGTGGGCCGCACCGACGTGCCACGTGTGCTCGGCGACGAGGCCGCGCATGGCGATCTGTCACGGTATGCATCGTTGAAGGATACGCGGATCAACGCGATCGACGCCGCGCCGATCCGCTGCGATCACGGCGAACTGTGGATGAGTTTCGGCTCGTGGTTCGGCGGCATCTGGATGTTCAAGCTCGATCCGAAAACCGGTCTGCGCGACTACAGCGTGCGCTATCCGCTCGTCCACGATTCCGCCGACCCGTACTACGGCGTGAAGGTCGCCGGCGGCTACTGGAACTCCGGCGAAGGCTCGTATTTCGTGCACCGCAACGGCTGGTGGTATCTGTTCATGGCGTATGGCTGGCTCGGCCGCACCGGCGGCTACCAGATCCGTCTGTTCCGTTCGCGCAACCTCGTCGGCCCGTACGTCGACCAGAACGGCAACCCCGCGATTTCCAACGGTGAAATCCCCGACAATCAGACCAAGGACACCGGCATCCGACTCACGTCGTCGGTGAAATGGAGCGGCGGACCGGCCGACGACGATACGGTCGAAGTGTCACAGGGACACAATTCCGTACTCACGCGCGGTTCGGACGGCCGACTGTTTCTCACGTACCATACGCGGTTCATCGACCGCGGCGACGAGGATTACGAGACGCATGTGCGCGAGCTGCTGCCGACCGCGGACGGTTGGCTGACGGCCGCGCCGTACGAGTATCGCTTCTCGGCAGCCGTCCCGCCGACCGCCGCGAACACGTCCGATCCGACCGTCGGCGACGACGATGACGGCTTCGGCGATTACATCGTTGCACCCAGCAGTGCGCCGAACTTGGCCGCCCGGCTATGCCACTGCGTCCGCCCCGTACACGAATCGGATCTCGCACACCCATCGCTGGTGTCCGGCGACTACGAATTCGTACGTCACGATCCGCACGCGTATTTCAACGGCACGCGCAACGCGGACGGCACGTGGCATGGCGTGAATCTGCCCGAGACGATCACGCTGCAGCCGGACGGCCGCGTGACCAGCGGCGGCGTGGTCGACTTCTTCGATACGCCGGACGCGAACCTGCCGCGATCGACCGACGGCCCCGTGTCGCGAGGATCGTGGCGGATGCTCGGCGCGACGCCGGCCGGCGTGCACTGCTGCGACAGCGACATGGCGATCACGATCGACGGCATGACGTACACCGGCGTGTTCGCCGTACTACCGAGGGAGACCGATGGCCGGGCGACGCTGACGTTCTCCGCGATCGGCGGCAATCAAGCAATCTGGGGCGCCCGCATCGAGGGCTGAAACCCCTTTCTCTGTTCCCTTCCCTCTGACGGACATACAGCCGATTTCCGTATCCGAATCGGCTGTATGTCCGTTGAGAAAGCGAGGGGAACGATATCAGGCTGCACGACGGATCGGCACGTTGATGCTCGGCACGGTTGCAGCCGCAACGGGCTAGAGCTCGACTTCGGGCTTGGTGGGGTCGTCCTTGGTGCGGCGCTTGGCCTCGTCCGGATCCCACGTCACATCGTCGTAGTACCGCTTCCACTCGGCCCCGGCAACCGGCGCGATCGCCGCGACCGTCCTTACTGCGGATTCCGGGGCATAGCCGTCACACGTATTGCGCGCATCACCGAGCGGAATGATTGGGTTAGCCTCGTACGGCAAGCGTGGTGAACGACCAAGCAGGAGCGGTGTATGTACCGTCAGCAAGGTTGACTTCGTGCGAGGTGGGGCAAGTCGGTGATTCCTCTCCCCGAATCCCTGCATACGGATCGTTGCCGGTAAGCACGGTTGCCTCAACTACAGCCTTGGCTGAATCAGGCACATTCAGCGCAGCAAGCACCTGAGCCAAGTCCACGTCTACGGATTCAGGCAGCGCGTTGACAACACGCAAGTAAGTCACGCCAGCCGTCGAATCGCGGGATACGGTGACGGTCCGGCGCGGCTCGTCCGGTGTCTCATGGCCGTCGGCGACCAGCGCGCCGTCGATGTACAGTCGCATCTGCTCGCCGCGATTGCCAATCTCAATGCGCACATCCCACGTAGTTCCGGGGCGTACCGCGTCCATTGAAGTTTCCGTGCCGGCGAGTGCATAACCGGTGCCTTCGCGCACTACTTGCACGCTGAATCCACGGCCAAGCGAAGTACCGTTATAGTTCTTGCCGTTTACGTCGCCGGACGCGATTCGCACGCCCCACATGCCTTCGTAATAGGTGACTTTCGCGCGAATGGTGTATGAATCGGCCGCCAGACCCTCAGGTACCGGAAGAGATACCGGCCCATTGCCTTGGTAGCTCACGTCCGGCAGATCGATATGCGTGCCATCGGCCGTCTCGAGAGAGAAGTCGGCGAAATCGGCGTGGGCGCCGCCATCGATCTTCAGGCTTACGGTATTCGGCAAGTCACGACGCAACGTGGTGGGTCCGTCAAGCGAGACCGGCCAAGCGGTGTCCGCGGTGGTGGTGGCGTACATCTGCTGCACCCAGTAGCTGTACGGGCGGTAGACGTTCTCATTGTCGAAGTAGATGAGGTCCGGATTCCAGCTGGTGTGGCCGTTCTTGGCGAACAGCGGCGCGTAGGACGCCATGTGCACCACGTCGCCGTTCAATTCCATGCGGCCCATGAACGCCGCTTCGGACAAGCCGTTGATGAGCTGGGTGTCCCAGGAGCCGTATTCGCCGAGGTAGACCTTCGGGCCCTTGCGGTCGGTGTGATCGTAGTGGTCGAGGTTGTGAAACCACCAGCTGGAGGACTGGTAGGAATGCTCGTCCACGATCGGAATGCCGGCCTCGCGCGCATACGCCCAACCTTGCTCGTAGTCCTGTCCGCTCGGCGCAGGCCCGACCGTGCCGACCACGGTGATTTCGGGGTGCGCGGCTTTGACGGCGTCGAAAATCTGCTGGAAGCGGTTCTTGAACACGTCGTCGATCAGGTCCTCGTTGCCGATGCCGAGATACTCCAGATTGAACGGCTCGATATGGCCCATTGCGGCGCGCTTGGCGGCCCACTTGTTGGTGGCCGAATCGGCGTTGCAGAAGTCGATGAGGCCCAGCACTTCGTCGATGTAAGCGGGCATGTCTTCCTGAGCCACAGGCACCGGGCCCTGGCTGGTGTTCTGGCAGCTCATGCCGGCCGGCAGCACGGGCAGCGGCTTGGCTCCGATGGTCTCGCACAGGCGAAAGTACTCGTAGAAACCGATACGGAACGACTGGTGGTAGCCCCATACGTTGAAGTTGTGCGGGCGATGCTCCACCGGGCCGATGGTGCGGTCCCAGTGATACATGTTGTTCAGGCCCAGTCCGTGGGTGATGCAGCCGCCCGGGAAGCGCATGAAGCGCGGGTGTAGGTCGGCCAGCGCCTCGACCAGATCCGGGCGGAAATGCTTGAGGTCCTTATAGGTGGTTCGCGGTTCGAGGCTGACGAAGTCAAGGTCGATGGTGCCGGGTTCGGGGAATGTCAGGCGGAGAGCGCCTTGGGTGGCGATGATTTCGGCGTTGGGTTGCGGGTCGGCCTGTGCGCTAGTAATAGTCAGTTCGGCGCGAAGCTGGGTCCATTCGCCGCAAGCATTGGAGGCGGGTGCGGTCACGACAGTGGCAGCGAGCGGCTTGCCATCATCGCCAATCAGTGCGACTTGCACGGGCAGCGCTTTGCCGTGGGCACGGGTCCAGATGGAAAAATCGTAGGTCTCGCCGGCGCGGAACACCATGCCGTCGAAACCGAGGTTTTCCAGAGCGGGAGCTGCGGGGGTACAAGCCGAATCCGTCTGGGATAGGGCCGAATCGGCCCGAGACACAGCCGAGTCAGCAGTCTGCTCGCCGCCCACCTTGCCGATTTCGGCAATCGCGTAATGCGGGTTCTCTTCGGCCACCGGCGCGGGCTCCCCCACACCGAATGCGGCGAACGAGCCGGCGGGCACGATCTTGCGCCAAGCGGTGTAGTTGCTCCACTCGGGCTTATCCGCACGGTTGTATTCGAACGCGCCGTTTTGCACGAGTTCGCTGTTGAGCCCGCCATCGCCCGAATAGCTGATGTCTTCGAAGAACACGCCCCACAGGTCCGTGCTGATCTTGCGTACACCAGCTTTGTCCAATGTGGCTACCAGTTTGTCTGCCATCGCCAAACCACTCCCCAGATTTCACCCGCGTGCAGAAGATGCGAGCATCTTCTGCACATCAAATATGTAACGGTACATATTCTAAACTATCTGCCACACTCAGCAACCCCGTGCCGACTTCAGCGCGTTTCGCTCTATTTCAACATTTTCCAGAACGTATTCCAATCACGACTGCATGTTTTTCACACGTACCGTTACATATTTCACAGTGTTTATCGTTACCGATAATGTCATCACGAAACATACTTAAAGCAACATCTCGTCACTCTTCCGGCGCTCCACTGGCCACGCGAATCATCGCGTACTGGGATTCGTAGAGGCGGTAGTACGCGCCCCTGGCGGCGCGCAGCTGCCTGTCGGCCGAGCAGCTGCGCGTGCGAGCCGTGCTCGACGATCTGGCCGTGATCGATGTAGAAGATCTCGTCCGCGTTCTCGATCGTCGACAGGCGGTGCGCGATGATGAAGCTCGTGCGCCCCTTGAGCAGATGCTGCAGGCCGGCCTGCAGCGCCTCCTCGGTGCGCGTGTCGATGTTGCTCGTCGCCTCGTCCAGGATCAGGATACGCGGGTCGGCGAGCAGCACGCGCGCGAAGGCGATGAGCTGGCGCTGGCCGGCCGACAGGGTCGATCCGCGCTCCTCCACCACCGTGTCGTACCCGTCGGGCAGTTCCATGATGAACTCGTGCGCGTGCACGGCCTTCGCCGCCGCCTCGATTTCCTCGTCGGTGGCGTCGAGCTTGCCGTAGCGGATGTTCTCACGCACGTTGCCGGAGAAGATGAAGGTGTCCTGCAGCATCACGCCCATCTGCCGGCGCAGCGATGCGAGCGTCACGTCGCGCACGTCGTAGCCGTCGATCGTCACCGAGCCCTCGGACACGTCGTAGAAGCGCGACAGCAGGTTGATGATCGTCGTCTTGCCGGCGCCCGTCGGGCCGACCAGCGCGATTGTGCGCCCCGGTTCGACGTGGAAGTCCACGAGGTTGAGGATGTTGCGGCCGTCCTTCTCGTAGCGGAACACCACGTCGTTGAAGTCGACGCGCCCGCGGATCTGCGGCAGGTCCGCCGCGTCGGGCTTGTTGCGGATCTCCGGCGTGACGTCGAGCGTCTCGAAGATGCGCTCGAGGTACGCCGAGCAGGTGATGAGCTGGTTGTAGAAGTTGCCGATGTTGATCACCGGATTCCAGAAGTTGTTCGCGTAGCCGACGAACGCGATGAGCACGCCGGTGGTCACGTTCACGCCCCCGAAGCCCATCACGCCGACGAAGTAGATGAACGAGATGGTCATCACGGAGATGGTCTGCACGCCCGGCCACATGAGGAACTGGATGTGCACGGCGTGCATCCACGCGGAACGCACCTCGCCCTGCTGTTCCTGGAAGGTCCTGAACTGGGCCTGCTCCTGTGCGAAGGTCTGCGTGGTCTTCACGCCGGCGATCGACTCGTGGATGTAGGCGTTCAGGTTGCTCTGCTTGTTGGAGAGCTTCTGGAAGGCGCGCCGCTGGAAGATCTGCAGCACGCGCACCCAGATGATGAGCACCGGGAACAGGATCAGGCTCCACAGGGCCAGCTGCCAGTCGATCACGAACATCACGATCAGCGTGATCACGAAGGTGAACACGTCGGAGATCACGTTGATCAGACCGGAGCTCAGCGTGTCCGAAAGCGTGTTCACATAGTTGACCACGCGGATCAGGATCTTGCCGTGCGGGCGCGAATCGAAGTAGCTGAAGGGCAGCGTCTGGATATGCGTGAAGATATCGCGGCGCATGTCCTTGAGCATGAGCTGGCCGACGCGCGTGATCGCCACCGTGCGGTAGCGCAGCCCGAACTCGTACAGCACGATCAGCGCGGCGAGGATCACGGCGAGGATGCCGAGCTTGCCGAGGTCCTTGTTCGGGATCGCCTCGTCGATCATGATCTTGGTCAGGTACGGCACGGCGACGACGATGCAGCTCATCGAGATGACGACGACGAGAATGCGCGCCACCTGTGCCATATACGGTTTGAGATATTTGCCGACGCGCAGGATGTCCCGGAAGTTGATCTGCTCCTCGAGTTCCTCATCCTCGCGGTATGTATTGCGTTGTGCCATAAGTCCTCTTCTAAAAACCTTGTGCGACGCCGGACTGGAGTCCGAGCTGCTTGTGGTAGATGTCCCAGTAGCGGCCGTGTGCGGCCACGAGTTCGGCGTGGGTGCCGCGTTCGACGATACGTCCGTGCTCGAGCACCAGAATCAGGTCGGAATCCTTGACCGACGAGATGCGGTGGGCGATGGCGACGATGGTCTTGCCGCCGTCCATCTCCTTGAGGTGCTTCTGGATCTCCGCCTCGGTCTCCATATCGACGGCCGAGGTCGTATCGTCCATAATCAGGATCGACGGATTGTCCGCGAGCGCGCGGGCCAGCGACAGGCGCTGCTTCTGCCCGCCGGACAGGCCCACGCCGCGTTCGCCCACGACGGTGTCATAACCCTGTGGCATCGACCTGATGAAATTGTCCGCGCCGGCGATCTGGGCCATTTTCTGGATATATCGGTCGTCGCTATCACCGCTGGCACCAAAACCGATGTTGCCGCCGATGGTGTCGGAGAACAGGAAGGTATCCTGCGCCACGATGCACACCTGCGAGCGCAAGGTGGCCAGCGGCCAGTCGCGTGCGTCGATGCCGTCGATGAGCACATGGCCAACGGTCGGGTCGTAGAAGCGGGAGATGAGGCTGACGAGCGTGGACTTGCCCGCGCCGGTTTCGCCGAGGATGCCGAGCTTGGAGCCGGCGGGCACGGTGAAGTCGAGGTCCTTGAGGATCGGGGTCTCCGGGTCGTCCGGGAAGGCGAAGCTGACGTGGTCGAAGCGGATGTCGCCCTTGATGTGCAGCGGGCAGGACTTGCGTTCGGTGGACTGCTGGGCACCGGATGTTCCGGAAGCCCCGGGCGCTCCGGTAGCCTCATCATCGTGCTTGACTTGCTCGACGATCGTGACCGCCTGCTTGACGGCTTCGGCCGCGTCGGGCTTCTCCACGATGCGCGGCTGTTCGGTGAGCAGCTTACGAATCTTGATGCAGCTGGCGTTGAATCGCTGCCAGTCGTTGATGAGCCAGCCGGACTGGCGCACCGGGCCGTCGATCATCCACAGGAAGGAGTTGAAACTCACCAGATTGCCGAGGGTCATGTAGCCCTTGATGACAAGAAAGCCGCCGAGGCCGAGCGTGATGAGCTGCAGCGAGAAGCCGAGGCCGTCCAGCCAAGGCATGTACCTGCGCGAGTTGTAGGCCAAGGCCATGTTGCGCTGCATGTAATCGTCGTTGTGCTCGTCGAACTTTTCGGTCTCGTACGGTTCGCGCACGAATGCCTTGACCACACGGTTACCCTCGATGTTCTCTTCGACCATGGAGTTGAGGGAGGCCAGCGAGTTGCGGATGGAGAAGAACAGCGGGTGAGCGTGCGTGGACAGGCCGCGCGTGAGCACAAAAATGAATGGCGTGATGCAGGCCAGGACGAGCGCGAGTCGCCAATCGATAGCGAACATCACGCACAGGGCGCCCACGAACATGACCACGCAGTCGGCAATCTGATAGCTCACCCAACTCAGGCAGTGGCGGATCGCGTCGGTGTCGGAGGTCAGGCGGCTCATGATGTCGCCGGTGCGTGTGTGGTTGAAATACGTGAAGTCGAGCTCGTGCAGCTTCTCGTATTCGTCGGAGACGAGGCGGTAGACCGAGTTCTGGCCGAAACGCTCCATCCACATCTGGTAGCCGTATCGCGCGCCCACGCGGATGATGGTCATGAGGATCATCAGTCCACACAGACGTGGCAGTTCGTCGGCATGTCCGCCGACGATGACGCGGTCCACGATGATACCGGACAGAATCGGAATGGTCAGGGCCATCGTGTTATTTGCGATGAACAGTAGAAGCGCGCCTACCACGCGGGGCAGGTCTGGTTTGCAGTATGGCAGCACCCATTTGAGATTGCTTGCGCTGGTATTGATTCCCGGATCGACGTACATGTGAGGAGATCACCGTTTCTTGGGGATTGTTTGCTTGTGGTATGGTGCGGCATGCTCCTGCGCCGCACGCGGCAATCGCTGCCGCCGCGATTCACGATCAGCCGTGCTTCGCACTGCGCCTGTCATTGGCCGCATGACCGAAGCTCTCCTTCATCGGTCGAAGCACGTTCGACTTTCGCAAACGCGTACTAGTCTAGGCGACCTGCGTCTAATCGCAACGGCCCGCAACTCTGCGTGTTCCCCGCATTAGCAACGATACGCGGCTCTCTAAGCGCAACATTCCCCGGAATGCGTCGCTGCACACCTCCGAACAGGTCCAATTCGCAACGCATTCCCGGGAAAGTGGCGCATGTCATATCACGCTCAAACAACCCAGCATAGTGAGTGGTTCATTCACGTTTTACGTATTGTGCGACGGAATCGGCATCTCCCGCAACACGTGAGATATGCAAAAGTGCCGCACGCTGAATGGTGATCAGCGTGCGGCACTGCGCGAAACGCGTGAAATCCGCAGAACGCACGAAACTCACGAAACAGATAAAACGTACAAAACGCAAGCAAGGCGAAGCAACGAACAGACAGAGACAGACAGACTACAGGTCAGAACGCCAGCGAACGCACGTAGGAACCAACTTGCGGGCGGAACAGCTACCGGGGATTGTTCGTTTGCGATGTTCGCATTCATGGCAGGTTTCTCCATACGATTCGGGCGGTCGGTTCAGGAGGTTGGTTGGCGGAGGCAGGTTCGGTTTCAGCGTCGGTCCAGGGCCACCCAGAGCACGCCGTGCGGCGGAATCGTGCCGGTGATGACGCGGTCGGCACCCACGCCTTCAAGACGCACGTCGGCGGGCTCGCCCGGCGCGTCGGCATACAGATCGGATAGCGTCCAATCGTCATTACGGGCGTCAAGCCCCACAATGGATTGGAGCTGGATGTTGCGGCCGATCTCGTATGTGTCGCTGCCGGTCCAGAACAGCGCGGCGTAATGGCCGCCGTGATGCGCGGAACGTGTGCCATCAGCCCAATCGGCTGCGTCGGCGGACCAGACGATGAACTCGCCACGGTAGGTGCTCTCATCCCACCATTTGCCAAAAATCCGTTCGCGCACGGTCTCGCGGTTATTGGTGGAGCCGGCAAGCACCTCACGCAACGCGGGATTCTGCAGCAGCGCGATGGCGTCGCTGTTGCTGGTGGGCAGATCGCCGCCGACCATAAGCGGGCTACGCCCCATGCACCATAGGGCCAGCAGTGTCTTCTGCTCGTCCAGCGTAAGGCGGGATTGGCGGTCGTCGCCGCGTTCGGCGCGCAGGCCTATGTGCCCGAACGGCACCATGTCGGCGTCGGCCCAGTGGCCGGTGGTCTGGAACGGCGCCCAGCGGGCCAGGCGGGCGAACTGCTGGTAGATGTCTTCCCAACGGTCCCACAGATCGTCGGAAATACGCCACATTTGGGCGTTCTCGCGCAGGAAGTCGACGTAGCTCGTCGCCACCCAGCCGCCGGGCGAGAGAGACAGGTCAATCGAACGGCCGTATTTGGCTTCGGCTTTGGCGATGGCGCGATGATAGGCGGCGATTTCGTCGGAGTGGAACGGGGTCTGCATGTCGTCGACCTTGAGGAAGTCGAGGCCCCAGGAGGCGAACAGGTCGAGCTGCGCGTCATACCAGGCCTGCGCGCCCGGGTGGGATTGGTTCAGGCCGTAGTTGTCCGGATTCCACTTGCACACGTGGTCGAGGTCGGCCACGTCCTTGGCGGTGTAGTTGGTGCCGTATACGGGCAGGTTCTTGTCCACAGCGATACGCGGGATGCCGCGCATCATGTGCATGCCAAGCTTCAAGCCCAGTTCGTGGACGGCGGCGGCGAGCGGGCCGAATCCCTTGCCGCCGGCAGCACTCGGGAAACGCACCGGGTCAGGCAGCTGACGGCCGTATTCGTCGAGAATCAGCGGCGCGTTGTCGTTGTAACCATGTGCGCGGGCGGTCGGGTCGTACCAGTCGATGTCGATGACCAACGTATCCCAGCCGGCGTTTTTCAGGTGTTCAGCCATGAACCGCGCGTTGGCCAGCAGCTCGTCTTCGGTGAGAGTCGTGCCGTACGAATCCCAGCTGTTCCAGCCCATCGGCGGACGCCATGCCTGAGGAAGGCTCTGCGGAAGATCCGTCATCGTATCCTGCTTTCGTTGATATTCGTATAAGTTGCCATACGGCGGTACGCCAGCCGCAAACCAATCGGCATCGCGCACGTACGGATAGGTGAAGAGTGACGCCACTCCCCCGGAGAGTCCCATCCCAACGTACGACGAACTTCATGGCCTCTTGGCACACCGACGTATGTACCGTTACATATTCTTCCACCGGAACGATATCAAGCAAGCGCATGTTACGCTCGGCGCGTCATCGCCTAAGCGCAGCATTTTCAGCGATTCCGGCGCACAGCCACCATTTGCCAAAACACGATGTTGTGAATACCGTTACAACCATTGGAAGCATTACGGGCATTGTCCAATGCCCATCACAGGCGAAACATGAGGTGACGTTATGCCGAGCGGCAAACCAACATTGCGCGACGTAGCGAAGGCCGCCGGGTTCTCCCCCATGACCGCCTCGAATGCGCTGCACGGCAAGCCGGGTGTTAAGGATTCCACTCGCGCCAAAGTGCTGGCAGTGGCCGAAAAGCTCGATTACCGCATCAATCTGACGGCCAGCATGCTGAAGTCCGGCCGCAGCAACATCATCCACATCATCGTCAACGAATTCGATTCGCCGTTCTACTCCAAACTCGTCGAATCGCTCGTCACCGAAACCACCGCGCGCGGGCTGACGCCGTTCGTGGAGCAAACCCGGTACTCTCCGGATGCCGCCAAACACGCGCTGGCCAACAACCCGTTCTCCGGGCAGTTGTTCGACGGCGAGATTATCCACGCTTCGGGCCTGAATGCCGGTGTGCCGCTTTCCGCGATCAACCACGGCCGACCGCTGGTTCTGATTGACGCCTGCGAGGAAACGCCCACGTTCGATACAGTGAATTTCCCGAACGAAGACGGCGCGCGGGCGGCAGTGCAGCATCTCATCGAATGCGGATGCCACCGCATCGCCATTGTCGGCGACGGGTATTCGCCACGAACCGAACTGGCGCACGTGGAAAGTTCCAGCGGTTTGCGTCTACGCGGGGCCAGCGGCGCACTGCTTGACGCCGGGCTGCCGTATGACGAATCGACGAACTTCATTGGTTACGGTAGCGACAGCGGCATCGAAGCCGGTCATGCCATCGCCGAGGCGATGCTCGAGGCTCGTGCGCAATCGGCTGATGACACTGCTGAGTCCCGTTCCCCGGGCACCACGCGGGCAACGGGAAGCACCCCGGCCATCGATGGCATCTTCTGCATTAACGACTATGCCGCATTCGGAGTAATCCGAGGCCTTGCCGACTACGGCATCCGCGTGCCCGACGATGTGAGAGTCATCGGCTTCGCCGGCGCCACGGCCGGCTCGTACACCACACCGACGCTGAGCACCGTCCAAGTGGATCTCGATCAGCTCGCCCAATTCGCGCTTGATATGATCACCCGCCGCGTGGAGCAGCGCGACCAGGGCGACGGCAGGTCCGACGAATCCGCTGGCATGCCGGCCACGCGCGCCACCATTGGATACACACTGGTTCCGCGCGAGTCCACTGTCGATTCGGCAAACAGGTAACGCTGAAACGCCGAAATAGGGCGGCGATTCCCGACTGCCGCGCCCACTGCCCAAGTGCCGTGCAGCGTGACGTGCGAGGTTTCGGCATGCGTCAAACCGTTCCCAGCGCTCCCACGTGGTAGTGGCGCCCATGCGCACTTTTCCTAGGGTTAGGACCATGACCTTCCCTAATCACACGGTGTTGTAGAGGCGGGCGGGGAAAGCGTCGCGGTATTGGCCGGGGGTCAGGCCAGTGCGGCGCTTGAAGACGCGCATGAAGTACTTGGGATCGGCGTAGCCCACTTCTCGCGCAATATCCGCCACGCTGGAAGCGGTAGAACTCAGCAGTTCGCGCGCACGGTCGATGCGATATTCGATGATCTGCTCGGCCACACCCACGCCGAACACGCGCCGGTACATCGCGGTCAGATAGCTGGGTGAATAGTGGAAGCGCGCGGCCACTTTGGCCACGGTGATGTCGTCGAAGGCATTGGCCATAATCCACGAGCGGATGGCCAGCATCGGCGCCAGGCCGGACGAATCGCCAGCGGCACCGGCCGAATCGACATGCATGGCCCATTCCTGTTGCTGCCGGACGCGGTCGGCACTGGTGATGGGCTTGCCGTCGCCCCGGTAGCCGGCAAGCGTACGATGGGCGGCAAAGTCCGCCTTCAGCCGCTCCTGCGCGCTGACCTCCAGCAGCAGGCCGGTGGCGAAGTAATCGCAGTAAGCGTTGGAATACGGGCCGAATCGCGCATAGATGTCGATGAGCTGCCCACACATCACCGCCAGCCGGTCGGGGTCGGGCAGGGTGCGTTCATCGGGCAGCAACAGGCAATGGTCGTCCTGCGGCAGACCCGCGTCATCGGGGAGCATGCGCGCATCCGGCAATTTGAAATGCATCCAGTAGAAGTCCACGTCAGACGTGATGATGTCGGCGCCCGCATGCTCCACATTCGGCGGCAAGAGTGCGATTTGGCCGGCCTCGATATGCAGGGTCTGCTCCCCCACCCGCATCGGCAGGACGCCCCGACGCACGAACATCAGCTCGAAGGTGTCGATGGTGCGCCGCAGATGGCGCCAGCCCGGTCCGGACACAAACTGCCCGACCGA
>OGQN01001972.1_pt1 | contig 15501 bp, 17 predicted proteins | sample 1553231 | NCBI WGS metagenome assembly OGQN01 (sample SAMEA2579950, study PRJEB22360) | human gut metagenome | biome: human gut; feature: human-associated habitat; material: faeces | place: Denmark | collected 2008/2010 | reverse complement strand
TATTCCAGATACAACCTTCCGTTTTTTTGACATATCCTATTTAGTTAAAAGGTGGTGCTTTCACATTTAAAGAAATCTTACAAAAAATGGTAAAATCTTACGATTTTAAACAAGCCCCTGATGGAATTTCCCAAGGAATTCCTTCATTCTTACATGTTCTGATGAAAATACCTCTTCCGGGGTGCCTTCCACTGCGATCAGACCGTCATCCATAAAGATAATCCGATCGGAGATGTCACGGGCAAAGCTCATCTCGTGGGTAACGATCACCATGGTGATATGCTCGGCTGCCAGGTCTTTGATTACTTTCAAGATTTCGCCAGTGAGCTCCGGATCCAAAGCAGATGTGGGCTCATCGAAGAAAAGAATATCCGGGTTCATGCAAAGGGCTCTGGCGATGGAAACTCGCTGCTGCTGTCCGCCGGAAAGCTGGTAGGGATAATAATTTTCCTTATCCGAAAGCCCCATTTTCTTAAGAAGCTCCCTTGCCTGCGCATAAACCTCTTTTTTATCTCTCTTTTGTACCTTAATTGGAGCGTCTGTAATATTTTTAATCACGGAAAAATGGGGAAAAAGGTTAAAATTCTGAAAAACCAATCCGATTTTTCCGTTTTTGATGATTTCGCCGCCGTCTGGTGTCTCCAGACCAGTGGCACAGCGAAGCAATGTAGACTTACCAGAGCCGGAGGGACCGATAATACTAAGAACCTCGCCCTTGTCTACTTCCAGGGAAATGTCACGGAGAACGTCCAGGGCTCCGAAACTTTTCTTTATGTGTTTCATTTCAAATAATTTCATATAGTGACTCCTTCTGGTTACCCGCACACGGTTTTACAATGTATATTCACTGCAGGTTGATGATAAATTATTAGCGGTAATAATTCAGTTTTTTTTCTACTTTATCCATGATCACTGCTACCAGCAAGTTAAATACATAATAAAATACAGCCGCTACCACAAACGGCACCATCGTGGTCTGAGAGCTGGCAATCTGTTTCGCCAAAGTGAACATTTCAGCTACTGCTACAACGAAGGCCAGAGAGGTATCCTTTACCAGGGTGATTACCTCGTTGGTGATGGAGGGCAGAATCCGTTTAAATACCTGAGGGAGAATGATGCGGAAGAAGGTCTGTGCTTTTGAGTAGCCAAGGATTCTGGCTGCTTCATACTGACCTACTGGCATGGATTCAATTCCGCCACGGTAGATTTCTGCAAAATAAGCGGCATAATTAATTGCAAAAGCAATAAATACAGCGATCAGGCTGTAACCCATGGAAATTCGGATTCCAAAAATAAAATATGGTCCGAAATATACTACCATCAGCTGCAGCATAAGAGGTGTTCCGCGCATAATGGAGATATAAGCAGAAATGATCCATCTGATTATCTTTATTTTGGACATTTTACCCCAACAGACCAGAAGGCCAAGTGGCAGGGAAAATATAAGGGTTACAAAGAAAATTTCCGTAGTTACGGTCATTCCCTTTGCAAGCTGGCTTAACATTACACTAAAACTCATAGTTACTGTGTTCCTCCTGTTGATACTTGTGTTCTAAGGGATCGCATTTCACGTTTCATTTCATTCTATAATTCACATTCTGCGAATCAAGCTCCTTCTTTTGGAGCAGACCCCTTCTCGCTAAGAAAAGAGGGTGCGCCAGGTACCCTCTTTTTTACATATATTCTTGTTTATATTCTATGTGAATTATTCAGCCTCATCCTCAGCAGCATCTGCATCAGCTGCCTCATCAGAATCTGCATTTTCTTCTGCCGCATCTGTGTTCTCTTCTGTCTTATCTGCTGCTTCCTCATCTCCCAGGCAAAGCATGTCAGCTACACCATACTGCTCAGCCAGTTTATCAATCTCGCCCTCATCATACAGCTTCATAACCTCAGCCCATACGGTATCACGAAGCTCCTCGTTTCCCTTGGCAAAGCCAATGCCGTACTGCTCGCTCTGGATTGGCTCGTCCAGAATCTTATATTTGCCTTCTTCTCTCTGAGCCAGCTGATATTTGGCAACTCCGATATCAACAGCAACAGCATCAGCTGCGCCAGAATCAATATTCATAAATGCGGTATTGTAATCCGGATTCTCTGTAAGGGATGCAAAACTGTCTGTCAGTTCTTTGTTATCCTCGCTGTTCAAAGCATCAAGTGCTGCAGATGCAGCCTGTACTACAACATTCTTCCCTGCCAGATCTGCCAGTGTCTCAATTCCGGAATCGGAAGCGACTACCATAACCTGCTCGTTATTCAGATATGGATCAGACCATGTATAATCATCCTCACGTCCATTGATGGTAAAGCCATTCCAGATACAGTCAATATTTCCGGAATTCAGCTCCATATCCTTGGAATCCCAGTTAATTGGTTTCTTTACAAGCTCCCATCCAAGATTATCACATACCTTCTGTGCCACATCCAGGTCAAAACCAACATATTCGCCACTTTCATCCATATAACCAAAAGGCGGATACTCTGCATCAAATCCAACAGTCAGTGTCTTGCTGTCGGCATCTGCATAAACAGTCACACCAGAGCAGATACCTGCTGCCACCAAGGCACTCATCATAATCGCCAGCATTCTTTTTTTCATAATATCTATCCTCCTGAAATCTAATTCTCATTATTTTAGTGCGTTTTCACTCTACCATGTTAAAGCATGGTTGTATGGTAGCATACGAAAGTAATTCTGTCAATATAGTTTTTTAGAAAAAGCACAGGTTCATCACGAACCTGTGCTCCTATGATACTCTCCTGTCAGCTTCTCCAGCATTTCATCCGCCTTCCCTGGTCTTATGCTGACCTCCTTTTTCTGCGCAAACTCATCCAGTGCCTTTTTTAAAGTATCCTTCACTTCATCCGATACATTCAGCTCCTTCAGCCTGTTCTCATACTCCTGCGGCTTCTTCACGCTGCGATAAGCAAGCAGATAGCAAACCAGCTCCTTAGGATCGCTCTGGGTAAGAAACGCCTCCCAGAAACACTCCATTGCTTTCTCCATCTGAAAAAGATAGCTGTACGCACATCCAAGGTTATGCCACACACTCATGGTCAGTCCCGGTCTTATCTGCTCCAGCCCTTCTTTTTTCAGAAGCTGCTGATACACCTTGATGGCACTTACATACATCTTATTCGCTACCAGGGCATCCCCTTTTCTCTTTTTTCGAAGAAGAGGTGCCTCCTGATCCAGCTTGGCAAGCTTTACATTCAATGCCTTCAGCTCATCGTAAGTAAGATAATTGATCTCCTTAAATACCGGATAAAGCACATCCTCCGCACTGGCAAACTTACCAAGATGAGGACGTAGCTTGGCTGCCAGCCTTGGCAGATCCAGTTCCTCGCTGATCCAGATACAGAGATTTTCATTTATAACAGAAGAATCCACCAGATAAAGATTGTGGTACAGAAAGTAGCAAAGCTCCTCCAGTGAGTAAATATTGGTATTAATACTCTCCACAAAAAACGGCTTGTCCGCCTTTTTTGTCTGACATAAAATATAACCGCTCATTTCCAGCCTCCTTTACCACTCTACCAGTTCGTCCCAGACCTTGCCGCTGGAAGGGAACATTTCTCCAAATCCAAGATCTTTTACAACAACGCGGCATTTCTTCTGTGACACATATGCAAGGGCCAGAGACAGTCTTGTAGTCTTATTGGGACGCTCAGGAAGTCCGGGCAGTCCCATAATTACTTTCTTCTTGTGCTTCTCGCCGAAGGTTCCAACAACAAAAACGAGCTCTGTTATATCATCCAGGATCAGCTCACAGCCAGCTTTACACTCATACCAGTTCTTACCAGCCTCAATAAGCGGGTAATATGCCGGTGCACCCATCACCCGCATTTCCATTCCCACATCTTTCAGCACAAGAGCAGGACTCATATAACGGTACCCCTTCAGGATCTTATCCTCAAGGCGCTCCTTTCCAGCTGCACATGCACCTTTTGCAAAAAGATTATTTCCATAATAAACCTTTCTTCGCTGCATGCAAAGGCTTCCAATGGATATTTTCGCCCAATCCGGGCTGAATCCATATCCTGTGATCTGAATGCTGAAAAAAGACCGGTTCCAAGAGTCTCCTTAATAAAATCACGGAAAGCCTCATCTCTGGCTTCCACGGCCTTCTCTCCCTCTTCTTCAGGTGCTGTAAGAGATGGGAGGACCGTCTTCTTCGGCTCCTCAAGGCGTACCAGCACCGGCCTTGTGCTGCTGTCCATAGTCAGCTGCTGAAACTTCACTTCATCCTGGTGAAAAGAATACCAGCCGATACTCCGGTTCCAGGTCTCTCTTTTCTGGGTAAGGGAATAATAATAAAAGCTCTCTCCATGGTCTATCAGCATGTACTGATTCTTCGAAAAACCAATGGCCTGGCAGGCTTTTTCCATATTTTTCACCTGGGGGTCCTCAAGCTCAGGACTTGTGATCACCAGGCATTTTGTATTTTTTACAAGATCTGCAACTCCCAGAAATTTCAGCATACCCTCCAGAAAAACCTGAAGCAGCTCCCATGGCTCCACCTGTTCTCCCAGAATCTGCACACTGTCTTCTTTCTTACAGATTCCATACAGGTCATCCACCATCTGTCCCCCTTTTTCCCGGGCAAAATAAACTGCCTCAAGACCAATGGTGTACTCTTTATGCTCTCCGCGCCTGCAAATACAGGTAGGTGCTTCAAACTCCTGGGCACCAACCTTCATGGACACAGAGCAGGGTTCCTCCCCTTTCCGGTCATAATAGCAGATCTGGGAATAATCTTTTCCAAAATCAATTCCTATGATCAAATCACGAATTTCATTCATATATTCAGTCCTCTTCTGTAATGACAAACATTTCTTTTACATACTGTTCCTGGCGGAAATACTGCTTCAGTCCCTGTTTCACCTCATGATGCTTGTCCAGTTTCCGCGCAGACAAAATCTGATTAATCATCTGGTACTTGCTGAATGGTGTACCTTCCACCTTACTCATTCCAAGTACCCGCTCTGGCGTTCTTTTGGTCTGTCCATTACATTCCTCTGAAAAATAATAATGCAAAGTTTCCCCATAAAACATGGTAAACGGCTTGGTAAAAATACCCTCATATACATTCTTAAGAGGCTCTGTCTTATATTCCAGCGCACGTCCAAGTCCGGTATCCAAAGCATATACAAGGGTTACCTTCGCCTCCGGGCTGGTGTGATATTCCACACATGTTTTATCATCCATCTGATACAGGCTCAGAATTTCCGGTGGAAGTCTGTGGAAGAAAGAAAATACCATTTCTTTGTCCATGCACATTTTCAGAAGCTCTTTTTCTATGGAAAGAAGAGCCTCTTTTCTGCTCTTTTCCCTGGAAAGCTCTTTAAACAAAGCCAGATAGCAGACTTCATTTACCATCCATTTCTGCATATATGCATTCAACAGACAGTTTTTCACAAAAGGACTCATGGTGTATTCTTTTACAAAAATGCCATAGGAAACATGGGTCAGATATCCGCTTACGATCCACTCCCTTCCGGAATGGCGAATGTAGGATTCCAGAACATGCTCTCCCTCCTTGCGGTAATCCGTGGTAAACATAAGAAGCTGAAGGATTTTTTCCTCCAGATCATAGGTATCCATTTCAAATCCCACAGCACTTTTCCAGATGGAAAACATTTCATCCACAGGTCCAAAACGATATTTCATAAGATAGGTGAGGATCACCTCATCATAAAATCCATTTCTGTAAACATCAGATGCCAAAGCCAGAAGTTCCTCATCTTCCAGCATATCGCATCGCACGATCATGCGGCTCACCAGTTTCAGAAGGCTTCGCATGTCCACGCCCTCATAGCCGAATTCCTCCACAATGGCCTGTGCCTGGGAAAAAAGACCGCGGCTTATAAGAACCACCAGAAGCTTCTGCCTGTCCACACGGGCATATTCCCGGTAATCCATCTGCTTTAAATACTGATCCAGATCTTCGCCAAATACATGCTCTGCATAATAATCCAGAATCCTGCGACGTACCTTCTGCTTATACTCCATGCAAAAAGCATCGGATTTGACCAGTCTTTGAAAAATATCCAGATTATCTTTGTCCAGTTCATGGCTTTCGCAATAATGAAGAAGCACACCTGGCTCGTCCACGCCAAGGGCAAGAACTTTTCTCACTGCCCCATCCTCATCCATGGTCTTCTTCAAACTGTAATCTACAGTAGCACTGTATCTGCGCTGCTTGTCATCCTGAAAAAGGATAGCAGCATCTTCTGTATAAATTCTTGGATAAGCTACGCCCTGAACACAGGTATAAGTCTCCTCTGATTCCATCTGACTGTGACGAACGATCACATAGCGGACTTTTTTATCATCAAAATAAAGGCGGTGGGTAAACATTTTCTGCGCAATGGAATCTGCCGCCTCTTTTGTGCGAGGCTCCATCAGAAACTCCTGATATAAGACAGCATAGCTCTCATTCATTTTGCCCTCAGCCAGTTTTTTCCTGGCGAAATCCCGCATACCTGACATATAGCGCTGGTATGCTGCCGGCTCTTTTTCCTTATTTGCAATAATACAGGAATAAATAAATGCCCGCTTGGAATCTCCAAGAGAATCGCTGTTGTAAGTAAAATACATGAGAAGAGCCTTTGGAAGCTCAATCCGTCTGGAAGTGTCCATAGTCTCCACATAATACTCATAAAGTCTTGTAAGACGCAGCCCATGCTCCACTGCCAGGGAAAACCAGCGGAAATATTCGGTCTTTCTTGGGTTTCCCTTCATCACATATTTGCAGATGGCTTCCAGGGTATCCTCCGAAGAATACTGATCATAGCCCTTTGCCAATGCCTGATAAATACTTTCGTTATAATCTTTCTCATATCCGGAAAGATATGCAAGGCGCATTACCAGCTCCTCTGTAAGAAGGTTTCTTCTTGCCGCGAAGCGGAATACCTGCCCCCAGAAGCTGTTCAGTCTGTGAAGAAGAGTCATGTCCTTGCAGATGATCTTCCATGCTTCCAGATAGAGGAACGGACTCCTGCAGCCCTTGCCAAACTGCTCTTCCAGCACAAATAATGCCTTGGACGGAGTCTCCTTGTATGCAGGATCCAGCTTCAGCAGAATCCATAAAAGCGGAAAACTGTCACTTTTCTGCATGTAAAAATTGCGTATTCTGGACAGGGCGTGAACCTTGTCCTTATATAAACCGGTAAGCGTGCACAGATACAGATAAATTCCAGCAAACTCCAGATCATCTCTTGTATAGGATTTATCCTGATAGCTTTCCAGAAGAACTCTTGCTTCCTCATGATGGTTCTCCATGTAAAGAAGAAAGGCCTCATACATCTGGTATTCCGGATAATCACATCCGGACTGGTGAAGCTGGTTCAGAATATAGTGGCTGCTTGCACTCCAGGTGGAAAAATCCATCCAGCTGTTGACACCTGGATTCTCCTTTCCCGCAAGACAGCTTGCCACAGCAGTCTCATAGCACAGGTAGGCCAGACAGTCTTTTTGAAGATCCAGTTTACTCTTCTCCTGAGTCAGACGGATATCTACATCCAGTTTACCACTTGTGGATGCAACAACGGTATAAGTAATCTCCTGATAAGGGCTTTTTACTATAATTTTGCCAAACTGATTGCCTTGTCTTAATTTCTCCTTGTGCACCAGATATTCCACTTCATAATGGCTTCCAATAAAATCTTCGTCTGTTACCACCTTGCGGGGAACTTCCAGAAACTCTCCAACAGCTTCCACATCAAGGCGCAGATGCCCCCATCCGCTTCTCTGAATATAAAAAGATTCTTTCAAAGAGTCTTTCAACTCATAGTATTCTTTGCCCACCTCTCTGGCACTTATGGTTACTTTTTCCTTCTTGCCTGCGGCAATGAGAAATTCTTCCAGATGCTGATATGTCACCGGCTGTCTGGACAGACCATAATAAAGTGTCTGGATCTTTTGATCCTCATTTTCCAGAATTCTGGTGAAGCTGGCATCTTTAAAAATACGGAATGCCTCTTTAAAATCATCCCGGGCAACTTTTACAAATTCGTCCAGATTCCCTACCACACCTGAAAAACTGCGTATTTCCTCTTTCTCGATCTCAATTTCAAAAGGAAGACGGGTCTCTCCAATATTTGTAGTAAAACACAGCCATCCCTTCAGGTTTTCTCCTGGGGCAAGTCCTACCGTATCAATTCCAAGCGGGAGACGCACAGTAGTTCCTGAAATATGGTCCATTCCCGGTACCACCCGGCGGCTGGAGGAAGTAACATAACCGCGTATCTTCTGATTATCTTCTGTTCCAACGTACACTTCCCCTCTCTTCGTCTCCCCTGCTTTCATGGTCAGGGAAATCTTCTCCTTGGAAAAAAGGAGCTGGGGCTGTTCATATTCAAACTTTCCGTTTAAAAGCTGTTCGATCTTTTTTTTCAAAATCATTCACCTTACGTCTTTCGTGTTCTTGTTACTGTCCACAACCTTCACAGCAACACGCTTCTCAGAACATTGCCGTTGAACAGTAATCCTGTTACTCGCTGTCACTGCCTCTTTCGAACCAGAGCCTTTTTCAAACACGCTCCAGGCAGTTACTCTGACATTATTATAATGATTTTCACCCTTTATTTCAATGTAAAATATAAAAAGAATCCTGCCACGATTTTTTCGCAGTAAAAAAAAGGCAGCCAGGCACTTAAAGCCTGTATTTTTCATAGACTATATAGAAATCCCCTTTGAGGTAGCGATTTGAAGACATTTTTGAAACCTTTGACAATGGCCGAGGAGCAGTATTATCTTCAGCAGTACCAAAGGGGCGATATGGAAGCAAAAAATATTCTCATAGAACGTAACCTGCGGCTTGTTGCCCATGTAGTAAAAAAATATCAGGGAACAGATGTAGAACTGGACGATCTGATTTCCATTGGCACCATTGGATTAATGAAAGCCATCTCCACATTTGATTCCACAAAAGCAGCCCGGCTGTCCACATATGCTGGAAAGTGTATCAACAATGAACTGCTTATGTTATTCCGCTCCCGCAAGAAACATTCCCGGGAAATCTCGCTGTATGAACCCATTGGTACAGACAAAGAAGGCAATGAGATCAGTCTTCTGGATGTAATGGAAGGACCGGCAGTGGACGTTGTGGAAGAGTATTCCACCAGAGAAGATATCCGTCATGTACTGGATTCCATGAAGTCTGTACTGTCTTCCAAAGAATATGAGGTGATCTGCTGCCGCTTCGGGCTCTTTGGGCAAAAGGAACAGACGCAGCGGGAAATCGCCCGTCACCTTCATATCAGCCGCTCCTACGTGTCCAGAATCGAAAAAAACGCCCTGCAAAAATTGCGGACGCTTTTTCCTGAAAACGGGTAAAACACGCTCTGCGAGTTTTACCTCTATGATTATTTGTTACTGTTCATTCCGTGACCAGTAACGATTATTTTTCTGAATTACTCTCAGACTTATGCTTCACTACGGCGAAGGATATCATAAACCTCTGCCTCACCGCCAAGATCTACAAACAGCTTCTGCTGCGGATGGGGAGCGCTTTCTACGGAATTGCCCTCCTCATCATAGATAGCTTTTACAGGAACCAGAAGATTGGTTCCATCCGGTTTCATGATCTCGATCATCTCTCCTACTGTAAACTTGTTTCTCTGTGTAATCTGCACATAGCCTCTCTCATCTACAGCTTCTGCAAATCCCAGATACGTATACCCCTTCTCATAGGTATTATTGTCATAGATCTGTGCTTCCTCGCTTGGTTTGCCATAAAAGAAGCCAGTTGTAAATTTACGGTAAGTGCAGCCTGCGATCTGCTCCTGATACCAGGACATGTTTGCCTGATATTTGGCCGGATCTTCCAGATAATCATCAATAGCCTTGCGGTAAGTACGTGCGACAGTTGCTACATAAAGAGCTGTCTTCATACGACCCTCGATCTTCAAACTGTCGATTCCGCTTGTGAGAATGTCATCCATGTGCTCGATCATGCAAAGATCCTTGGAATTGAAAATGTAAGTACCACGCTCATTCTCATAAACCGGCATATACTCTCCGGGTCTCGACTCTTCCACAATGGAATATTTCCAACGGCACGGATGTGTGCAGGATCCCTGATTGGCATCTCTTCCTACCAGGAAATTGCTGAGAAGACAGCGTCCGGAATAGGAAATACACATCGCTCCGTGAATGAAAGTCTCAATCTCCATATCATCTGGAATATTGGCACGGATCTGGCGAATCTCTTCTAAAGAAAGCTCACGGGCAGTTACCACACGCTTCGCTCCAAGCTTGTACCAGAAGCGATAGGTTTCGTAATTAGTGTTATTTGCCTGGGTACTGATATGACGCTCAATCTCCGGACAGATTTCCTTGGCATAGGTAAAAATACCAGGATCAGCGATGATCAAGGCGTCCGGTTTTAATTCCTTAAGCTCTTTCAAGTACTCTCTTACACCAGCCAGATCATAATTATGCGCAAGAATATTCACTGTCACATAGACTTTTACACCATGCTCATGGGCAAATGCAATTCCCTGCGCCATCTCTTCTTTTGAAAAATTGCGGGCCTTGGCACGAAGCCCAAAAGCCTCTCCTCCGATATAAACAGCGTCTGCTCCGAAAACCGTGGCAATCTTCAGAACCTCAAGACTGCTTGCCGGAACTAATAATTCTGGTTTACGCATATGACTCCTCTTTCTTTACACTGATGGAGGCTCCGTCTCCTAACGGAAGGATGGAGGTCTCCAGCAGCGGATTGTGCTTCAGTTCATAGAGATACTGACGCATACGCTTATAAATGGTACGATTGCGTCTCTCTACAAGATAATGGGATTCGATAATGTCCCCTTCTTGAAGAACATTATCAGAAACAAGAACGCTGCCCTTATGCATTAATCGAAGCACATCCGGCAGCCAGTTCATATACTGCCCCTTGGCAGCATCCATAAAAATAAGATCATAAGTTCCAGTAAGTTCTTTCAGGATCTCTCCTGCATCCCCGGTAAGGAACTCTATCTGGGATTCCCGTCCTGCCTTCCTGAAATTCTCTCTGGCAATAGGGATCCTTTTTTCATAATTCTCAATTGTTGTTATTTTCAGATTCTCAGGTCCATATTCGCACATCAGCAGAGTGGAAAAACCTACTGCCGTTCCGACCTCCAGTATTTTCATCGGCCGGGTTGCTGCAAGAAACATTTTCAGAAAGCTCTGCATTTCCTTGCGGATAATGGGAACCCTTCCTGCAAGTGCTTCTTTTTCCAGTTCTTCCAGAAAAGGAGTATTCCCCATATCAAGAGAATTGATGTAAGTGCGCATTCTCTCCTCTACGATCACTGTCCGGACTCTCCTTCCCCTGCAGTTCCATCAGCTGCCTGAGTATCTGCTGTACCATCTGCACTCTGGGTATCAGCTGTATCAGTTCCTGCATCTGTAGTCTGAGTATCTGTCTGGGCCGCTGTATCAGCTGCTGTGGCACTATCCTGCGTAACACCAGTCTGCTCCTCATCACCAGCAAGAATACCCATAATACGTGTAGGAGTGTAAGCTGTACTTAACAGATAAGTTCCAGCCTGCATCTGTCCCTTATATGTAGAAAGTTTCTCCTGTGCAAAGAACACCAGACTGTCATCGATCAGTCCCTTGCTTTTCAGGATCTTGGCTACCTCATAAGTGGATGAGCCTTCCGGAATCACAACTGTCACTTCCTGACCTGCTCCCGGGCTGACTGCCTGCTGGTTAAAAACATTGTAGCCAAACTGATAGGCCGACTTGCCAATCCAGAAAATCAGCACTGCAACACAGACGTAAAAAGCAGTACGGAAAATTCCACCAGCTACAAAAAGCCCTGCTTTTCCCACCTGATCTCTTGTATTACCCATGTTTCCTCCTTATAACTCAGGAATGTCCAGATCGATTCCCTCTGTAAGTGTCCTGCATATCTTCTGCATAAGTTTACAAAGAGCAAACTCAGCATCAAGAAATGCGTTTACAAGGGGATCTCTGCGCAGCTCCCTGGATTCTCTGTTGAGCTGCTCCGTTCCCCGGAACAGCTCATCTCTGTTTGCTTCATTCTGTAGTCTGAAATTGTTTCCTCTGAATGCATTCACACGGTCCATAAGCTCCGGGTTCTCCTTCAGAAGATCTCTGTATTTCTCAAATTCCTGATATTCTTCACTGTTCTGTACAGCTGCAAGAAGTGCATCTATACAGTCTTTTATCTCGTTCATCGCGCCTCTGCTTATGCCTCCATAATGATTGGAAGGATCATCGGACTTCTCTTGGTACGTTTCCATACGTAGTCGCTGAGTGCATCCTTCACTGCTGCCTTAATCTTACTCCAGTCTGTGATACCTTTATCCAGACATCCGTCAAGAGCCAGCTCCACCACTTCTCTTGCATGATCCATAAGGTCTTCTGACTCTCTTACATACACAAAGCCTCTGGAAACAATATCCGGTCCTGCCAGTACCACATTGCTGTGTCTCTCTAATGTCATGACAACAATCATAATACCATCTTCGGAAAGATGCTGTCTGTCGCGAAGTACAATATTACCAACATCTCCGACTCCAAGACCGTCTACAAGAATTGCACCTGTGTGTACGGAACCAGTAACAGCCGCACTATTCTCATCAATCTCCAGAACATTTCCGGATTTCAGAATAAAAATATTGTCCTTGGAATATCCAAGTTCCTCTGCAACAAGCTTCTGGGCAGTCAGATGACGATATTCACCATGTACCGGAATTGCATATTTCGGCTTCACAAGGGAGTAGATCAGCTTAATCTCCTCCTGGCAGGCATGTCCGGATACATGTGCATCCTGGAAAATAACCTTTGCACCTTTCATGGAAAGCTCGTTGATAACCTTGGATACAGCCTTCTCATTACCTGGAATCGGATGAGAGCTGAAAATAATTGCATCATTAGGTTTAATGGTAATCTTCTTGTGGATATTAGCAGCCATACGGGAAAGAGCAGCCATGGACTCGCCCTGACTTCCTGTAGTGATCAGAACAAGCTGCTCATCCGGATAGTTCTTTACCTGGTCGATCTCGATCAGAGTCTGGTCAGGAACACGCAGATAGCCAAGTTCTGCGGCAGTGGTAATAACATTTACCATACTGCGGCCTTCTACTGCCACTTTACGTCCAAAGCGGTATGCGGTATTGATGATCTGCTGTACACGGTCTACATTGGAAGCAAACGTTGCGATAATGATTCTTGCAGTCTTATATTCATTAAAAAGATTGTCAAAAACATGACCAACTGTGCGCTCAGACATGGTAAAGCCCGGACGTTCCGCATTTGTAGAATCACACATAAGGGCAAGAACGCCTTTTCGTCCGATTTCCGCAAATCTCTGCAGATCAATGGCATCTCCAAATACAGGGGTATAGTCCACCTTGAAGTCACCTGTGTGTACCACGATTCCCACAGGAGAATAAATAGCCAGTGCAGATGCATCCTGGATACTATGGTTCGTCTTAATAAATTCAATAGTAAAATCACCAAGATTGATCACCTGACCGTGTTTTACTTCTTTTAACTTGGTAGTCTTAGTCAGATTATGCTCTTTCAGCTTGTTGCTGATCAGCGCAAGAGTCAGTTTGGTGGAGTAGATCGGTGCATTTACTTCCTTCAGTACATATGGAAGCGCACCAATATGATCCTCATGACCATGGGTGATCACAAATCCTTTCACCTTGGAAATATTCTCTTTCAGGTAGGTAATATCCGGAATTACAAGATCGATTCCCGGCATATCATCTTCTGGAAAAGCAAGTCCGCAGTCTACTACCACTATACTGTCTTCATACTCAAAAGCTGTAATATTCATTCCAATCTGCTCCAGACCACCAAGTGGAATGATCTTCAGCTTGGAGCCATTGTTAGTTTTACGTGGTCTCTTTAAGGCAGGCTTGCCCTGACCGCGGAACTGAGGTTTATAATTCCCCTTAGTCTGCTTATCCTGTCCTTGTTTCTGACCATCTTTTCCTTCCTTTTTCGGCTGTGCCTTATATCTGTAATTTTTATGTCTGAAATTTGGTTTTCTTGTTCCGTTTCCGGCTGCCGGAGTCCTTTGCCCGTTGTTGTTCATTTCATTTTCCGTCTTCAATCAATCTATCCTCCATTTTGCGCACTTTATCCTCCAAACTCACGCTACCAGGATAAAGCGACTTTATTTTGTTTCGGCTGGTAACTGTTCAGTAACTTCACAATTACACGCTTCACGATGCACAAAATAACATGCAAAGCATGATTTCGCATCACTGTTCACGATCTGCCCAGCAAATTATTACATTTCAAGATCTACGTCGTCCAACATCTGTTCAAATACTTTGGAAATTGCCACCAGTTCTTCATCATCTTCTACCATCTCATAGCTGGCTTCTTCGCTTCCCTCTTCTGAAATATCTTTCATAATATAGGCATTTGCCTCATCGTCCTGTGAATCGGAAACCAGAAGATAAGTGATTCCTGCAACTGTAGTCTGTTCTTCCACAAAAAATTCTATAATCCCATCCTCAGATTGAAATTTAATTTTCTCCATTATTTTCGTCCTTATTCATATTCATTCGGTCTAAGTATCCCTGTAAGATCAAAACCGCAGCCATCTGATCGAGAAACTGCTTCCTGTTCTCACGTCTGACACCGGTCTCCATCAAAGTACGCTCCGCTTCTGCCGTAGTCAGTCGTTCATCCCACATCACAACAGGCAGGCCAGTCCTCTTCTCCAGCTTTTCTTTAAACTCAAGAGATTTCACCGCCCGCTCGCCTACAGTATTATTCATGTTCTTCGGATATCCAAGTACAATACGCTCTACCTGATACTCCGAAATCAGTTCTTCAATCCGTGCCATCGTCTGGGGGAGGTTTTTTTCCCTCTTTTGCCCGGCAATATAATCCTGTGCCATCGTCTGGCGAAGCTTATTCTCCTGCTTGCGCCAGACAGTCTCCACACCTTGTGCGGTAAGTCCCAGTGGATCACTGACGGCAACGCCCACCGTCTTGGAACCGTAGTCTAATCCCATTAATCTCATAATCAGTATTCCCAGGATCTGTTCTTAATATACTCGGTCAGCAATTCCTCAACAAGTTCGTCACGCTCAACCTTCATGATCATGCTTCTGGCACCCTTATGGCTGGTGATATAAGTCGGATCACCGGACATAATATAACCTACGATCTGATTCACAGGATTATAGCCTTTTTCTTCCATTGCGTTGTAAACCAGGTCCAGGATTTCTTTTACTTCAAGCTCCTGATCTGGTTTTGTTCTGAAATATTGTGTACTTCCCAGATTATTTTCTGCCATTTTTCTCACGTCCTTACGATTATTTCTTTTTTATTTTAATATAATTACGTGTAAATTACAATCCTAATTTTGCATTGCCTGTCATTTCCGCAATTGTGTGGTTACTGGTCACGACCTGCCCAGTAACCCGCTTCGCGCTGAGATTCGCGGGTTTTCTGTGAACTTTGTTCACAAAAAACATCTCGCGGAACGTTACCAGTGAACAGTAATA
>OGQN01001969.1_pt1 | contig 15542 bp, 10 predicted proteins | sample 1553231 | NCBI WGS metagenome assembly OGQN01 (sample SAMEA2579950, study PRJEB22360) | human gut metagenome | biome: human gut; feature: human-associated habitat; material: faeces | place: Denmark | collected 2008/2010 | reverse complement strand
TGTTGGCACGGCGGTCGAATCGGATGTGTGCGTGTACCGAGAAACCGATGAACGGTTCTGGGTGGGCGTTGGCATCAGTTTTGATGAGCGCAATATCGTGATCGGCACCGGTTCCAAAACCACCACCGAAGTGCTGATGCTGCCGGTGGCCACGCCTGAAGGCGAATTCCAAGCTTTCATTCCGCGTCAGAACGATATTGAATATGATGTGAGCTTTGCCTGTTTTGAAGGCGCGGGGGAGAACGGTGCGGATGTGCCACTCGCCGTGGTCTATCACAACGCCGCCAATCCGAATTTCGAAATCGACGTCATTGACATGCGTGGCCATGAGCCGCCGTACCGACTCGGCGAAGGCGTGTGCATTGCCGCCGGGTCGCCGTACGGCTGTGAACATGGTGAGCCGGATAAGCCGATTACCGAGGCATACTTCAACGCCGTCAATCCGGCGATATTGCAGGGTGCCCACGGTCTGGGCATCGAAGGCATTGCGTTGCATCGCAACTTTGTGTCCCTGAGCTACCGTGCCGACGGCCAGCCGCACGTGGCATACATGACCAAGAGCGCGGCTGCCGCCGACTTCCTGGCCGGACGGCCGTGGCGGTTTACGGAATTGCTGCCGCCTGCCCTGGAGGACGACTGGGACATGGTTGCCGACGATCGCGAAAACTTCACCGGCGATCATGGCGAAATCTTGTGGACCGAAGATGAGGCCCCCACGGATCACACGTCATCTTCCGATGGTGCTAGCGACGACCACCTGCCCGGTGAGACCCGGCGCTTGTACACCATCGGCGTCGGCGGCAACCCCTCGTATGAGGCGCCGCGCATGCGCTACTCGTTCGCCAGCTACACCCGCCCGGGCGAGTTGCACGAAATCGATCCCGCCACCGGTGAAGATGCGCTGCTGAAGCGAGCCACCGTGTTGGGCAACTTCAATCCACGCGATTACATGGAACGCCGTGTGTGGATTACCGCGCGCGACGGCGAACGCATTCCTGTTTCCCTCGTCTGGCACCGCGATTGCCCGGCGCAGGATTCGCCGATGTTCATTACCGGATATGGTGCATACGAGATTTCCTCCGATCCGGGGTTCTCGGTCTCTCGTCTGAGCATGTTGGATCGCGGTGTGCTGTACGCCGTGCCGCATATTCGTGGCGGCGGCGAAATGGGACGCGCCTGGTATGAGCAGGGGCGCAGACTGAACAAGAAGCATTCCTTTGAGGACTTCGTGGACGCCACACGCGCGCTGCAGAAGGCGCATTTGGCTGATGCTTGGCGCACCGTGGCCAACGGCGGATCCGCTGGCGGTCTGCTGATGGGCGCGATTGCCAATATGGCGCCCGAATGCTACGCCGGTGTTGAGGCGGATGTGCCGTTCGTGGACGCGTTGACCTCCATTCTTGACCCGGACTTGCCGTTGACCGTCACCGAATGGGACGAATGGGGAGACCCGTTGCATGACCCTGAGGTGTATCAGTATATGAAGTCGTACACGCCATACGAGAATGTGCCGGTCGCCGTGCTCGAGGGCGGCAACGACGAGGCTGCCGGTGACGGCAGTGCTGATGGGGCTGCCACCGGCGCGGTCGCCGCCGCGCAATTCCCGAGAATCTTCATTACCACCTCGATGAACGACACCCGCGTGCTGTACGTCGAGCCGCTCAAATGGCTGGCCCGTTTGCAGTCCGCCGGCGTGGACGCGGTGGCCAAGATTGAGGTCGAGGCCGGTCACGGCGGTCTATCCGGGCGTTACAAGCAATGGGAAGAGGTTTCCTATGAGAACGCTTGGTGCATGGATGTGATGGGGCTCGCTCATTAGGCCATGTCCACTAGCTGAGCGGGTTCGGGCCGGCAGGTGATAGCGCGAGTAGGCTCCTTGAACTATGGCAAAGACATATAAAATCGCCGTTATTCCCGGCGACGGTATTGGCAAGGAAGTCACTCCGTGGGCTCAGAAGGCTTTGGAAAAGGCCGCTGAAGGCGTAGCTGACTTCGAGTACGAGAACTTCGACTTGGGTGCCGAGCGCTATCTGCGCGATGGTGCGATCCTGCCCGAGGACGAAGAGGAGCGCATCAAGGCCAACGACGCGATTCTGCTCGGTGCCGTGGGCGATCCGCGCATCAAGGCCGGCATTCTGGAACGCGGCCTGCTGCTCAAGCTCCGCTTCGACCTCGACCAGTACGTGAACCTGCGCCCCTCCAAGCTGTACAAGGGCGTCACCTCGCCGCTCGCCAACCCCGGCGACATCGACTTCGTGGTGGTACGTGAAGGCACCGAAGGTCTGTACTGCGGTGCCGGCGGCGCGGTACGCCGCAACACCCCGCAGGAGGTGGCCACCGAGGTGTCCATCAACACCGCATACGGTGTGGAGCGTGTGGTGCGTTACGCCTTCAAGCTCGCTATGAAGCGCAAGAAGCACGTCACCCTGGTGCACAAGAAGAACGTGCTCGTCAACGCCGGTGATATGTGGCAGCGCATCGTCGACAAGGTCGGCGAGGAATACCCTGAGGTCACCCACGACTACCAGCACATTGATGCGGCCACCATCTTCCTGGTCTCCGACCCGAGCCGTTTCGATGTGATTCTCACCGACAACCTCTTTGGCGACATTCTGACCGATGAGGCCGGCTCCGTGGTGGGCGGCGTGGGCTACTCCGCCTCCGGCTGCATCAACGCCTCCGACGAGTTCCCGTCCATGTTCGAGCCGATCCACGGTTCCGCTCCGGACATCGCCGGACAGAACAAGGCCAACCCGACCGCCGCCATCCTCTCCGCCGCCATGCTGCTCGAGCATCTCGGCTTTGATGATGCGGCCAAGAAGATCCATACCGCCGTCGAAGCGGACATCGAGGAGCTCGGCTCCACCGTGCGCTCCACCGACCAGGTCGGCAAGGACATTCTGGCCCGCATGTGACCTCAAACTTGGCTCCCCTCGCTGAGGGGAGCCAGAAAACTCTCTATACTGAGTTGCATGCAAATGCGACATGGGGAATGCAAAACCGTTGGCAGCAAACTAGTCGCCGTGACCGTATCCGTCGATGATGACGGCACCGCACAGTCATGCCATATCAGCGGTGATTTCTTTATTGAATCAGTTTCGGATGCCGAATCTCATGCTTTGTTGCATGACCTGGAACGAGCTCTAATTAGCGATGATTCATTGCGGTCCGTATTGGACGCCCATCCTAGTTGCCAAATTATCGGCACAGATGAAATTGCCATCAAAACCGCATACAGCCGAGCCGTAAGCAGCAACTTACCCCCGCTGGCGGGGGCTCCAGCGCAGCGGGTGGGGGTGGGCAGCCCCGATGCGCCGAACATCCCAGCATCCATCAATACACAAACCAAGCAGCCCGACAAAAGCTCTGAATACCGGGAGCGCTGGAACGCCCTCAAGCCTCAACTCACCGTGATCCACGGCCATCCGCGTACTCCGGACGAGCAAATGGCCATTGACGAGACCTGGGCGCGTGAAGTCGCAGCAGGAACACGACAGCCGACCATCCGATTATGGGAGTGGGCGGGCCCGGCTGTGGTCATCGGCCGTTTCCAATCGGCCCAGGACGAGGTGAATCTGGACATTGCCAAGCAGCTCGGCTTCGACGTGGTACGCCGTTGCACGGGCGGCGGAGCGATGTTTATCGAACCGGGCAACACCATTACCTATTCTCTGTATGCGCCGCTCGATTTCGTTCAGGGCGTAAGCATCGAAGAATCCTACCGGCTCTGTGACTGGTGGCTGGTCGAAGCGCTGCGCGAACTTGGTTTAGATGTGCGGTTCGCGGGCCTCAATGATATCGCCTCGCAGTACGGCAAGATCGGGGGAGCGGCGCAGCGGCGCTTCCCCGTAGGCTCAGGCGGCGCGGTGCTGCACCATGTGACCATGGCATATGACATCGATGCGGCCAAGATGAGCCGTGTGCTCAACACCAGTCGCGAGAAGATGTCAGACAAAGCGGTGAAATCAGCGGTCAAACGCGTGGACCCGATGAAAAGCCAGACGGGTCTCAGCCGCGAACACATCGTCGAGCACCTTATTGACTGGTTTGCGGCGTGATTTCACCGATGGCCGTATACGATTTTGCCGCTGGCCGTGCGCGGTTTTGTCATGGGCGAGCGCGGTAGCCGCGACAGTGCCGTTTTTCGCGGTAACGCATTCGTCAGCATGTCGTACGGCTATCGGATCGTGCCACACATGAAGTGACGAATGAGGGCATGCTCCTGACGAAACCTGTGGGGCGCGTTACAATATGACGGATGGGCGACGACGGTCATAGGACAATAAGGATGGTGCGATGAGCTTGGAAACGCCAAACGCTTTTGCTGACGAGGAAAACATCCTGTTGCATACGGCATTGTTCAAGCAGGTATCGCCAGCCGAAGCCGAGGAGCTGTTGCCGCATTTGAAGCATGCGACGTTCGATAAAGGCGACTATATCTTCTCCGAAGGCGATACCGATCAGCGCATGTATTTACTGGAGCAGGGGCGCGTCAAGCTGATTCGCACTTCTTCCGATGACCGCGTGCAGCTGCTGTCCATCCACGCGCCGGGCGAAGTGCTTGGCGAGATTCCGGTATTCGACCCTCATGGTGGCCCGCGCACCGCGTCCGCGGTGTCCATGAGCCATGGCACGCGCGTGGTCTGGCTGGAGCATGATGCCCTGTTCGCATGGCTTGATGAGCATCCGCGTGTGGCCATCGACATGTTGCAGGTCATGGCCAGCCGCCAGCGCGGCAACAACGAACGCATCTCCGACTTGGTATTCATGGATGTGCCGGCGCGTCTGGCCAAGACATTGCTCAACTTGGGCTCACGTTTCGGCGAGCCGGTGGAACAGGGCCTCAAAGTGCCGCATGACCTGACTCAGGAAGAGCTGGCCCAACTGGTGGGCTCCAGTCGTGAGACCGTGAACAAGGCGTTGATGGACTTTTCCAACCGCGGATGGATCGCACGTGACGGCCGATCGATCATCATCTTCCAGCCCGGTATGCTGATTCGACGCTCGCGGCGCTGACCGTTGGGCTGACTTCCAGCCAATGTTACGCTAGTGCGATTCTTGTGATGATATGTTCACGGGAGCTGACCGTAAGCCCGGTTGGTAGGGCACCCCATTTAGAATGGGGCCCATGCCCAAAAAGAAGTCCCTCACTCTCCAACGTGTGCTTGTTCTCCTCTTGGCCTATATCATGCTTGCCGTCTGCGGCGGCGTGGCGGCCAGCGTGTTGTTTGTACCGGGTGTGATCGGTGCCAATAAAGCCGCCAAAGCGGTGATTCCGTCGCTCAAGGTAGAAAACGTGGACTTCGACGTGACTAGTCTGCCCCAGAAGTCGACGATGTACGCGCGAGACGGTTCCACCGTTATCGCGACGTTCTACAACCAAAACCGTATCGTCGTGCCGCTGAAGAAGATTTCCAAAACCATGCAGCAGGCAGTGGTGGCGCGCGAAGACCGTCGATTCTGGACTCACGCCGGCGTCGACGTGCAAGGCGTGATGCGTGCGTTCGTGCAGACCTACCTCGTCAAAGGCTCCCAGCAGGGTGGTTCGTCGCTGACCCAGCAGTACGTCAAGAACGTGCTGCTGATGCAGGCGATCGAGGATGACGATTCGATCGCCCAGTACCATGCCACTGAAGACACCATCGCCCGTAAGATTCGCGAGATGCTGATTTCCGTGCAGATGGAAAAGAAGTATTCCAAGGCCGAGATTCTGCAGGGCTATTTGAACATCGCCCAGTTCGGCAACAACCTGTATGGCGTGGAAACCGCGGCCCAGCGCTACTTCAGCGTGTCCGCCGCCGATTTGAACGTGGTGCAGTCCGCCACCATCGCGGCTATCACCAAGAACCCAAGCCTGTATGATCCGCTGGTCGAAGAGAACCAGAAGGAAAGCGAAAACCAACGCAATATCGTGCTCAAGCTGATGCTGCAGGAAGGATACATCACCCAGAAGCAGTACACCGAAGCTGTGAACACGCCGTTGAAGGACACGCTGAAAGCACAGGACGTGAATGTCGGCTGTCAGGACACCGGCGATTACGCGTACTTCTGCGATTTTGTGGTGCATCGCATCCAGAACTCCGAAGAATTCGGCAAGACTCGTGCCGAGCGTAACAAGCTGCTGCAGGAGGGTGGCCTGAAAATCGTCACCACGCTGGATGTGGAAGCGAATTCCACGATGATGGAGACCGCGCGTAATACCATTCCACCGGACGATCCCAGCGGCATGGAGATAGCCATGGCCGCAGTCAAACCGGGAACCGGCGAAGTGCTGAGCTTTGGCCTGAATCGTTACTATGACGCCACTCCGGCAGCCGCGAACGATCCCACCAAGACGAGCCAGAACTATGCCGTCGATTTGGCGGATGGCGGTGGTTCTGGTTGGACCATCGGTTCGTCCTGGAAGCCGATCAACCTGATTGCGTGGATGGAAGCGGGCCATTCCATCAACGACAACCTCCAGACCTCGACGTCATACCCCACTACGGACTTCGCCTGCAGTAACTATTCGGGCGGTGCCGATTCGTGGAACGTGTCGAACGCCATGGGCGCAGGTACAGTGAACCCAGAAAGCCCATTCCTCGGTCTGGTCCGTTCGCATAACACTACTCAGGCTTCCATGGGTGCCATCCTCAAACTGTGCAAGGTGGCGGACACCGCGACTGAACTGGGATACCATGACGCCGCCACGGGTGAGACCATCGACAAAACCCAGGTGTATACACCATCCATGATGATCGGCTCGGTGAATGTGTCCCCGCTGACCATGGCGAGCATCTTCGCCGTATACGCCTCGAATGGTGTGCAATGCAACCCGATTGCCATCAGCAAGGTGACCGATAAGGACGGCAACGATCTCAAGGTTCCATCCGCGAACTGCCATCAGGCGGTGGATAAGGACATCATCCAAACACTCGCTTATACCCTGAACCAAGGTACGGTGCGGCCGGATGGTGCCGGTTGGTCATTCAGATTGGCTGACGGGCGTAAGTCGTTTGGTAAGACCGGTACCAGTGAGGATCTTGCGGTGTCCGGTGGATCGTTCATTCCTAATCAGATTGCGGCGTTCGCTGTGGTCGGCGATGCACAGAACCCGTACACCAACCGTATTTCCAACATTGCCATCAACGGCCGGTACAACAGCTATTGGGATGGTTCGACAATCGCGGCTCCGGCCGTTACCAACTTCTTCAATAGCTACATTTCCAAGAAGAAAATACCGATTGACAACGATTACGGCCAGCCCGTCTCGAAGTACACCACGACTGGCAAGTATCTGGGCATTGGCGGACGAACGTTCAGCGTGCCGCAGACCACTACGAATGGCAACAGCCAATCGCAGAGCAGCAACAATCAGTCTCAGTCGCAGAACACTGGGCAAAACAACACCCAAACCCAGGGCACCAATTCAGAGCAGTCGAATGATGGCCAGTGATTGGTGATTGGCGTTTGACATTTGGTGATTGCATGCCGGCTGAGTCTGCGTAGCATGGCCGACTGCGATACCCAAATTACGTAGTTTGCGGGCGTTACCTGTTTCAGGTGACGCCCGTTTTACAATACTTAATGACAACGCCATCGCGTTCATCGAATATTTGCCATGAACGTGCATCGGAAAGGGGAACGATGAGCAACGACGATCTGACGCATGAGAATTTTGATTTTCGTGGATTCGACGTGCCGGATCTCAAAGCGGTGACGCTGGCTTCGTCTTCGGACGGCGATCAGTCCAAGCAGCCGAAGACCAAGCACGAGGATGCATCGAAGAACCGTAAGCACGGTAAGAAGAAGTCAAAATCCGATGCACGGTCCAAGAAGCGGGCCGGCGCGGGCAAGACGAGCGAATCGTTCGATGATTATGAGGATTATGAGGAAAGGGAAGCTGTGAGCAAGGCAGATAAGAAAGTCAGCAAGGACCGTCCGGGGCTGTTTGCGCCAATGACGCTGCGCGAGGTGACCGTGCGTAATCGTATTTGGTTGCCGCCGATGTGCACGTATTCGTCGTTCGCCCGCGATGGTAGGCCCACGCCGTTCCACTACCAGCATTACGTGTCTCGCGCGTTCGGCGGATTCGGCATGGTGATTGTCGAATCCACCGCCGTGGCTCCTGAGGGGCGTATCACGCCGTGCGATCTGGGCCTGTGGGAAGACGGGCAGATTGATGCTTGGCGCTGGATCGTGGACGGTATTCGCGAGGCGGGTGCGGTGCCTGCCATCCAGCTCAACCATGCGGGGCGTAAGGCTTCGACTGGTTGCTTTGCCGTTGGTTACGACGGTCAGAGCGTGCCGGAGGAGGCGGGCGGCTGGCCTACCATGGCACCGTCTGAAATCGCGTTCGGTGGGTTGCGTACGCCGCGCGCGCTGTCCGTGGATGAGATTCATGGTCTGGTCGGCGCGTTCGCCGCGGCGGCGGGCCGTGCGGTGGCCGCCGGCTTCCAGGCGATTCAGATTCATGCCGCGCATGGCTATCTGATTTCTCAGTTCCTTGACCCGCTGAGCAATGAGCGTGATGACGAATATGGTGGCGATTTGACCGGTCGCTCTCGGTTCCTGGTCGAGGTTGTGGATGCCGTGCGTGGGGCCGTCCCTGAGGGCGTGCCGGTTCTGGTGCGCATTTCGGCCACGGATTGGGCCGCCGGCGGTTGGGATTTGGACCAGACCATCGCACTATCCAAGGTGCTGAAGGAGCATGGCGTCGATGTGATGGACGTGTCTACCGGCGGCATCATGTCGGGAGTGTCGATTCCGGTCAAGCCGAACTATCAGGTGCCGTTCTCCGAGCAGGTCAAGGCCAAGGCCGATATTCCGGTGACCGCGGTGGGTCTTATCACCAAGCCGAAGCAGGCGGCCAAGATTCTGGCCCATGGCGAAGCCGATGCCGTGGAGATTGGCCGCGCCGCATTGCGTGATCCATACTGGCCGTTGCGTGCAGCCAACAAGCTGGGCATACCGTCCACCGAGATCCCCTACGCCCCGCAATACGTGGCCGGTGCGTACTAAATCCTCATGGGGCGGTAACTTTCCCATGGGGCGGTAAAACCCTCATGGGGCGGTAACCCAAAACGGCGGTATTCTGCGGAATGTGAAATTTGGCTAACCGCCCCATGGGACAATCACCGCCCCATGAGGGTTTTACCGCCCCATGGGTAATAGGGCAATATGTGAGTTCACTCCACGTCTACGCCGACGGCGTCGGAGACGTGCTCGAATCCGTCGCGGCGCAGCAGCTGGGCCAGACCGCGCTTCAACACGGTAATCTGCTGCGGGCCTCGGTACATCAGCGAACTGATGAACATGACCAAGCTGGAGCCGGAACGAATCTTCGCATAGGCTTGCTCGGGGGTAAAGACGCCACCGATGCCGGCGATAGCGAACCGGTCGCCATACTCTTTATACACCTTGCGAATCAGCTCGGTGCTGGCGTTGGTGCACGGGCCGCCGGACAGGCCGCCCTCCCAATCGCGCGGAATCTCGAGGCCGGTGCGGTCCTTCTGCAGATTGGCGATGGACAGCCCCTGCACATTGTGCTCGGCCAGCACATCGAGCAGTTCCTTGTACTCGCCCCACGGCTTGTTCAACGGCATCTTGACCAGCGTGGGCTGCGGGCGGTCGATCTTGTCGAGCGCCGTAAACAGACGGTCGAGCGCTTCCGGAGTCGCGGTGAACGGTTCGCCGACGTGCGTGTTCGGGCAGGAGACGTTGACCTCCACCATCGCGGTGCGGCCGGCGGCGCGGCGCATTGAAATGCAGTAATCCTCAATGCCTTCGTCCAAATCGCCGCACTGGTCGTCGTTGGTGCGGGCGATCGACACGGACAGCTGCATCTGGCGGGCCTGAGTCCAAGCCTTCTCGGCGCGCTCGATGACCTTGTCCGAACCGATGTTGGCGAGGCCGACGTGCACCATCATCGAATCGTATTCAGGCAGACGGTGGAACCACGGCTTGGCGTTGCCCGGGCAGGGACGCGAGGTGGTGGAGCCTACGGTTTCGAAGCCGAAGCCGGCGTGGTCCAGCACCACGGGCATCTCGCAGTTCTTGTCGAGGCCGGCGGACAGGCCGAACGGGTTGGTGAAATCGACGCCCATCACATTCGTTTCCAGAATGGGGTCGGTGTAGTCGAGCATCAGCTGTTCGGTGAGCAGCAGCGGCGGGACGTTCTTGACGACGTGGCAGAACTCGATCATCTGATCGTGTGCCTCATCGGGGCGGTGGTTGAACACGAAGTTCGGTTTGATGATGTGCTTGTAGCCGAAGGTGAACAGATCGGTGGTGGCTTTGTTGACGGCGTTGTGCCAGAAGCTTTCAGAAACGTAAGTCATACCGCCTATTGTCTCACGCTTGGGCCGGTGCGGCTAGGTGATTCCGACCTAGGCGAATTGGGGAAGGGGGCTACTGCGTGTCGAGGCGCACGCAGGCGTCGGCTCGGCAGAAGATACATGAACCGGGACGCACCAGGTATCAGGCGTGACTCTCCGCTGAGCAACGCGCGCGGGAGAGTCGTCGGTCGTGAGCTATCGCGCTAGTGGCCGCTGTGAGAATATCGGTTCGCGCAATGTGCGATTTTGCGCGGTTTTGTGGAAATGACACCTGAATTGCTCGGAATTTTCGAGAAATTGTCCCCAAAACGCTCAAGCCGGTTTGGTTTGTGAGCTTTTGCGTGCGATAATGTTCGCATGATTTCGTCACAACGTCAGCACCTCATCTTGAGCAGGTTGCGCACACGCGGGGCAGTGCGCATTACGGCGCTATCGAAGGAACTGGGTGTGTCGGCGATGACCATCCGCCGCGATATCGCCGAACTTGCCGACAAGGGACTGTTGAAGCGCGTCCATGGCGGCGCGGTGACTACCAGTACCTTGCTCAGCGAACCCCTGTTCTCTGTCAAGTCTCAGATGGATATCGGCCTGAAGGACGCCATCGCCCAGGAAGCCATCAAATATGTGGCTCCCGGCGATGTAATCGCCATCGGCGGCGGCACCACGGCCTATGTCTTCGCCCAGCATCTGCTCGAATCGCAGCAGTCCAGCGGCATCACCATCCTCACCAATTCGATTCCCGTGGCCGAGCTGGTCCAGGCCCTCGAATCCAAGGATGTGGAGGTGATCGTCACCGGCGGCGTGATCACCCGATCGAACTCGCTTGTCGGTCCGATCGCGGACAAGGTCGTCGCCTCGCTGCGTGTCAACACCGTATTCCTCGGCACCCACTCGGTGTCGATTCCCCGTGGCTTCCTGATGCCGAATTCGCTGGAAGCCGCAACCGATATGGCGATGATGGACATCGCCGATCGTGCCATAGTTTTGACCGATCACACCAAGTGGAGCTGCACATCGCTGTCGCTGTTTGCGCGCTTCGACCAGGTGGACACGGTCATTACTGACGACGGGCTCGATCCCGACTCCGCCGCCAAAACCAAGGATTTGGTAAAGGAACTCGTGCTGGCCCACCAGAGCGAGATCATTGAGGAAAGTGAGTAAACCCATGGCTGATTTCGCCAACTACACCCCCGGGGAGTATGCGAAGGAGCACATCCGCATCACGCCGACGACGCTTGCCGACGGCCGTGACTTCTTCTACCTGGACGACGACCACGAGTTCGTCTCCGGTGCCAAGACCCGCGAGCTCAAGGACCCGCGCCCGCTGGACTACCGTTTCGCCCCGCACCTGGACGCCGACGGCAACGAAGTGCCGTACGCCGCCCCGCAGATGCGCCGCGACCCGCTGACCGGCGACTGGATCCCGATGGCCACCGCCCGCATGAACCGCCCGATCACCGCCGGCCCCGGCGCCACCGCCAAGGGCAACCCGCTGGCCGCCCGCAAGCCCGGTGACCCGTACCAGGACGGCGAAGTGCCGGACACCGACTACAACGTCGTCGTGTTCGAGAACCGCTTCCCCTCCATGGTGCGCGTGCCCGGCGTCTCCGAGGACGTGACCTACGTTGACGGCAACCCGCTGTGGGAGAAGAAGCTCGCAGCCGGCCGCTGCGAGGTCATCTGCTTCGACCCGAACGAGGACGGCCTGCCGGCCGATCTGCCGGTCTCCCGCCTGCGCACCGTGGTTGAGGCTTGGGCCTTCCGTACCGCCGAAATCTCCAAGATGGAAGGCATCGAGCAGATCTTCCCGTTCGAGAACCACGGCCAGGAAATCGGCGTCTCCCTCGCTCACCCGCACGGCCAGGTCTACTGCTACCCGTTCATCGCCCCGAAGATGGAGAAGGAACTCCAGCACACCGAGGCCTACCACGAGAAGACCGGCGGCAACCTGCTTAAGGACATCATGAACGCCGAGCTCGAAGCCGGCGAACGCATCGTGATGCGCAACCACAGCTGGGTCGCCTACGTGCCGGCCGCCGCCCGTTGGCCCCTCGAGGTCCACGTGGCTCCGGTGCGCGACGTGCTCACCCTCGACCAGCTCAACGACCAGGAGCGCTGGGACCTCGCCTCGATGTACTCGCACCTTCTGAAGCGCGGCAACGCGTTCTTCGACAAGGGTGACGGCAAGGGCATGGACCTGCCGTACATCGCCGCCTGGCATCAGGCCCCGATCCACGACGCGCGTCGCGAGAACTACCGCCTGAACCTGCAGTTCTTCTCGTTCCGCCGCGCCGCCAACAAGATCAAGTACCTCGCCGGCTCCGAGTCCGGCATGGCCGCCTGGATCTCCGACACCACGCCGGAACTCATCGCCAAGCGCTTCCACGAGCTCGGCTCCATCGACATCGCCGACTGATAGAAAGAAAACATCAATGACTGCTGTTGAATTCATTGAGCCGCTGACCCATGAGGAAGGCGTCTCGCAAGCTACCAAGCTGTTCGTCGACACCTACGGCGCTGCGCCCGAGGGCGTGTGGGCTGCTCCGGGCCGTGTGAACCTGATCGGTGAGCACACCGATTACAACGCCGGCCTGTGCCTGCCGATCGCTCTGCCGCACCGCACCTTCATCGCCCTGAAGCCGCGCGAAGACACCAAGGTTCGCGTCGTCTCCGGCGTGGCTCCCGACAAGGTCGCCGAAGCTGATCTCGATGGCCTCAAGGCCCGTGGCGTGGACGGCTGGTCCGCCTACCCGACCGGTGTGGCCTGGGCGCTGCGTCAGGCTGGTTTCGACAAGGTCAAGGGCTTTGACGCCGCCTTCGTCTCCTGCGTGCCGCTGGGCTCCGGCCTGAGCTCCTCCGCCGCCATGACCTGCTCCACCGCTCTGGCTCTGGACGACGTGTACGGCCTCGGCTACGGCGATTCCGACGCCGGCCGTGTGACCCTCATCAACGCCGCCATCAAGTCCGAGAACGAGATGGCCGGTGCCTCCACCGGCGGTCTTGACCAGAACGCTTCCATGCGTTGCACCGCCGGCCATGCGCTGCTGCTTGACTGCCGCCCGGAGTTGACCCCGCTGGAGAACGTCTCCCAGCAGGAGTTCGACCTCGACAAGTACAACCTCGAGCTGCTTGTGGTCGATACCCAGGCTCCGCACCAGCTCAACGATGGCCAGTACGCTCAGCGTCGCGCCACCTGCGAGGAAGCCGCCAAGATTCTCGGTGTGGCCAACCTGCGCGTTACCGCCGACGGCATCTCCAAGGCCGATGACCAGTTCCAGGCCCTCAAGGAGACGCTGGACGCGCTGCTTCCGGTGCTGGAAAAGCTGGGGGTCGTCTGCGGCGTTTCTTCGCCCTTTACCAACCTGTACGACGCGAACCACGCATGGTTTCAGGCTTCCGCCGCCCTGCAAAACGGGCTTTCTCAGGGCGGCACCATATTCCGTTTTCAGGACTATCTGCTGCCCCAGCTTCTCAGCGGCGCTCTGGCGGGCAGGCCGACATGGGTGTACTACACGGAGGGGCTGAAACGGCTGAAGGAGCATGACGACAATTCTCAGGTGTCGTATCTGCATACCCTGCGGGTGTATCTGGATAATAACCTCTCCGTTACGAAAACCGCGTCGGCGCTGTTCCTGCACCGCTCTACGCTGCTTGACAGGCTGGCGCATATCACCGCCATGCTGGGCAGCGACCTGAAAGACCCGGATTACTGCCTGACATTGGGAATTATTCTCAGGGCGGAATTGGAGCAGAAGCGGACGGAACAGGGCGCGCCGGCGTGAATCACGCTTGAATGTGTTGACACCATGGGAAAGAAAGGGTAGAATGGTAGCACGCTTTCCAAAATGCACTTTGTGAGGAACGAATATGAATGCACCGGTTGACGTGACAAATATCCGAATCGAAACCGACCGCCTTATCCTGCGCGCTTGGCGGGAGACGGACTTGGCGGACTTTTATGAATATGCCAGCGTGGAGGGTGTCGGGGAGATGGCCGGGTGGAATCACCACCAGTCTATGGAAGAATCCCGGCGGATACTTGACTTTTTTATCAGCGGAAAGAAGACCTTTGCGCTGGAGCTGAAGGAAAACGGAAAAGTGATCGGTTCGCTGGGCTTGGAACCCCGGGACGAGGACGCGGGGCTACCGAAAGAATTACAGGGGCGCGAGATCGGCTACGTCCTAAGCAGGGATTACTGGGGCAGGGGACTGATGCCGGAAGCGGTGAAAGCCGTGATCGACTATTGCTTCCAAGAGCTGTCTTTCGACTATCTGACCTGCGGCCATTTTGACAGAAATGACCGCTCCCGCCGGGTGGTGGAAAAGAGCGGCTTCCGGTTCCTGAAAAATGTGGTCACGCCCACCGCACGGGGTGTTGACGAGCCAGGGAAGATGTACGTCCTGTACAACCCGATGAAACCTATTGACAAGGAGAAACAGCCATGTTTGAACTGAAAAAAACCGAGGGCAAAGCCCGCCGGGGAGAATTCATCTGTGCCCACGGCACCGTCCAGACGCCGGTGTTCATGAACGTCGGCACGCAGGGCGCGATTAAAGGCGCGCTGAGCGCCAAGGATTTGAAAGACATCGGGTGTCAGGTGGAGCTGTCCAATACCTACCATCTGCATCTGCGTCCCACGGACACGGTGGTGCGCCAGATGGGGGGACTGCATAAGTTCATGACTTGGGACGGCCCCATTCTGACGGATTCCGGCGGATTTCAGGTGTTCAGTCTGGCTTCCCTGCGGAAAATCAAGGAGGAGGGTGTGTATTTTGCCTCCCACATCGACGGCCACAAGATTTTCATGGGGCCGGAGGAGAGTATGCAGATCCAGTCCAATCTGGGCAGCGACATGTGTATGGCCTTTGACGAGTGCATTGAAAACCCCTCGCCCCGGGACTATGTTCAGAAAAGCGTGGACAGAACCTACCGCTGGCTGGTGCGCTGCAAGGCGGAAAATGCCCGTCTGAACGCCCTGCCGGACACGGTGAACCCCAAGCAGATGCTCTGGGGCATCAATCAGGGCGGCACATATACGGACATCCGGGTGGATCACATGAAACGCATTGCCGAGCTTGATCTTCCCGGCTACGCCATCGGCGGCCTTGCGGTGGGGGAGACCACGCAGGAGATGTACGACATCATCGAGGCGGTGGAGCCCTATATGCCCAAGGACAAGCCCCGGTATCTCATGGGCGTGGGAACCCCCAGCAACATCATTGAGG
>OGQN01001968.1_pt1 | contig 15545 bp, 8 predicted proteins | sample 1553231 | NCBI WGS metagenome assembly OGQN01 (sample SAMEA2579950, study PRJEB22360) | human gut metagenome | biome: human gut; feature: human-associated habitat; material: faeces | place: Denmark | collected 2008/2010 | reverse complement strand
CCACACTGCCTCCTTCGGGGGTGAATTTGAAGGCATTGGACAGGATGTTCAGGATAATTTTGTCGAAGTTCACCGGGTCCACCCACAATTTTAAGTGGTCGGCGCCCTCGTGGTGGAACTGCAAAGTAATTGTTCGCTTGTTCGCTTGTTCTGTAAAGGTTTCACACAAATCATTAATGAATCCGGTCATTTCGGTTTCACGGAAAACGAGTGACATCTGTCCTTTGTCTATCTTGCGTATATCCATCAATTGGTTTACCAGCCGCAGGATTCTTTCGGAATTGCGCCAGATGATGCGGTAGTTCTTTTGCCGTTCGTGGTCTGTATCGTTTGTCATCAGTTTTTGCAAAGGACTGATGATGAGTGACATCGGAGTACGTATCTCGTGGGAGATGTTGATGAAAAACTGTAGCTTGGCTTCGTTTATCTGTTCGGCATGGATATGTTGCATCATTTCCTGCCTTATGCGGTAACGGTGTCTCATTTGCAGGATGATGCCATAGACGGCTGCTACTGCCAATAAGGCATAGATCAGCATGGCCCAGCCCGATGCCCACCATGCCGGTGCGATGTGAATGGTGATTTCATCGGTGTCGGATTCCAGCAGATAATCTTCGGCTTTGATCCGGAAATGATAATCGCCGGGGGGAAGGTCGCTGAATGACACCCGGTTGACTCCTTTGGGAAGTTTGACCCAGGGAGTGTTGTTTATGGTATATAGATACGTGATACGTTCGGAATTATTTAGTTCGCGGGTAGAGAACTCGATGCTGAAAGCGTTGTCGTTATGTGACAAGTGGAAATCCCGGGCCTCAAAGACGGAGGTGTTTATGATTTCTTTTCCGCCCGACAACATTCCTTTCCTTATGGGCTGGTCGTGCAGATAAAAGTCGATGATGCGTACGTTCCATTTTTTTGCGGGATTCGTAATCTCTTGAGGATTGAAATAGGTAATTCCGTTTGTACCTCCAAACCAGAGTATGCCGTTGTGGTCGGCAAAAGAGGCGTTTTTGCTGAATTCATTTCCTTGCAGACCGTCGTCTGCATAGAAATTGCTGAACGTGTGGGTATTCAGATTAAAACGTGACATTCCGGCATTGGTGCTTATCCATAAGTTGTCCTGCCCGTCTCCTTTGATAGCATATACGGCGTTACTGGATAGTCCGTGGGCGGTGGTGTAGGTCTTTAGTTGCTGGGTTTGGGGATTCCATTCCGCCAGTCCTTCGGAATTGCCTATCCAGATGTTGCCTTGGGGGTCTTCATAAAGGGAGTGGATGATGTGTCTGGACAGGATTTCTTCAGTCTTGAAGTCGTCGGTACTCAGGTCTATACATCTTATTCCGTCATACGTTCCTACATAAAGGTGGTTGTCACCGGCATACAAAAGACAGCTTATCCATTTATATTTTTTGGTGGCAGCATTGAATTTAGGGTCATATACAGACTGTCCTGTCTTCAAGTCATAATAGAAAAGTCCGGCTCCCATGGTGGCTATCCAGAGTCGTTTGTCCTGGTCTTCAACCAGATCATACACGCGTTGGATACGGTTTCCATTCTTGTCTGTCAGATTCTGCAGATAGCTGCACTGTCCTGTTTTCTTATCCAGTCTGCCTAGTCCGTTGGTATAGGATCCGAACCACAGATTATGTTCAGAGTCTTCATACAGGCCGAAAACGGTGGAAGGAACCGAAGAGGGGCTGTCATGTGGGGCATAATGGACTTTTTGCTTCAGTTCTGTGGTGATGCCGTATATGCCGTCGTTGTCAGTACCTATCCATAATATGCCTTCGTGGTCGCGGCAGAGTGAGGTGATACAGTTGGAGCCGATGATATTCTTGTTTATTGATTTGTAGCCTATGTACTTGAAACTGTTGGGCTGTGCGGGAATCATCATAACCCCTTTCTGGTAAATGGCTATCCATAGGTTTCCTGCATTGTCTTTCAGGACGGAGTGTACTTTGGAGGTACCGGAGTCGAGGTAATTATTATCAAAAGGGTAATCCGTGATGAGCTGTTTGGGGATGTTGAAAATCTTGGTGCCTTTCCCGTCCGTGCCCAGGCAAAGCTCGTTTTGGCTTATCTGGCAGATGGATTTGATAGGCAGGTTTTGTTTTCCTTTATAAAGGATAGGAATGAACTCTTCTGCTGGTTGGTTATATTTCAGCAATCCTTTGCCTATGGTTGCTAGGTAGATGTCTCCGTAGTTGTCTTCATAGAGGTCTACAATGGTCATTCCCTTCTCTTGTTTCAGAAAGTGCTTGCTTTTATTGTCCGCAGAGAGGCGGTAGATACCATTCTCACCCTGTGTTACCCAAAGATTGTGTTGTCTGTCCTCTATCATGTAGTCTGTCATTTGGGTGGGGATAGGTAAGTCCAGTTTGTGTGCAGTCAGTTTCCCCTGTGTGATGGTTATGGTACACAAGTTGTTTCCCGATACCCATATTTCTCCGTTCCTACGTTCCAGAATGGACATGATATTGCTGTCAAAAGTCTTTCCATCTTCCCATTGCGCCCGCGCGCTGAAGCTGTCGGTTTCCGGATCGTATAGCTGTATACCGTTATAGGTTCCTACGAACAACCGTCCTTTGCTGTCCTCGTACAGCACTCGTACGTAGTTATGGCAGAGGGAGTACTCGTTTTCCGGGTCATGCTTGTAGGTGATGAACTTGGCTCCGTCATAGCGGTTCAGTCCGTCTTCGGTGGCAATCCATATCATGCCGTTCCGGTCCTGATATATTTTGTTGATCAGACTGCTGGAAAGTTCCCTGTCTGTTGTGAAGAATTTGTACGATTGTCCGTGGCACAACAAAGACAGAAAAAGAAATAGTATAAGAATCGTATGTTTCATCATAATATAAATATCCCAGTAAATTCAGGTGCACAAAAATAATTCAAAAAAGAATATATAGCCTAATAAATAAGGAAGTAATTTCGGTACTTTGTGCCATATCGGGCAGGTTTGTAACATGGAAAAAGGACTATGTAACATGGTTACACTCCGATATAAGGCGAATGTCCTTACCTTTGCTCTTGTTGAGCAGTGAAGAACGGAACGTAAAAACAGCCTTGTGAATTTAATACCATGAATATGAAACTTGAATGTGATTTATCCGGTATCCGGAAATGTATGATGAGTGGCTTGTCCCTGTTGCTTGCCGGAGTGTTGCAGGCGCAGAATCCGATTGTGCAGACTTGCTATACTTCTGATCCGGCACCTATGGTGCACGATGGCACCTTGTATGTTTACACGGGACACGATGAGGACCATGCCGATTTTTTCTGGATGCAGGAGTGGCGCGTCTATTCTACTAAAGATATGGTGAACTGGACCGATCACGGTTCTCCGCTTGCCATCGAGTCTTTCGACTGGGCGGACGATCGTGCCTGGGCATCGCAATGTATCGAACGCAACGGGAAATTCTATTGGTATGTGTGTCTGCATTCCAAGTTGACAAACACGATGGCTATCGGTGTGGCGGTGGGTGATTCGCCTACCGGCCCTTTTAAGGATGCTATCGGCAGACCGCTTTACGAAGGTAGCTGGGATTTTATTGATCCCACGGTTTTTGTGGACGATGACGGGCAGGCTTATCTATATTGGGGAAATCCGAATGTTTACTATGCCAAGCTGAATGCCGATATGGTTTCGCTGGATGGTGAGGTGTCCAAGGTGGAGCAGACTATAGAGAGTTTTGGTTCTCCGGGGCCGGACAAACGGGAGAAAGGAAAGAAATACAAGGACATCTATACGGAAGGTCCGTGGTTGCACAAGCGTGGCGGTACATATTATCTGTCGTATGCAGCCGGCGGAGTACCCGAACACATCGCTTACTCGATGAGTGACACTCCGACAGGACCTTGGAAGTATATGGGAGAAATTATGCCGTTGCAAGATACCGGTTCGTTTACCAATCACTGTGGAGTGACGGATTATAAAGGTAATTCTTATTTCTTTTATCACACCGGGAAATTACCCGGTGGGGGTGGTTTCGGACGTAGCGTGGCAGTGGAGCAGTTCAGTTACAACCCCGATGGTACTTTCCCGATAATTAATGCGACGACAGAAGGGGTGTCGCCGGTAGGCACACTGACTCCTTATCAACGTGTGGAGGCGGAAACGATAGCTTTCTCCGAGGGAGTAAAGTCGGAATGGAATGCAAAGACGGGGGTGTATGTATCCGGAATTCATGACGGGGATTATATAAAGGTACGCGAGGTGGATTTTGAAGATTTGTCGCCCAAGTGTCTTTGTGTGTCTGTTGCCAGTGCCCTTCGTGGCGGGTGGATAGAAATTAGGACCGACAGCATCGGCGGGACGCTGATAGCTGAAATGAGGGTTCCTCATACCGGAGGATGGGAATGTTGGACAAGTATAGAGGCGGATGTAACGGTTCCTGTGACGGGTGTGCATGATGTCTATTTTGTGTTCAAAGGCAGGAAAGGATGTGAACTGTTTCATTTTGACTGGTGGAAATTCAGCCGGCAGGAAATGACAGAGCAAGAGGTGAAAGACAGGACGCAGGCCGCATCTACCAATATTCCGGGTTACGAGTATCCGCGGCTGGACGAGGAGCATTGCGCCCACTTCCGTTTCTATGCTCCGCAAGCCGGAAGGCTTCAGGTAGACTGTTGCGGTAAGAAGTATGACATGCAGAAGGACGCGGATGGCTTCTGGACAGTAAAGACCGATCCGTTGGTCGTAGGATTCCATTATTATTTTTTGATAGCGGACGGGGTGCAGGTGGCCGATCCGTCCAGTTACACTTTCTTTGGTTGTTGCCGTATGGCGAGTGGGATAGAGGTTCCCGAGGGAGTGGAAGGTGATTACTATCGTCCTCAGCAGGGAGTACCTCATGGGCAGGTGCGCTCGTGTACTTATTATTCGGAAGCCAAAAAGGAATTCCGCCGTTGCATGGTCTATACTCCGGCTGAATATGAAACCAAGGTGAAAAAACGTTATCCGGTACTTTACCTGCAACATGGCATGGGCGAGGATGAGACGGGCTGGTCGGCACAGGGATGTATGCAACATATTATGGATAACCTGATAGCCTCCGGGCAATGTGTGCCGATGCTTGTTGTGATGGACAGTGGGGATGTGAAAGCTCCTTTCATTCCTCGCAAAGGGAAGGATGTGAATGAGGAGAGAGCTTTGTATGGTGCCTCTTTTTACAGGGTGATGCTGGAGGACTTGATACCGATGATTGACAGGACGTTCCGGACTTATACTGATCGTGAACATCGTGCAATGGCAGGATTGTCATGGGGTGGTCATCAGACTCTCACTACCACATTGCCTCATCTGGACAAGTTTTCGTATATTGGCGCATTCAGCGGTGCTATCTTCGGACTGGATGTGAAGACTTGCTTTGACGGTGTGTTTGCTGATGCCGGCAAGTTTAACAAGCAGGTACATTACTTGTTTTTGGGATGCGGAACGGAAGAACAGTTCGGTACCCGAAAACTGGCAGAGTCTTTGCGCAAAATAGGTATTCATGTGGACTATTACGAATCGCAGGGCACGGCACACGAGTGGTTGACATGGCGTCGTTGCTTGTACCGGTTTGTGCCTCATTTGTTCAAAAATAGAAAGTAGAAAAAGAAATGAAGAAGATCATTATTATTATTACCTGCTTCATTGGTTTGTCGGGGGCGTTTGCACAACAACGGGAAATCTTCCATAATCCGGTGATTGAGGCGGATGTACCTGACCCTTCCATGATAAGGGTGGGAAACTATTACTATCTGGTAAGCACCACCATGCACCTGATGCCGGGTTGTCCGGTGATGCGTTCAAAGGACTTGGTGCATTGGGAAACGATCAGTTATGTGTTTCAACGACTTACTGACTTGCCCCGTTATGATTTGAAGGAAGGCACGGTATATGGTCGCGGACAATGGGCCTCCAGCATCCGCTATCATGACGGACGGTTCTATGTATGGTTCTCACCCAATGATGAACCTCATCGTGGTTATATCTATACCGCCGAAGATCCGGCGGGCGAATGGACATTAGTCTCCCGTCCGCCTCATCATCATGATGCTTCTTTGTTTTTTGATGATGACGGCAAAGTCTATCTGTTTTATGGCACCGGACAACTTCGTCAGCTCAAGAGCGACCTGAGCGATGTGGAGCCGGGAGGTATAGACCAAAAGATATTCGAGCGGGATGCCGACGAGCAGGGACTTCTGGAAGGAAGTCAGGCATTCAAGCATAACGGCAGATATTACGTGATGATGATTTCCATGGACTGGAGCATTCCCGGACGGTTGCGTCGTGAGGTGTGCTATCGTGCCGACCAGATAACTGGTCCGTATGAGAAAAAGGTGATTTTAGAAACCGAATTTCAAGGATATGGTGGCGTGGGACAAGGCTGTATAGTCGATACTCCTGACGGAAACTGGTATGGCTTTATTTTTCAAGATAGGGGCGGCATAGGACGTGTGCCCACATTGATGCCCTGCCGCTGGGAAGACGGTTGGCCGATACTGGGAGATGCGGACGGACGTGTGCCCGAGTGTATGGAGATGCCTGCTTCCGGAGAGAAGTGTAAAGGAAGTATCATGGGAAGTGATGATTTCGACACCGACCGGTTGAGCTTGAACTGGCAGTGGAACCATAATCCGTTGGACAATTGCTGGTCGCTGACAGAGCGTCCGGGTTTCCTGCGGTTGAGGACCGGAAGGGTGGTGGATAATCTGTTTCTGGCTCCCAATACCTTGACCCAGCGTATGAGCGGGCCGAAATGCAGCGGTGTGGTAGCTATGGATGTCTCGAAGATGAAAGAAGGGGATGTTGCGGGCTTCAGTGCTTTTAATGGGTTGTCCGGAGTGCTGGCTGTGGTCATGGAGAACGGGAAAAAGCAGTGGGTGATGTCACATCAGTCTGTCAGTCTTTCGGACCGGGAAAAAAGGGTGACTGCTGTGGAAGTACTGGAGAAGGAACGCATAGATTGTGAAAAAGAGGTGGTCTATCTTCGTATGGAGGGCGACTTTGCCGATAAAAAAGATGAAGCCACTTTTTACTACAGTTATGACAAGAAAACGTGGAAACGAATAGGGGAGCCTTGTAAAATGGTTTTTGATTATACCAAATTCTTTATGGGAAGCAAGTTTGCTATTTTTAATTATGCTACTAAAGATTTGGGAGGATATGTGGATATAGATTATTTTGAATACGGTAACTAAAAAGTGAATAGAATGAAACTAAAAAAATGCGTGGGGATATTCTTGTTCTCCACCTTGTGCCTGAATGTAGGAGCTATAGATCATAAAGGGATTACTTTTGACCGGCTGGCTCCCGACCGTTTCACTCTGATGGAAAACGGAGTGGCCAATGAAATATTGGTGGACGAGCAGGAGGATGCCGGTGTGATGATAGCGGTAAGGAATCTTCAGAATGACTTTAAACGGGTGAGTGGCCGGGCTGCCGGGTTATGCTATACTCCCGGTGTAAAGCGCATGATTATGGTAGGTACGTTGAAAAGCCGTTATATCCGGGAATTGGTAAAGGCGAAAAAGATAGATGCTTCATTGCTGGAGGGCAAGAATGAGAAATACCTGATGACTGTGGTGTCTGCTCCCTTGAACGGAGTGAATGAAGCGCTTGTCATTGCTGGAAGTGACAAACGCGGAACGATTTATGGGATTTATGAGCTTTCGGAACAGATTGGTGTTTCGCCGTGGTACGACTGGGCGGATGTGCCGGTGATGCCCCGGCAGAATCTTTCGATGATGCGTGGAAGTTATACGGCGGGAGAACCGGCGGTAAAGTATCGGGGTATCTTTTTGAATGACGAGGCTCCTTGCCTGACCGGGTGGGTGAAACACACTTATGGCACGAATTATGGTGATCATCGTTTTTATGCCCGTGTGTTCGAACTGATTTTGCGTCTGCGCGGTAACTTTATGTGGCCTGCCATGTGGGGTTGGAGTTTTTATGCGGATGATCCGGAGAACAGCAAGACCGCCCATGAGATGGGGATTATAATGGGAACCTCACACCATGAGCCTATGGCACGCAATCATCAGGAATGGGTGAGGAAGCGCAGCGAATATGGGGCATGGGACTATGCTTCCAACCAGCAAGTGATTGACCGTTTTTTCCGTGAAGGTATGGAGCGTGCGGCCGATACGGAAGATTTGATTACCATTGGTATGAGAGGTGACGGTGATACTCCGATGGGTGGAAAGGAAGGAGAAGATGACAAATATGTGCCGCGTGATGAGGAAAACATGCGCCTGATGGAGAAGATATTCCGGAATCAGCGTCGTATTATCAAGGAAGTGACGGGAAAAGCACCGGAGAAAGGTCCGCAGGTATGGGCTATTTATAAAGAAGTGCAACGCTATTATGACATGGGACTCCGTGTGCCCGATGATGTGATTATGTTGCTGAGTGATGACAACTGGGGGGATGTGCGCCGGTTGCCGGATGCAAAGGAGCGGAAGCATTCCGGCGGATGGGGGATGTATTATCATGTAGATTATGTGGGGGCTCCCCGTAATTCCAAATGGTTGAATGTAACTCCTGTACAAAATATGTGGGAACAGCTTCAGTTGACTTACAGCTATGGGGTGGATAAGCTTTGGATATTGAATGTGGGTGATTTGAAGCCGATGGAGTATCCTATCACTCTTTTTATGAATATGGCTTGGAATCCGGAACGCTATGCGGCAGGGAATCTGTTGGAGCATACACGAGCGTTCTGTGCGCAGCAGTTCGGTGAGGAACAGGCGGATGAGGCCATGCGTATCCTGAACCTGTATTGCAAGTACAATGGACGCGTGACTCCCGAGATGCTGGATAAGGATACTTATCACTTGGCTTCGGGGGAATGGAGGCAGGTGGCCGATGAATATGTGAAGCTGGAGGCGGAAGCCTTGCGGCAGTATTTGAAACTGGAGGCCGCTTACAGGGATGCTTATCGCCAACTGATTCTTTTTCCTGTGCAGGCGATGGCCAATCTGTATGAAATGTACTATGCACAAGCCATGAATCACAAATTGTACCAGGAGAACAATCCGCAGGCGAATGAGTGGGCCGACAAGGTGGAGAAGGCGTTTAGGCGCGATGCGGAATTGTGCAGGGAATACAACGAAGAAATGTCGGGAGGCAAGTGGAACGGAATGATGACGCAGAAACATATAGGCTATACTTCGTGGAACGATGATTTCCCTGCCGACCGTTTGCCGGAAGTTTACTGGATAGAGCAACCGGAACAGGCTGTAGGAGGGTATTTGTTTGCCGGTGACAAAGGGGTGGTTTCCATGGAGGCGGAGCATTATTTTGCATCATCTGCGGCACCGGAAACTGCCTGGACAGTCATACCGCACATGGGACGTACGCTGAGCGGAGTGGCTTTGATGCCTTATACACAGTCTGCTGAGGGAGCTTCGCTCTCTTATAAAATGAAAATACCGCAAAAAGTAGATACGGTAAATGTGTATGTCGTTGTGAAATCCACCCTGCCCTTCCTCAGACGGGAAGGTCATCGCTACACGGTAGGTTTTGAAGGAGGGGAGGAGCAGACTGTCTGTTTCAATGCGGAGTTGAACGAGCATCCGGATAATGTATATCGCGTACTGTATCCCACAGTGGCCCGTCGGGTGGTGAAGACCCGGGTGAAGTTGAGCCTGCCCGACCGTGCGGACGGAACCTATACATTGGTTCTGAAACCGGTGGAGCCTGCCATCGTATTTGAAAAGATTGTGGTGGATTATGGCGGTTATGAGGATAGTTATCTGTTTATGGACGAATCTCCTTGCCGGAGAAATAAACTGAATGGACAATGAAAAATATAAGATTGACGGTTTGGATAGGAATAATGTGCGGGTGGTTGGCGGCAGGAATGTTGCAGGCCGGTACACGACCGGACAATGCCCGTCCGGCAGAAGAAGACGGTAGCCGCTTGTGGTTGCCGGTGATGCGCCCGGTGGAAGGTGCGGAGGTGGAAGTTATATATAAAGGAAAAGTGTCACCCACCATAGCCGTTGCCATTGCTGAGTTGAAAAACGCCTGGAAGGGAGAGCCTGTACTTTTGGAGAAAAAGAGGACAGGGCAGGGGGATGGGTTTGCTATCACTTCTTCGGAACATCAGGTCCGTATTCTTTCATCCACCGAGGCAGGATTGCTTTATGGTGTTTATAGTCTGTTGCGTATGCAGGCGGCGGGGGACTGCCGGTGGGGCAGGTCACAGTACCTCTGTCGGTTACTGAACAATCTGTGTATGATCTTCGCATCTTGAACCATTGGGATAATCTGGATGGTACGGTGGAGCGTGGTTATGCTGGTTGTTCTTTGTGGAATTGGGAAGAACTTCCCGGAACTTTGTCACCACGTTACGAGGCATATGCCCGTGCCAATGCTTCTGTGGGTATTAATGGAACGGTGCTGAATAATGTCAATGCCTCGCCCCAAGTGCTGGCAACCGGCAGTCTGGAGAAAGTCAAGGCATTGGCTGATGTCTTCCGGCCTTATGGTATAAAGGTCTATTTATCGGTTAATTTTGCATCTCCTATCCAGTTGGGCAAGTTGGATACGGCAGATCCGTTGGACAAGGAGGTCATCCGGTGGTGGAGGCGGAAAGTGAAAGAAATCTATACGTTGATACCTGATTTTGGCGGTTTTTTGGTAAAGGCCAATTCGGAGGGGCAGCCGGGACCATGTGATTTCGGGCGTACTCATGCCGAGGGAGCGAATATGCTGGCGGATGCGTTGAAACCCTACGGAGGAATCGTGATGTGGAGGGCGTTTGTCTATAGTCCTACCGACAGTGACCGTGCCAAGCAGGCCTATTTGGAGTTTATGCCTTTAGACGGGCAGTTTCATGACAATGTAATAGTACAGATAAAGAACGGACCGATAGATTTCCAGCCTCGTGAACCTTATAGTCCTTTGTTCACGGCTATGAAGCAGACTTCCATGATGGTGGAGTTTCAAATCACTCAGGAGTATTTAGGCTTTTCCAATCATCTGGCCTATTTGGCTCCTTTATGGGAGGAGTTTTTCGGTGAAGTACGTCCGGATAGGTTGAAAGCTGTGGCGGGTGTGGCAAACATCGGTACGGATGTGAATTGGTGTGGACACCATTTTGCACAAGCCAATTGGTATGCTTTCGGGCGGTTGGCATGGAATCCGTCGCTGACTTCAGACCGGATTGCGGATGAGTGGTTGCGGCAGACGTTTACTTCCCAGCCGGCATTTGTCCGTCCGGTCAAAGAGATGATGTTGCAGAGCCGGGAGGCGGTGGTGAATTATATGATGCCGTTGGGGCTGCATCATCAGTTTGCATGGGGGCACCATTATGGACCTGAACCGTGGTGTAGTGTGCCCGGTGCTCGTCCGGACTGGCTACCTTCTTATTATCATAAGGCAGATAAGGAGGGAATCGGTTTCGACCGTAGCAGCAAAGGGAGTGATGCCGTTTCTCAGTATCCCGATTCACTTCGTCAGATTTACAATGACAAGGCAACTTGCCCCGAGATTTATTTGCTTTGGTTCCATCATGTGCCTTGGCAGCATCAGATGAAAAGCGGACGTACGCTTTGGGGGGAGTTGTGCCATGCATACGATAGAGGTGTGCGGCAGGTACGTGGTTTTCAAGAAGTATGGGACAGTGTGGAACCTTTTGTAGATGTACGCCGGTTCAGGGAAGTGCAGTCGAAATTGAAAATCCAGATGCGTGACGCCGTGTGGTGGAAAGATGCTTGTCTGCTTTATTTCCAGACTTTCTCAGGGATGCCTATCCCGGCTGGCATAGAACGTCCTGTACACGAGTTGGAGGATATGAAACGCTTCCGGTTGGAAATCTCGAACTATGAATGTCCCGAGAGTGGGTTCAATAAATAAATTACGGTTTTTAACTTTATAAGAAACATGAAATATAAGTTAGCTTTAGTAATGTCGGTTCTTTGTGCATTTTCCGCATGGACCGAAGCAAAGGTGAAATTGCCTGCCATCCTATCGGACGGTATGGTATTGCAACGTGAGCGGCCCGTTAAAATATGGGGAAATGCCGATAAAGGAGAGAATGTGACCGTTGTTTTTAAAAAGAAGAAATTCAGTACGGTAGCCGGGGAAGATGGTAAGTGGCTGGTGGAGCTGCCTCCCATGAAGGCAGGCGGCCCTTTTGAAATGACCGTGAATGATATCCGGTTGAAAGATATTCTAGTGGGTGATGTCTGGCTTTGCTCCGGACAGTCTAACATGGAATTGACCGCCGGACGGGTGACTGATAAATTTGCCGAGGAAATAGCAAGGGATGAGAATCCGATGATACGGTATGTGAAGATTCCTTTAGGCAATGATTTGCATGGACCTAAAGACGATTTGCCGGGAGCGGACTGGATGCCGCTGACTAAAGAAACTGCTCCTTCTTTCTCTGCTTTGGCTTATTTCTTTGCCAAGGAGATGTATAGGGAGACGCAAGTACCTGTGGGCATTGTTAACTCCAGTTGGGGGGGAAGTTCCGTCGAGGCTTGGATGAGTGAGGAGGCCTTGCAGAAGTTTCCGCGTCAGTTGCACGAGCGTGATTTGTTTGATTCGGATGAGTATCGTGAGTTGTGCAACCGTTCGGGACAGATGATGAACCGTTTTTGGGATACCGCTTTGTACAAAGGAGACCGGGGACTTCATGACGGGATATGCTGGAATCGTCCGGAACTGGATGATACGGACTGGCAGACTGTAGATATGTTTTCCAAGGAATGGGGAAGAAAGAATGGATATCCGGTGAGTGGCTCTCATTGGTTCCGTCAGAAAGTGAATGTATCAGCGGAACAAGCCGGAAAAGAGGCTGTTCTTCGTTTGGGGTGCATGGTGGATGCCGATTCGGTGTTTGTGAACGGGATTTTTGTAGGTAACACTTTCTATCAGTATCCGCCGCGTATTTATCGGGTGCCGGCTTCTATATTGAAACTCGGTGAGAATCTGGTGACTGTCCGGCTGATTAATTACGGAGGGGCCGCCAGTTTTGTGCCCGATAAACCTTATTGTCTGGCATGGGGGATAGATACAGTCCGTTTGTCCAGCCGCTGGAAATATCAATTAGGCTGTGAGATGCCTGCACGCACCAACAGTGTCTCTTTTCAGAATGTTCCTACCGGCATGTATAATTCCATGATTTCTCCTCTGCGTAATCTGACCTTTACCGGTGCGTTGTGGTATCAGGGAGAAACGAATACGGGCCGTCCTAATGAATATGAGGAATTGCTGGCTGCCATGATTATTGACTGGCGTGAGAAACTGGCTGATAAAGAATTGCCTTTCTTCATTGTACAGTTGGCCAATTTCATGCAGACACATCCGGAGCCGGTAGAAAGTAATTGGGCGGCTTTGCGTGAAGCGCAACGGCAAGTAGCGTTGAAAGTCCCGAATGCAGCTTTAGCGGTAGCGATTGATTTGGGCGAGTGGAACGATATTCATCCATTGAATAAAAAAGAACTGGCAAGACGTATCTCCCTGTTGGCGAAAAGAGGGGTGTATGGTGATAAAAAGAGTGTGCACAACGGGCCCATGTGTACGGGCATGACTGTCAATCATGAAGGAAAGGCTATTCTTTCTTTTGAAGCGGGAACTGATAAATTACGGGTGGTAGATGAATTGAAGGGATTTGCGATAGCCGGTGCCGATGGACATTTTCAATGGGCGGAAGCAGTTGTCGTTAATGGGAATCAGGTGGCGGTATGGCATAAAGATATCCCTCATCCAGTGACGGTACGTTATGGTTGGGATGATAATCCGGTTCATGCGAATTTGAGAAATATGGCCGGCTTGCCGGCTTCTCCTTTCCAAATTTCATTGGGGGGTCAATAATTCAAATGTTGGGGGAAGGAATGATAGTGTACTAAATGAGTTGATATGAATTATTTAGTACACTGCCTGTTGAGGTTATATTCCGTGAGTGTACCAATCCTTTATGCACACTTCCTCTCTGATTTTGCAGGTGAGCCTGAATGATGATTCTTTTCAGTCTGTCCAAAGCATGTCGCTCATGATCCCGTCAGAAATAAAGATGCCTTTGCGGGTGAGTTTCAATATATCATTGACAAGTTCTAATGTACCTTGCTTTAAATGCGGAGCAGCCATGCGGAGACAGTAGTCGTACAACTTTTCTCCAAATTCATCACGTAGCTTTGACAATGGCATACCCCATTCCGTGCGGATACGGGTAATGACAAAGTCGTTATACCGGGTATATAAATCCAATTCTTCTATTTCGAAAACGGGTGTCCCTGCGGAGATTCCTTTTATATAGGTATCCAGTGAGGCGACATTCCATTGGCGGGAAACGCCATTGTATGAGTGGGCGGAAGGGCCGCAGCCCAAATACTTTTTCTCTGTCCAGTAACTGGAATTGTGGCGTGAGTAAAGGCCCGGCAGCGAGAAATTGGAAATCTCATAATGATCGTACCCTTCGGAGGTCAGCCGGTCTATCAGTGTGCTGAATAAGGAAACGCTTAAGTCTTCGTCCGCCTCTTCCACTTTATGCTGTTCACGCAGCTTCCACAATACGGTATCTTCTTCGTATATCAGGTGATAGGCCGATAGATGTTCGGGGTGTAATAAAAGGGCTTGATCCAAATCTTGTTGCCAGGTTGACAAGGTTTCTCCGGGCAGGCCATACATCAGGTCAATGCTGATATTCTGAAACCCGGCGGCACGGCAGTTCTGGAAAGCTTCGATGGCTTGCCGGGCGGTGTGACGGCGTTGCAGTACTTTCAAAATGGATTCGTTAAAAGTTTGAATGCCCATACTCAGCCGATTGAAGGGTAGGGTACGTAACATAGCGATATAGTCCGGGGTCAGATCGTCAGGATTGGCTTCAAGGGTTATTTCGGGATGACTGCTGATGGAATAGTTCTTATGTAGATAGTAGAAGATAGTCTCAAAGTCTTCTTTATCAAGCTGAGAAGGAGTGCCTCCTCCCCAATAAATGGTTTCAATCGTTTCACCGCCAAGGTATTCTTTTCGCATTTCCAATTCACTGCATACTGCATGTATATAGGCTGTTTTTCTTTCGCTTTGAGTCGTAGAGAAAAAATCGCAATAAATGCAACGTCGTTTGCAAAAAGGGACATGAAGATAAATACCTGCCATAAATTTAAAATTTTCAGCAAAGCTATAAAAAAAGGGCTTATCAGACAAATTAAAGCCTACTAACACCAAGAATGTGAAGACATAAGCCTATGGCCTTTTTATATCTGCCGTAAAACATAGTTTAGTAACACTATCCTTTGAGTTGCTTTTTTTCTCTTTATTTTCTAATTTGCGCTCCACATTTTTAGGAGATATGAAACACATATCCGTTTGTTAATAATTAAACCTTAGATATCATGAAAGTATATCAGACTAACGAAATTAAAAACATTGCACTTCTTGGCAATGATGGCTCAGGTAAAACCACCCTCACAGAGTCTTTGCTCTTTGAGAGTGGTATTATAAAACGTCGTGGCAGAATTACTGCCAAAAACACGGTTAGTGATTATTTTCCGGTAGAGCAAGAATATGGTTATTCAGTGTTCTCTACCGTTTATCATGTAGA
>OGQN01001938.1_pt1 | contig 15699 bp, 14 predicted proteins | sample 1553231 | NCBI WGS metagenome assembly OGQN01 (sample SAMEA2579950, study PRJEB22360) | human gut metagenome | biome: human gut; feature: human-associated habitat; material: faeces | place: Denmark | collected 2008/2010 | reverse complement strand
CCCGCCAATGCCTTGGCGGGTCGTTCTTTTCCCAGTTCCGATACTGATTTTTAGCCGCAACTGACTCTACGCCGCCTAGGGAGTTCGCAAGCTTTACAAAGTCTTCGAAAGAAGTCGAGAGAAATGGCCTGAATCAAGCCACTCGATACTTTCGCTGGTAATAGTAAAAGCGTGTAATTGTGGAGAACAGTATCATTTTGTACTCACACCCGAAATCGAGCATTCGAAAAGCCGTTTCCCCAGGAATGATAGGGGTGTAAAAAATCCGCCCGATACTATGATTCAGGGCATTTCAGGCACATTTTAGTTCCCGTTTTCCTGTTGGATTACAGTATCGGGACGTGACTAAATCCCTCTAGAAGCGTGGCGAAAACGGTGCCTAATACATGCGAGAATAAATCCTGCGCCCGATACTACGAGGTAGAAGGATTGTTTTGCATTTGGCGTGTGCAGAGAACAAAGAAAGGGCGCTCTATCGAGCGCCCTTGAACGACAACAGATGTTGCATCTGTCAAGCCTGGAGCCTTGCCCGCCAATCTCTGTAGTCGTCTTCCGTCATCTCTCCGCGTGCTAGCTCGTCACGAGCGTTACTCCATGCCTTGATGGCCGCATCGAGCTTCTGGGCGTTCTTGGACTTCGGATCGATTCCGAGGGTTCCGCCCTCCTGAGGAACGAGTCCGAACTCATCTTCCAGTTGGAACAATACGCCAAGCACATCTTTCGCGCTTTCGATCTCGTATCTGACAAGGGAGTCGGGCGTTACCCCTAGTGCCTTCGATATCTTTTCCAGCTGCCCTCTGTCGGGGGTCCTGTTCCCTAGCTCGTAGTTTCGGATGGCAGGTTCGGAAAGGCCTGCCGCCTCGCCTAGACCGGCCTGCGTCAAATGCTTGCGCTTCCTATAGAAGCGGATCAGTTCTCCAGTGTTCATAAGGCTCCTTAGTGCTGTGTCCTACGAATTCTAAAACAGTTCACATATGAACGCAATGTATTGACCGTACGAAAGTGAACTGTTAGTATGCTCTGAATGAAACAGTTCAAATATGAACGGTATGAAAGGAGCATACATGGTTGAACGCAAGATAGAGATGATCCGAGCCGAGGAGGTGGCGGAGAGGCTAGGGATTTCCCGAACTTCCGCCTACACGGTCATCAAGGAGTTGAATCGAGAGCTTGCCGACAAAGGCTACATGACGGTCACGGGAAGAGTAAGCAAGGACTACTTCGAGCAACGCTATTTCGGTTGGAAGGACGGTATCCAATGACTGCGATTAGAGAGGGGAACGGGAGCTGGACGAGCCAGTTCTGGTACAAGGACATCTACGGGATTCGTAAGCACAAGTGCAAGCGCGGGTTCGAGAAGAAGTCCGATGCTGAGACATTCGAGCTTGACTACACGAACAGGGCGCGCGGATCCATGGATATGAGGCTTGCCGACTTCGTAGACGTCTACGCCGAAGATGTGAAACCGACGATCAGGGAGTACACCTGGGCCACCCGCGAGTACATCATCAACGACAAGATCATCCCAAAATTCGGCACCAAGCGCATGAGGGACATAACCGTGCTCGATGTCATCGACTGGCAGAACGAGATCCTCGCCTTCAGGAAGGAGAATGGCGAGCCCTACTCGGAGACGTACGTGCGCACGGTCAACAGCGCATTCGCCTCCATCATGAACCACGCCGAGCGATACTACGGGCTCCACCCCAATCCGGTCAAGAAAGCGCCGCGCATCGGCTCCAAGAACGCTCGCGGCATAAACATCTGGTCCAAGGAGCAGTACCTGAGGTTCTCCGAGTCGCAAGCCAACGACAAGCTTCTCTACACCGCTTTCGAGGTTCTCTATTGGACGGGCGTGCGAACGGGAGAGCTACTCGCGCTCACCCCCGCCGACATCGACTTCGTGGGATCGACGCTGCGTGTCAGACACTCCTACAGGCGGCTCAAGCGAAAGGACCTCATCACCGACCCCAAGACGGAGAAATCGATTCGTCAGATAGCCCTTCCGGAGTTCTTGCGCGACGAGCTTCGAGACTTCGTCTACAACGTGTCCCCGACGGCTCACGACGAGCGCATATTCGCCGACCTCAGCTCTGCGAAGCTGAAGGCTGCCATCGCCAAGGGATGCGCCATGACGGGCGTTCCCGCCATTAGGGTGCACGACCTTCGGCACAGCCACGTTTCCCTTCTCATCGAGATGGGGTTCTCGGCCGTGGCCATCGGTGACAGGACGGGCCACGAGTCAGCCGAGATCACGTTCCGCTATGGCCATATGTTCCCCGGCTCGCAGGAGAAGATGGCCGATGCCCTGCAATCGTATAGGGAGGATTGACATGGCATGCAAAAACGAGGACCGGGCACGCCCCATGACCATCGCGTTCAGGGTCACCAAGGAGATGAACGAGCGGCTTAATCTGATGGTCGCCATGAGCGGGCTTACCAAGCAGGACTACATCATGTCCAAGCTTTGCGACACGGAGATCACCGTCGTTCCCTCGCCCAGGGCGCTGAAGGCGCTGCGCGACGAGATGCGCGAGGTTTGCAAGCAGCTCAACCGGTTGCGAAAGGGCAACAACCCCAGCGAGCACCTGCTGGAGACATGCGATCTCCTGGCAGACGTCATGCTCGGGCTGCGAGGAGACGAGACCGGCTCGGAGATCGAGGATGAGGACGAGATCCTCAAGAACATGGGGAGGTGCTAGCCGATGCCCGCTTACAAACTGGATAACGGAAAATGGTCTGCATCGTTCTATTACCGCCTGCCCGACGGGACGCTCAAGCAGAAGTTCAAGCGAGGCTTCGAGACGGAGGATGATGCGCTCCGCTACGAGAACGAGTTCAGGACGCGCGCCGAGAACCCTTGCAGATTTCCCTTCTCGGCCTTTGTGGACGTCTATCTGGCAGACGTGAAGCCGCGCATCCGCTGGACGACCTACGATACCAAGAGGCTGTCCATCGAGAAGTGGATCAAGCCCTACTTCAAAGAGAAGCTGCTTGGAGACATCGAACCCGTCGACGTCCTGCATTGGCAGGGATGGCTCGACGAGCAGAGGCTCAAGAACGGCAATCCATTGTCACCGACCTATGTCAGGAAGCTCAACAGCGATCTGGCATCCCTGCTCAACCACGCCGAGCGTAACTACGGGCTCAAGCCGAACCCGATGAAGAAGGTCGCCAAGACGGGCAAAACGAGATCAGGCGAGATGCAGATATGGAGCAAGGACGAGTTCAACAGGTTCCTTGACGTGATCTGCGACAAGGCTAAGAGTTACTACGCGTTCGATCTTCTGTTCTGGACGGGTATTCGGGAGGGCGAGCTTCTGGCTCTCACGCCCGCCGACTTCGATTTCGAGAACCGCATTCTCACCATAGACAAGAGCCTTTCAAGGAGAGACGGCGAGGCAATCGTCGGTCCGCCGAAGACGAAGAAGTCGTATAGGAAGATCGCTATGTCAGAGTTCCTATGCGAAGAGATCAGGGAGTATATCGAGCTGAACCTGAAGATTAGGTCAGATGATAGAATCTTCGAGGGGATGACGAAGTCGTTCCTCTGCAACGAGATGGATCGTGGATGCAGGCTCTCAGGCGTGAAGCGCATCAGGGTACACGATCTGAGACACAGTCATGTATCCATGCTCATCCATATGGGTTTCAGCGTGGTCGCAATAGCCGAGCGCATGGGGCATGAGACGACCGATATCACGTTCCGTTACGCACACCTGCTCCCCAACTCTCAAGGAGCGATGGCCAAAGCCCTTAACGAAGCTAAGAGCACTAAGAAAGTCGGGTGAAAAAGGTGCGGGTGTCCCATTTGAGGACACCCGCACATCAACAGGCAATGTATGCTTGCCGAAAACGAGAGATTGCTAGGTGAAGATGACTGAAGAAACCGCGATAACCATTCCCGATGACGTGCGCGCTGCCTTCATGGCGTTTGAAGACGACTACCTAGCGGACGTGCTCAGGCTCTGGGATTGCGACCTCAAGCGTTGGCATGATCCATGCATGATTGTCTTCAGGTTCGAGAATGAAGACATCATGGTGTGGAACGAAAATGGAACCATTAAATACCGTTTAGGCTCTGTTGACACAAATAGCACAGAGAGCGCACTACTCAACATGGTAAATGCAAGTGTCGTTAGAGATACATGCTTATGTTGGTTGCGCGATGACCGATGTGCAGCCAATGTAGGAGCTACTGGAACAGCCGCCTTTTGTTTGACCATGATTGCTCGCCCATATTAATTCAACCACACTATGAAGCTCCACTATCAGTTAGTGGATTAGTTAGCCGTTCCTGGCTAGAAAGTGCCCACTTAAAGATAGCGTCCTGGGCGATTCGCGCATTTCTTGCTAGCCTGGAGAGCGGATGACATCATGAAGAATTTGCCTATAAAAATAATCGATCTATTCGCTGGTCCCGGAGGACTCGGGGAAGGCTTTTCATCGCTTTACGACAAGAACGGTGATCCAGTTTTCGAAATAGCTTTGTCGATAGAAAAAGATGAATATGCCCATAGAACTCTAAGGTTGAGATCGTTTGCTCGAAAGATCTTTAAGGACTCGAGATATCCGCGAAAGTATCTTCAATATATCGCGAATCCGACATCAGAAATGTTTGAGTCGCTACTCGATGATTTTCCCGCTGAATGGGAAGCTGCCTCTATGGAAGCATGCCATGCTGAATTGAAGGTCGACGATGATTCAATGATCGAGCACGCAAAGAAGAGATTAGAGGGCTACTCTGGTCCTCTGGTACTGATCGGCGGACCTCCATGCCAAGCATATTCAGTAGTAGGTAGGTCGCGTCGAGCGCATGACAAGAGCTTAGCCACAGACGAAAAGCAAACGCTGTACAAATGCTATTTAAGCTTTATTAAAGCGCTTAAGCCAGATGTGTTCGTTATGGAAAACGTCAAGGGAATGCTATCTGCTCAATACGAATCGAAGCGGGTGTTCGATTTGATCAAGAGCGACATGCAAGACGCTGGTTACACTATCCATTCCCTCGTGCAGGACGATCCTGTTACTGGGAAGGATTTTGTAATTGAGGCAGAGAAATACGGGGTTCCGCAGGCACGACATAGGGTCATTTTGCTTGGAATAAAAAAAGATTCTTCCTTGCCGGACAAGTTTAGGCACCTCAGAGAGAGGATCAATCCTTCCACTGTTTGCGATGCTATTGGCAGTTTACCGGCGTTGCGAAGCGGCTTTTCAAAAAGAAACAAAGATCTATCCGATGAAGACTGGTCTGAATATATTCAGGCGGCGGCATGTCGAATACTGGAATCCGATGAAGGCTCAGGGCTAAAAAGCGCATTGGATGCCGTTTTCGATGCAAGATACCTACCCAAGAGGAGCAGCTGCAATCTATTTCCTCACTCTGTAAATCCTGAACAGTCGATTCTTGACAAATGGTATAGGGCAAAGCTTGAAGGGAAGCGTGTTCTCCCAAATCATGAGACCAGAAGTCATTTGGCTCTTGATTTAGATCGGTACTTGTTTTGTGCAGCATACGCACATACATACGGTGTACCTGCGCGTTTGTGGCACATGCCCGACTATCTTATTCCCAACCACGCAAACGCAAAGAATGCAAAAACAGAGCAGAACAAGAACAAGTTGAAATTCACTGATAGATTCAGAGTGCAATTGTACGATTCACCATCTACTACAATAACTTCACATATTGCAAAAGACGGGCATTATTATATTCACCCCGACGTTAAACAGTGCAGGGCATTGACAGTTCGCGAAGCAGCAAGACTACAGACATTTCCAGATGATTATTATTTCGAAGGCGGCAGAACGCAGCAGTACCAGCAAATCGGAAACGCCGTCCCCCCTCTTCTGGCTCAGCAAATCGCTTCAGTGGTTGCTGACATTTTTGGCATAGACAACAAATCTTTCTTCGAAATCAACGATGACGCCTCTTCCGAAGTTTGTAGGGGCAGTTGATCGCCTTTAACCTTTGCATCAATCTAACGAGAATAATTGATTGCTTGTCCGAAGGAATTCTCGTATTGGTCATGTTTGCAGCTGCGTTAAGGATGCCTATTTCCTTTTCCGTCCCCTCACCGTTTTCTAGGCACCAAGCCATGACCTTTCCCCAGAATCGCGCCCCCATTTCTACGACCTGCTCTTGTGCTTCAATGCCATTGAGCTGAACTTGATCTTTGCTCCCCTCGGAGACGTTTTCCTTTTCTACTTCAGGATCGACAAGCTCGTTGATCCAGCCTTGGGGCCATTCGATGGCCTCTTCAGTGGCCGCTTGCCAACACTTTGGCTGTTTGGCCCACTCTGAGATATTTCTATATCCCTCCCCGGGGTTCATAAGAACCTCATGGGCGACGTCAGCCGCTACCTGCAAAGCCGCAAGGAACGATTCGCTAACCGCTTGTGTGCTCCAAATGCGAGCGAAGTCAACGACCTTACCCAATGACTTAGCTCCATTTGCTAGTATCGCGATCGTCAGTACCACATGCTGCGACCTGTATCCGCCCGCCTCATACCAGTCGCTATTTGAAACGATCTTCTCTGCGGTTCGGTAGACAATCTTCTTGGCGACGAGGCATTTAAAGTAATACTCGTTAAATACCGTTTCTTTGTTATCCCAATCCCTAGCAATGATCTTTGCGAATTCGGCGAAGTTCTTCTGTGCACCGCGGTTTACAAAATACGGTATATCACTCCAAACCATTAAGTATTTTGCCAAGTCAGTTTTTGAGAAAACTTGATCTTTGGGGTATTCCGCGATGAACTTCTTTTTCTGGGATGGTGTGAGATAAGCTTGAGCGTCACGATACTGCCCTCGCGCTCTTTCGTAAAACCATTTGGTTTCACTGAAGCTTCCGGGTTTTGCCGGGGCGAAAATTCTTCTTGAGAAATCTTCCATGCGCTGATGGTATGGATGGTTAGCAAAAAAGTCGGCCGCTGAAACTTTATTCTGACTATTGGCGTACTCGGATATCTTCGGAACCAGCTCCTTTGCATCCTCGGGATTAATGACTGAAAGCTTCATCTGTACGAATACTTTGCTTAGATCATGGTTTGATCGCGAGGCAGCGTAGACTGACGCCGTGGTTTGTCCGCCGTTTACGATCTGAAGATTATCCAATTGCGTAATAACTAGGCCGGCGTCGCTTTGTTCAGTGGTTACGCCTTCGGCTGTGGCGGTAATGCCATTATTAAATGAAAAGAAATGCTCAGGGTCATGCTCCAGTGTATTCTTTATTCCCTTGTTGACATTGCTTCTAGCCTGGAGAAACACTCGTACATTTTGCTCCAGTAGTCTTGTGCCCCATTTGTCGTAGATTGCCGCCAAGTCTTTTCCGGGCATCGCAGCGAGATAGACCTTCTCCTTAGCATTCGGGGAGCTGGCCAACAAAGCTCTAATCGGACCGGATGGCAATTCGGCGAAGTTGATCTTTAAGGGCTCTCGCTCTTGGCCTGATTCGATCAAGCGACGAAGTCTTTTCAGATCCCAGACGCTATATATAACAGGCTTACCGAGAAGGAGGCTTTCTTCCATTCCCTCGATTCGAGAGCTCATTACTTTATTGGTTAGAAGGAAGAGCTTGATCTTTGAGATGTTGTCCCATCGAGCTTGGATCAGATCTGCCAATCCGAAACCTGGATCCGTTTCTTCTAACGAGTCTCTGAACTTCTTATCGAGAGACTTCTCGATGTATTTGCTCAGACGCTTGAACGCCTTATTCATGTCGGTATTTGTCAGCGTAGCTATATCTTGACTTTGGTTCAAGTCGATGATGATGAGCCCAAGAGCACCTTCATTGAGCCCTGCTGCGTCTTTGTTGTCTAGCGGGTCGCCGCAATATCCATCCACCCTGATTCCGGACTTGTCGGGATGAAAGTAAGAACGTTCCGCTTCGGGGAATTCTCCAGCTTCTATCAAGTAATCGCAGACAATGTCGAAAAAGGAATCCTCTTTGAAAACGCCATCGGCATCAGCCCATGCAACGACTTCTTGGAATAGATCTTCGTGGAATGACTCAATATCACTCATCATTTCTCCTCAGCGCTGATATTATTGCCCGATCGCTAGCGAGGAAGTCAGCGCAATAATCGAGATCCAATCTATAGGACACTTTGTCTATCCCATAATCTAGAGCCTCTTTCGCAATCCTCGGAAAACCCGGTTTGACCTCATAGGTAAATATAGAGCCAATCGTCCACGAAAAAGCTTCGTAACTATCCTCCGCGAAATATCCGATACTTGCCAATTTGCTTTCTAGATGCAACCGCTGCAATGGATTTGGAATAGAGTTCTTTGTTTTCTCTACAATGTCGTCGAGGGTAAACCCTTTTCCAGTAACATCTCGATTCAATTCAACGACTCTCAAAAAGAGCTTTTCGTTGGGAGATGCTGAAAGCTGCGTTTCGGAACTGATTATGATATGCGGCTGAGATGTCTTCCTTTTCGATTTCACCTCTATCGCAATTTGGCCGTAGTTGAAATCTTGGGTCTCGCTTTCGGGCCCTGTCCATCCGCTTAGCGCTGAAGTTTCATCTATGGCTTCCAGCACGCAGTCTTTTAATGTTAATAGCTCCGCTATGAGCCCTTTCTGCTCCTCTTCCGTGAGAAGCCGAGAGCGTCGTTTCAGCAAAGAACTCCATTTTTCCAGTCTGTAAAGACAAGTGGATCTAGTTTGCGATGGGGCAGCTTTCCTTGAAGCGTCAACTAGGTCGAGGCAAATGCGATAGAACATGTCTAGGGAGCTCGAATCCATGAGCTCGATGGCGAGAATGCGATCGAGTTTGGAATCCTGTATTTTGATGCTAGAAAACTGCGGTAACGGATCCGCGTTCCATTCGCTAGCATCGTACCCAACCATCAATGCGGCATTTCCGGTTGGAGAGATGCCCCACGATATATCGAGCCAAGGATAGTCTCCGTCAGTATCAGTGGATCGCGCCGCGTATTGCCCGGGTTTCGAATTGGAGGGTATTGAATCCCAAGGATATTCAGTCATCGTAATCTCCCCAATCCCCATCATCTGTGTCTTCGTCGGCGAAGCCTTTTGCAAGTTCCTGTATTGCAATCTCGTTCAGAACGTAGGGAATAGGCGTGTTTGTACTGTTGGAGTAAGGGAAAGCTATTGTAAATCCAATGGCGTTCTCATGGTGAAGCTCGGAAGGCCAAACAGATTTGCCTATACCAGAGTTTTCGTAGGTACCCCTACCGGATGTCTGGTCGTACATCATGAGAAGCGGATGAATCACCAAAAGCGGCTTATCGCGTTCTGCATTATAGTATCTGTCGGAGCAATTCTTTCTAGAGTCGTGATCAGCTGCGTATTTGGATTCGGCGCGCTCGATTTGCTCGGTGGTCATGCCAGCCTTTGAAACGCCACGACTTGAGACCCTTCTCTTTTCGCCGACGAATAAGATGCTTTCTGTGGATGCGCTTCCTGGCTTTCTTCTCTCCCTTTTCACTTCCAAGCTATTATTTAGCCGGTAGGGAGAAGTATCGGAATTGCCGCTAGCAAACATGACGTCCCAATGTTTAAGCTCGCCATCGTCCTCACGTTTGCCGATGTAGTCAATAAGGGTGTCGGGGTTGCTTGCGACAGAGTCATCGTTGGCGTTCTTGTAACCCCTAAGAAACGACTTGACTACCTCCACGGGAACATTAAATGCGATCTTTCCGGCCCCAAAAGATGGATCTTGAAGTACAAAGCCCGATTCTATTATTCCATCTACAAGCTTTTCAGTTGCTCGATTATTGCTCTCTATTGAGGATTGATCTCTCAACAGGGCGACGGTTTCAATAAAGCTGTTGTTGTAATCAATTTGCATAGCCACTTGGCTTTTCCCAAGCTTGTTGCGAGCTGTGACCGTCAATGAATCAGGGTGCTGCCTGATGCGCAGTCCGAAATCGCGCGGTGTTCTTCCTTGCTGCCGCATGCTTCTAAGTTGATCGATGAGCGATTCAGTTGCGTCTGCTACATATTTGTACCACCCCGCAGCCTCGTCGCTCATCCATATGCGGCAAAGATCTTCGTAGCCGAAGCGGTAGCCAAACCATCTAGCCATCTGCATCAGGGCATCATATGCCTTGGCATTTCTTGAATAGTACGAAACAACTAGGCCTTCGAGCGTCAGTCCTCTTGAAAGTCGATAGCCGCCAATTGCAATAACATGTTCGATTTGGTGTTCGTAGTCGAGAAGGCCGCCAGATTTCGAGTTCACTATCTCAACGTGTACGGTTTTGAGCACATCGTAAAGCTTCTTTTGGACGTCTTCCCATTCCAATTCTTCTAGCTTCCCGTATTCGTATTCCCAAACCTGCCTCATCTCTTTGAGGTGAGGCGAGGAGTTCAATGCGATATCTGGGGAAAGATAAGAAAAGCTTTTGGCAGAATCGCGAAGATCGTTTACATAAGCATTTATTAGATGGTAGACATTCGATTGCACTGCGGTGTATGGAGAAACATTCACCATCATAGTGCTGTGCTCCTCTTCGCCACCCCGAAGATACCTAATTGCTGTGGCGAGGATGTAAGTCTGTATGGCATTCTTCAAGCTGTACGGCAGTTCATCAACTTGGAAGTCGCTTTTGTGCTTTGCAGGAAGAAGAATCTGGTTGTCATCGATAAAGCGCAGGTGCTTCGGGTGCGATGAATCATAATCCGAAAAGACTTGTCTAGCTCCGAAATAGTCGGTTGATTCTTCTAGGGTGTAGATGAAACTTTTTGGGAATAGGTCTTTGCCGTATTCGTCGAGCTCTATATCCGGATCAATTAATATGTTGGCAAAAGGAGTTGCGGTATAGCCAACGTATGCCTTCTTCTTAAAGAAGTTGAGAATCTTTCTGATCTGCCCGTTGATCTTTGTAACCTCGTCGGTTCTTTTCTCGGCTATGTATTTGCCGTTTATCGAGGCGTTGTCCGCCTCGTCGTCAATCAGCAGCAGTGGATAGTCCTCAATACCATCTCCGCTTACAAGCCATTCGTAGACGCCCCGTAGCGCAGAGCTGTTCTTTTTGATGACGAATAGCCAAGGCGCGTTTGTGTTTTTGGGCTGCAAACCAAGAAGGGTTTCGACTTTTCCCTTGTTGAAGTCGGCCTTCCTCGACGTGCAGACGATAGGCTCTTTCGATCTCCGCCTTTTTCCTACCCCTACCGGCTTTCGTCCTTCGGTGATGTCGAACCCAGTGAAGCCCTCCTCTAAGCGCGATTGAGTCTGATTTCTAAGGACATTATGGACACCGGCCATAACGATAATGATCTTGTACCCAGCATCTGCGGCACGGCAAATGAGGCCGGTATAGTTCGACGTTTTGCCAGATTGAACTGACGCCATAACAAGACCCCTTCTTTCGAAGGGCTGGCTCGAACTGGGGTCGTTTACAAGATCTAAGATCCTGAGAGTGTCGCTATCTAGAGACTGAACCACACGTGGAGCCCAGTGCTTATCGCTCAAGAGATACTGTTTGTACCTGTTCCAGTAGAACCAATCGATCTCGTCCGCCTTCTGCCTAACCCATGGCTTGGTCTCGCTGTCTTCGTAGCTGAAGCCAACACGTCTGCTATAGCTAAGATCTCGCTGGTACTGCTCAACGAGATCCGCGATCAACGAGTCCGCTTCGTCATCAGATACTTTGATGTTGCATAAAGACGCAATAGTAGGAAGCATTGTTTTATAGCTGTTTGCAATTTCGGTGACTTCGGGAAGTGTCTCGCGTTCAGATAGAATACCCCTAACTGCACCGTCCAGCACTTCTGCCAGTTGATTTAGCTCTCTTGTCATTACTATTCCTCACTTATGCCTAATGCGTCTAAAGCGTCGTTCCAACGATTCGAGAATATGTCCATATTCCCCATGATGCTTAGAATGACCTCATCGGTCTTGCCCGTTTGTTTCAATTGCGAGAAAAAGGTTCTTGCGTTGTCCTTAAACGCCTCTTCCTGCATTTCCGTAAATTCAACGTTCTCTGCATCGTTGGAGAGATCGTAGTACAGGGACTCTTTTGGGAACGATGCTTCAATGAGGGAGAGAACGGATTCTATCTCTCTGCGATGATCTTCATCAGAGAAGTCGAGCAATGCCGTAATAGACGGGTGATTTCTATTGATGCGGTAAGTGTTCTTGCCGCCAGATCGTTCTACTGTCCAAGTCGGATAGACGTCCAGGCTCGTGAGACGCGCACCTCTTCTTTTGTACACCTTCTTTGATGGGGCCCCGATACGGCGAGCGAGCGTTGCAACTCGCTCTCGAACGGCTTCGGGCATCTGTGCAGACACCTTTTTGACATCGATCTTCCACAATTCATCTTGATTGTTGTCGATGTCGATCTTGACCCGGCTAAGCTGCGTCAAACTGGTCTTTTTTGCCAAACCGAACCATGTTCCATAGAAGATCAGTCTTTTTGCGCGATAAATATAGACGCCCTGGTTTTTTTAAGTAACCGCCGGGCAGTCCATATTTTTCGTACTCTTGTTCACTGTCATAATTTGAGCGGTGGGGTAGTGTGTATGCCTGTAGCGTTACTCCGGGCGCTACATTTTCAATTGGCAATGTCTGAGTGGCCTTGTTGTTCGAGTTGAAAGGGTCTAATGGAATCAAGGGTCTTCCGTTGACCGTTATGCTCATCTTCTTTAACCCTGGTTCTCCTGATAGGTAGCGATGAAACACCAGTTGTAAGTGTTCCTGTGCTTCAGAAATGACTCTTTCGTAATTGACTCTCCCAGAACCTCTGTCACCTGTCAGTCGATCGACTTTTTCCCAGACAATGAGCGTACCTTGGTCTCCTAGGTGCTCAAAGCATGGAATGTCGTGAAGATCGTCACGTTCAATTACATGCCATTTGTTCTCGCTAACAACTAGATCAAGATCCCACGTGAAAGCTGTGGTCTCGGCGTTCTTCCTAGAAACAACCGTTAGCTTTCTGCACTGGGAGAATGACGCAGTTTTCATTCCGAGTCCGAATCTCCCTAGGTCGTTAGTCTTGCGTTTTGATCTCGGGTTTGTGCTTCCAAGTCTCATGGCTTGCAATAGCTCGTCTGTTGAGAGACCTTGCCCATCATCAATGATCGCAACCTTGAAATCATCTACGGGCAATGCAAATATTTGTACATCGTCTGCTTCGGCTGTGATGGAGTTATCGATAATATCTGCCAAAGCACTCTCGAATGAGTAACCAATATCTCGGAGGCTCTCAATAAGGATGCTTGGCTCTGGATCGAGTATAATCGTATCAGGCGTTTCTTCTCTACCCATCAGCATCTTCTTTCCTCGCAAGGTTATCCAAGTAGGCTACATACTCCTCTTTCAAGCTCTTCGGACCGTATATCCTCACGGTGCCTCCGAGTCCGGCAATCCAGCCGAAGAACGGCTCGGACTTGCGGATCTTCACGATGGCCTTCGCGGTCTCGTCGTCGTGCTCGTACATCTCGGCGGCGTCACCGAAGCGGTCCATGATGATCTCCACCTTGTCGCCATCGACTAGGAGCGTCGCTGTGACGGGCTCGCCGCCGAAGCGTCCGAAGCTCTCGTGTCCGTCGCCGTCAAAAGTATGATGCGTTATCTCTTCGTTGCGTGTTGCCGCATTTTGGGACACCCGCAATCTCTCCATGCGATCGATCCTGAACTCAGTCATGCACTCATGTTCGTCATTCCACGCGGTCAGGTAGTAGTAGCCGTCCCAATAGGTGATGCCCACGGGTGTCACCTCGTGAGGCTTGCCATCGTGTGTAGCCTTGCGCTCTCCTTTGAGGTTGAACTTGTAGTACATGAAGGAGACTTTCTTATGCTGGCGCATCGCGTCGTGCAGGATGTCGATGCATCCGAACACCCCGTCCTTCTTGGACGTGATCCTTCCCTGCACGTGTATCCGTCTGTCGAGCAGCGCCCGCTCGTGGTCGCTCGCGAGCAGCTTCAGGTTCGTGGTGAGCGATCTCGACTGGCTCTTCGTGAGAAACTTGCACGATTCCACTGCGTCCACCAGGAGCATCAGCTCAGACAGCGTGAAGTCCCGCCTGACAACCGCGTACTGCACCGGGTTCCTCTGGTAGGTACGGATGTCGAGGCCGAATTCCTTGAGCGTCTCAAGGTCGCGGTAGACGCCCTTGCGCTCCGCCGGTATCTCGTAGGCGTGAAGCCGGTCGATGAGCTGCGTCATGGACAGCCCGTGGCTCTCGTCGGTCTCTTCTTCAAGGATGCGCTTCAGGTACAGCAGCTTCAGCTTCGACTTGCTGTTGTTCGCCATATTCCCTGTCCCTTCTCTTGCGCCCCATCTGTATTGCATGTGTTAATCACTCATTCTAAGCGATGATCTCGAACCTCCGCTTTGGGTGTCCCTTTTTCGCATAACTTCTCCGCCCGGGCGGGGCATCTGCCCGCGTAAACGTGCTGGCTCCTCCAACGAAGCCGCCTCCGCATCTCGCTCGCGCCCCTTCGCCTCCCTTGAACGTCGCACCCTCGCACAGCGCCGCTCGTTGCCGCGCAAGGGCCGCGATGCTTTTCCGATTTCTTTTCAAGGAAGACTTCATTTACTACGACCCCGAAAACAAAATGGAAAACCAGCACGGCGAAGATGCTTTCTCGATTTGCCGTTTCGCTTCCTCCCTTGCACGGCCGCGACGCCGTGCACCATGCGCCTCACAAGGCAGGCCAACGGGGCCGAGCCGAAGACGAATTGGAGGTCGATTCGAATGAAGGAATTCAGCAAGCACGTACAGGATGCGGCAGAGATGTTCCTCAAGCGCCGGGGCTACGAGATCCTCGATGCGAACTGGGAATGCCCGGACGGCGGCGGGAAGTTCGACATCATCGCCGACGACGAGGACTCGATCGTTTTTGTCCAGGTGAAGGGGCGCGACGGAAGGGTTGAGGGGTTCGGCTTCGACGAGGCGACCATGGAGCGCGAGGACTTCGAGCGCATGTCGATGAGCTACCTCGCCGAGAACCCGGACATCTGCGACTGCGCGGTCCGCTTCGACGTCGTCGCCATCACTGTCGTCGGCGAGGCAAGGGCGATGATCCGCCACCACATCAACGCGATGAGCTACGGCCTCTCGGAGGAATAAACGACCTCCGTTCCTCCAGACGAGGAACCCCGTCCCGTCCGGGTCGCAAGGCCCGGGCGGGGCTCGGGGACAACCGGCAACGATTGAAAGGACGCACGAAAATGGGACTCGACATGTACCTCACCCGCAGAGCCAAGGGCGGAAACGCCGAGCACGAGCTTCTGGCCTACTGGCGCAAGGCGAACCACATCCACGGCTGGTTCGAGCGCAACGCGACAGACGGCTACATCGAGAACTGCGAGTACTACCCGGTATGCAGGCAGGACCTCGAATGCCTCATGGACGACTGCAGGCTCGTGAAAGGCGACCGACTTCTTGCACCAAAGCTCCTGCCGGTGCAGGAGGGATTCTTCTTCGGGGCATTCGGCTACGGCGACGAGTACTACACCGACTGCATCGACCAGACTATTTGCATGCTGGAGCGCGTGCTTGAGGAGACCGACGAGGACGAGGAGCTCTTCTATCACGCGTGGTGGTAGCACGAACGGAGTACCCTAAAACAGTTCACAAATGAACTGTTTTAGGGTACAATACCGAATGTATTACGAATGCGACCGAAGCGCCCAACCTCCAACCTGCGGGCGCGAGATGCAAAGGGGGGTGCGCCCCAATCACTGGAGACGCTAAGCAGCCAAGCCTAGCGATTTCC
>OGQN01001936.1_pt1 | contig 15721 bp, 9 predicted proteins | sample 1553231 | NCBI WGS metagenome assembly OGQN01 (sample SAMEA2579950, study PRJEB22360) | human gut metagenome | biome: human gut; feature: human-associated habitat; material: faeces | place: Denmark | collected 2008/2010 | reverse complement strand
GACTACCGCAGCAAAACGGAAACCCATAGAATTTATCTTCTCCCAGCCAGTATTTACAGTTAGACAACAAGAAGTGAACGACTTCATTCTTGCCATAGTCAAAACAAAGAGAATCCCACGCCGGATGTTCACGACGCCCTCCCGGATAGAAATACTGGTTCGGATCACCGGCAAAATTACCCAATCCTTCTACCTCATTCTTCACTGCATGGGAATGAACAATATCCATAATAACAGCGATACCCATTCCATGAGCAGTATCGATCAACTCCTTCAACTCATCAGGAGTACCGAAACGGGAAGAAGCGGCAAAGAAACTGGATACGTGGTAACCGAAACTTCCATAATAAGGATGTTCCTGAATAGCCATTATCTGAATACAATTATACCCTTCTTTGGCAATGCGGGGAAGCACCTTTTCACGGAATTCATTATATGAACCTACTTTCTCTTCCTGTTGTGCCATTCCGATGTGACATTCATAAATCAACAGAGGACTTGTGTTAGGTTTAAAAGTCTTTTTCTTGAATTTATAAGGTTTCTCTGGGGCCCATACCTGTGCACTAAAAATTTTCGTCTGTTCATCCTGAACAACACGGGTAGCCCAAGCAGGAATACGTTCTCCCTGTCCACCGTCCCAATATACATTCAGTTTATACAGGTCACCGTGATGAATGGCCCCTTCTGGAAGATTGATTTCCCAAATCCCATTCTTCAGTTTTTTCAGTTTATAGGTAGCCTTTTCTTCCCAGTTGTTGAATGTACCTACCATGTAAATATGACTGGCATTAGGAGCCCATTCACGGAAAGTCCAGCCTTTGGCAGTACGGTGCAATCCAAAATAAAGATAGCCCGAAGCGAAATCCGACAGCGTCTGTTTTCCTTTATTAGTCAGTTCGGCTTCTTTATCCAGCACAAATTGATGCCGGCCGGCAATAGCGTCGGCAAAAGGTTCCAGCCAAGGATCGTTTTTGATAAGATTCAGTGTCTTTTCCATATCTGAATTAAATTAGGATTATGCTTTTACTTTTACAATTACTTTTTTCACTCCGTCCGGGGTAATACCAGGAGCGTGTCCGTCTTGCGGGAAGAAGATAGCAAACATTCCCGGTTTCACGGCAATATAAGTTTCAGCTAATCCTTCAAAGAAAGTGATATCTTTTTCTACATTGTATGGAGCATTTGTCGGGACACAGTCTTTAGCAGCAGTATACCCCATGATTTCTGTTCCCGACAATGGAATTTGAATATCAATAAATTCGTTATGTGTTTCCAGTTTAGCCTCTTCTTTAGTCTTAGGTTTGGTCTGTGCAATATTCACCAGCAGATCTTTTCCTTTCAGTTCAGTCTTACCGATTTCCATGGCTTGAAGATCATGAGATTTCAGGAACTCAATAGCTTGTGCAAACAAAGGATTTAAAGACGCATATTTCTCCAGATTTTCTAAAGTATCTACTACCATAAGAGTTTTATTTAAAAGTTTATATTCTAGGTATTATTCAAAATCGTCAATTGTGTAATTGATAAAGTCGGCAAATCGCTTGAATTGGCGGAATACTTTATCTATCTGTTCCAACATATCCGGTTGGGCGAAGAAGTCATCGGGGACATTATAAGAACAGACATATTCTTTACACTTCAAATAATCAATGTATTTAAAATCTTTTGGAAAGCCCTTAGGAGCAGTTTTCAGGAAGTCTTCCCCTATCACCGGAAAGTATTTCTTAAACTCCGGATCTTCTACGATCGCAACAAATTCCTCAATATTGTCATAAATTGACTGCCGCACAGCTTTTAGTACGTTAGACGGCAGGCATAAGCTCCCTCCGGCAAGCATAGATCCAGCAGGTTGCAGATGCACATAATAGCCACAATGATCGGATTTTTTTCCTTTTGCATTGATATAACCGCCAAAATGTATTTTATACGGAGTTTTATCCGTAGAAAAGCGTGTATCACGATAAATACGATACGTACAATCTTTAGGTTGGATGCCTCGAATTGATTCGTCGAACAAGGAGATACGGGCAATAACTGTTGCTAAGAAATTTTCAAACTCGACACGGGCTGTTTCATACTCCGCCCTGTGTTCATTGAACCAGTCACGATTATTATTCGCAGAAAGATCTTTTAAAAACTGAAAGATAACGGGTATGTTCATCTTCATCATTTTCTATTATTACCCTACAAACGTACAAATTTTATTTCATATAAACTACAAAACGCAACAAAAGGACATAAAAAAAGCATCGGCCTGGTAAAACCGATGCTCTAACACATTTATCAAAAAAACAGACTCTTCTGTCTCTGACGTACTTTAGCTTTCACAAGTGGAGTACAATCTCTTTTAATTAATCTTATATCTAATACTATGAAAAACACATAAATATAACAGACGAAAGAACACCTTTGTTCAAAGGTTCTCTAAATATTTCTGTTAATAATAGTTTATAGAATTAAATGTTTTTCATCAATCGGTATCACGATTTGTCCCCAATCAATCATCGCATTGAATAACATAATACGGAAATAGCTTCCCAACTGTGTATGCAATATCTCCTTTTCTTGAATCAAATGCTTGTCCAGAAGTTCAGCCCGCTTGGTTCCCTTGAGTAGCGGGCACGACGGAGTAAACCATGTATTGCCGTCATAAAGAGCTATATTGGAAATAGATGTATCCGTCAGGTATCCGTTTCTTACCACTAATATATCATCAGCCGTTTCTCTCTGGGCGTACAATGAATTTAGTTCTTCCCGATTCGTACTTTTATAAGTATAATCAATAGTATCCGACGTAACCAGACGTAAAGAGGAAACTTTGCGCCTCTGATAAGGAACGTATGTAATTTCTTCTATCGCCTTTCCGTAAACAATCCGGCATTTCCAGATACCTTCCAATGATTGGGGAGAAATAAATTCACCTAAGTCAATATCGGCAACATCTTGCCAGAAGGCGGCACGAGTCCGGTTGCAACGTTCCGTATGATAATTGATATTATAAATCTTTCCATCTTCTATTCGGATCGTTTCAATAAATGGGCACATATACTTTCTGTTTCATTTCATTATATTCATTTTCCACATCACTTTGGCTGGTAATCCCACCCCCACTCTTAAAATACATTTTACCACCTTCCTGCTCCACAAAACGGATCATAACTGCGCTATCGAGGTCCTTACCGTCAAAATAGCCCATAATACCTGTATAGAATCCCCTGTCATAGGTTTCAGCCTCCTTGATAATCTGCATTGTTTTTTTCTTCGGAGCTCCTGTGATAGAACCGGCTGGTAAAAGCCGGAATATAATACTTCCCAAATTTGTCAGATAATCATCCGGCAGTACACCCTGTATTTCAGAACTTGTCTGAAGAATACTCCCTTGATTGGTCTGCAATTTATCAATATACCGGTATCGGGATACGGATACTTGTTCGGCCACCATACTCAAATCATTACGAATCAAATCTACAATAGTGGCATGTTCCGCCGTTTCTTTAGGATCGTTGATTAATAGCCGGTCAGCCGAAGGGGTTGAAGCATTAATCGTTCCCTTCATGGGGTAGGAATATATTCTTCCATTATGAATTCTTATAAATATTTCGGGAGAAAAAACCGTAAAAGCATCTCTGACCCATAATTTATACATAGCTTTTGAATAACAATAGATATCTTTCAAAGTCAGATTTGTTTCTACCGGAGTGCGACAAGTCAAGTTAGTGAGAAAACTATTTCCGGCAAAGATGTTTCGTTGGACAATATCAAACGAATGTTGATATGTAGCCAAAGATTCCGGGAAAGATTGCCAACGAAGTCGCTTTCTTGACAAAAAAGCTATATTATTCTCTGCAAACATGGGTTGATTCGTAAAACCATTCAAGTTATAGAGTATTTCGGCAGGGTCTACCGAAGATACTGCTTCTATATAAGAAGCATCCTGCTGGTAATTAATGATAAAAATAAAAGGACGACAGGATTGCCCTAAATAGTTCATTTGTCTGATAGCCTGTTCTTTTGTATATAACTGCATGGATTTGTTCTATTTTTAAGTGAAGCAAATGTACGCAAAAAGTATAGATTAGAAAAAGGTGCAACAAAAAAAGGGTTGCCACCGTGTCTATCGGGCAACCCTTATTATCTATACGAGATCGGTCAAATTACTTCATTGCATCCTGTACCTGAGGAATCATCTTTTTCACATTTGCGTTGTCAGGAGATACCTTTGCTGCTTCTTCCAAGTAACCTAATGCTTCTTTAAATCTAGCTGTTGCTTTTTCTTTTTCAGCAGCATATTTATCTGCATCAGAGTTTGCTAAAGGAGTTGCTTTTTTCAGGATATTGGCTCCGTCATTATAACACAATACTCCAAGGCTGTACAAAGCATTTGTTTTATATGATTTATGATCCAGAGGAATTACCTTCTTGAAACATTCTTCTGCTTCTTCAGCTTTACCAGCTTTTTGGGCGGCGAGTCCGGCTTTCAAGTAGTGTAAACCATAATTCTTGATCATTGTTTTATTATTCGGATCAACTTTCAAGCCTTCTTCCAATGTAGCAACGTATTCATCTGTTTTCTTCAATGCATCCAAAGCCAAAGCTTTACGGGCATACGCATTACCAGTATTAAACTTCTTCTGAATAGCAATATCAAAGAAAGTTACGGCTTCCGCATACTTCTTCACTTCATCTGCTGCTATACCGCAATAGTATGCTGTTGCAGAATCCTGATTATTAGTTTGTTTCAAATATTCGCTGAACTTAGCGTAGGCCACAGGATAATTCTTAGCATTGAATGCGTCATTTCCTTCTTTCTTAATTTGATTAGGATCCGTTTGTGCAAAAATGTTAGTTACTGCAATACTAAATGCAAATAAAAAAATCAATTTCTTCATAACTTTATGTGTTTTTTAGTTGTTTATCGTCCAAAAGTATAAGGAATAATAGAAAGACACAACCCTATTTTTGTTTTTTTGAGCTTTTTGAAACCTATATAACGTTCGTTATTCTTCGTAAAAACGGGCTTTTATTCTCAAATACAGCGTAAAAGGAATCACCCTTTTACGCCTTTCTCGGCCGTCAAAGGGGTGATACACAAACTGTTTGGGTAACTACTTTTATCAAATAAATATAGTATACAACAAGAAAATGTATAGAGGGATATTTAATGTTCTATGAGGGACAACAGGGAATAAAATCAAATATACTGTCACAAGAGTTCTTCCAAATATCTCCTTTTATTAACTTCCCGAAAAAAATGCTATTCATTTGTTTATCTATAAAACACGAATTCAGTCCCCACCTAATTAAATAAAAAAAACTTCTTTCATAAAATACTGATTCATAGCACCAAAGAAAAATATGAATAAAAAAGTTCCAGAAAGTTTTTGAGTTTTCATAAAAAGCACTACCTTTGCATCCGCAAATAAGGCTGGTTCCGTAGCTCAGCTGGATAGAGCAACGCCCTTCTAAGGCGTGGGTCAAGCGTTCGAATCGCTTCGGAATCACTATTAACATCCGGTAACAGTTAAATGTTATCGGATTTTTCTTTTAAATAGCTGATATTAAACGTTTTACTTTCGCCCCGTTTAACTTTTAATAACTTGCCTGTGTAGGCATATTTGTAGGCATATCCCTTCTACAGGCATAAAATAGGCATATAAAAATGACGGCAATAAGAGTTGTAAGACAAGGCAAAAAAGGCAAAACCGACCGGCTCCCCCTGTATGTGGAATTTTATATCAACCGTGAGAAAATAAGGATCGCGGTAAGGTTAAGTGTCACGTCCAAAGAATGGGACGAGCAAAACGAAGTGATAAAAGGCCGGGACAAAGAGAGTAAAGACAAAAATTTAATCATCTCAAACATCCGGTCACGTGTAAGCGACATATTTGTTCGTGCCCGTCTTAAAAATGAGACGCTGACAAAAGAAAGTTTCTTCCGCCAGTATAACAATCCTTCCGATTTTGGTACCTTCTTTGATTTTGCACGGGTTTACCTCAAACAAATTAGCAAAACAATTTCTTTCGGTACCTGGAAACATCACGTTTCTATCATCAAGAAACTGGAAACATTCGCCCCCGGCCTTGTATTTTCAGAGATTACCCATGAATTTCTCCTGTCTTTCTTTGCATATCTTCGCAAAATAGGTAACATGGATTCTACGGCATGGCGTAACATGGCTACTATCAAAATATATGTAGGTGCCGCCATACGCGGCGGTTATATGGACCAGGACCCGTTCGCGGCCATAAAGATACGTCGCCCCAAAAGTGAAGTTATATACCTGACGGAAGAAGAACTCCTCCGTCTGACCGCCTTGTACCGGTCCGGCCGCCTGGAAGAATGTACCCAGAACGTACTCCGTTTTTTTCTGTTTCTTTGTTTTACTTCTTTGCATATAGGCGATGCAAAAGCATTGCAGATAAACCAGTTCATAGGGAATGAACTACACTACACACGAGGTAAGACCAAAATACCGGTAACTGTACCCTTATCGGACCCGGCACGTTATATTTATGAATATTACCGGGCCGGACGTACAAAAGGTAACTTGTTTATGAACCTTCCCACGGATCAGGATATAAACCGGGTATTGAAAACAATAGCCGGTAAAGTAGGAATAACAAAGGATATCAGTTCAAAGACCGGGCGGCATACATTCGCTACCTTGTATTATAAGAAAACACATGATATCGTAACGCTATCCCACCTTTTGGGACATAGTTCTATAACTATGACAATGGTTTACGCACATGCTCTGGAAGATGAACGCGAAGCGGGAATACACGCCTTTGATGATATGTTATAACTAAAAGAGTGAAGGGGGAACCGTATTTCCCGCTTCCCCCTTTCGCTTTTCTACTCCAACGTATAAACACTCCAGTCTATCGCCTTTTTAAGTTCCCAGCCTTCCTTTTGTGTCTCCTGTATATGTTTCACGGCACCGGTGTAAAACTCTTGTAGTTGCTGCATACTTGCAAACTCGTAAAACGTCGGGTTGTCTTCTTCCCCGAGCTTGAAAGTAACAGGAAGGTTTTCCCCGCCTGTCTGCAAGGCAAGATCGTACGCCGTCTTATAATTCATCTGGTTCTCCATGGAAAGCCAGACTTTCAGACCGTTCCATATGTACCCGCTTTCGATCGTGTCGGTTATCTTCCGGTTATACCATTCATTAATAACCGCCTTGATTTCTGCCAGTGCGGGTAGATGATCGAACGTCTCTTCCATGTAACTACGTTGGACTCCTTCTGCTGTCTCTGTTTCCTGGTAATCCCACGTAATGCGCCAGATTCCCCGGCGGCGGTTGGTACATCTTACCGGTTCCGCCTTGCTGTCTGCATAAATTCGTATCATTTCAAGTAAAATGTATAATTATCAATCCTTTTTCACTTACTTCACCTTCGCAATGTGCTTCAAAAGGCAGTTCTCCGTCTCTTGCCGCTGATTCACAAATGAAAAGGGTTTCCTCAAGGCTGGTAAAATACTTTCTCTCCTTGCCGTCGAGTTCCAGCTTTATAACAGTCCGGTTTCCGTTTTTCGTCGGAACATCCTTTTCATAATCAAGTACGATCACATCCTTGTTCATCAGTTCGGGCGACTTGATCCTTGCCCCGGTAAATCGTTTCCGTCCGTCTTTAGGCTTGTACTTGTAGCCCAAATCTTTTAATTTTTTCATTTTCTTTCCTGTTAGTTTATAAAATAAGTTCTTGCAATCAGCATGTTTTGTAAGCCCGTAAAATGAAGCGGTTAACTCCTGCCTACGTTTCTTGCTTTTAACCTTGTGCATCTTGCGGGCGAACTTTTGTTTGTTACGCTTCCTTAACCGCACATGATCCGGGCGGGTTACATATCCCAGAAAGTCGATACCTTCGGTAATCGGGAAAACGGTATCATTACTTTTAATCTCCAGGCGGGCTTTACGGGCCTGTTCATGAATGATATCCCTAACCTTCCAAAGGTATTTCTTGCTACCAGAAAGCACCAGACCGTCGTCACAATACCGGTAATAGTGTGCTACTGCCTCCTGATCCTTTAACCGGTGATCCAGATAAATAGACAGAAGCAAATTACAAAGCCCCTGCGATGATCTTAGTCCGATACTCACACCTTTAGGCATCATGCGGATGCACTCTTCCAGGATTCCGATCAATATTTTATCCTTGAACATCTTTTTCACTGCATCCAGCAAAACGTCCTGGTCTACGCTCTCATAGAATTTCGTTATATCGAACTGGTACCCGAACAGGGTTCCTTCGGGATCATCCTTTATATCTTTAACGATATACTGTAAAAGGTCATGCGTTCCCCTGTTTTTAATGGATGCGGAAGTAGTCCGGATAAAACGTACTTTCAAATGCCGGTCCACCACATTCATAACGGCGTTAAGAACGATCCTGTCTTCCAGGGAAACCGATTGTACGATCCTTACTTTCGGCCCGTCGTCTACGGTCATTTCCCGATATCCTCCGAGCTTGAACCGCCCACTCCTGATCCGCTGCCTGATCCTCTCTACCGCCTTCGGGACATCCGCCAGTATTCTACGCCCGGCAAAGCTGCGCTTTCGTCTTCTTTTGCGCAATACCGTTTTTATGGCGTCCTCTATATTGGCGTCCTCGACAATCTCTTCTATAATATTATCTTCTCTCCACATGATAATTAAATCAGCCTTCAATTCCCCGGGCCGGGCTTCTTCGAAAAAACTTCCTACCAAACCCCATTGCCCTGCGCTTTATTTTTCCCCTTTCCAACCGTAAACGGCTGCTGTTGGCGAGGCTCATTCCTCTTGGCTCCACGCCGGGAACACGTTCCCACTGTTGTACGCCAATTTTCAAGGCTTATGCGCTTTTTCTTTATTCTAATTGTTTGCAAGCCGAACACCGATGTTCGCATTCGTGTTCGATGAATCGTTATTCGCGTTCGCATACGAAACACCGCCTAACGCGTTCGCGTTGTTGTTCGACCGATACACCACACGAGTGTATATGAGGAAATCCGCCTTTGTACTTTTCGGAAGTACCGGCGCCCGTCTTACTTTCCGGACGCCCGCGCTACCCGCACAACGTTTTACGTTGCTGTTTTTTCTCTTAATCTGCCTGATTTATGGCTTTAAAGGCCGCGACGCTGCCCGCCCAGCGTATTATGCCCCTGAAGGCAAGCCGAACACCGATGTACGCACTCGTGTACGATGAATCGTAATTCGCGTACGCATACGAAACACCGCCTAACGCGAACGCGTAGTTGAACGACCGATACACCACACGAGAAAGACCGGTACCCACATAGAACCTATCGAACCAATGTGAGGAAGTGGAACCGCCTTCTTTAGCTGCAATCAAATCCATATACTGGCCCCAAACCATGTGGGTAGGATAAATATCCGCGTTATAAACAGTAATTCCCTGTACAATGCGTTCCGTTCCGTCCGGCATGGTAATAAACCACCTTCCGTCCGCCGCCGTCTTGTTTACTGTGACATACTGCAACCATTCCGCCTTGTTTCCCTGGAAATTCTCATATCCCAGCACATTGACGGACTGATAATTTACACCGTCCCGATAAGCACCTTCCGCCTGTGGATTGGAACCGCCCTTTTCCTTATAATAAGAAACCGTATCACGCATCCCCAGCGCATTGGTAAGGCCTGTCACTTTCTGGTAATTGTTTGTTCCATATCCGCAAACTCCCTGCGAATCGGTATTACCGTATTTAAAGAAATGCAGATTACCCACATCCTTGTGCATCTCCCAGTCGAACAGCTGGAAACCTTTGCCCCGATTCTGGGCGTATTTGACTGCCTGGCTCTGTGAAATGGTTCCTACACTTGAAACACCGCTGACAGAACGCAGCACATCATCAATCAGGTAGGCTTCATAAGCACCGCCCAGGCATTCCGTATGCTCTACCCAGTCCGGCTCGATCGCTTCCACACTTTCCGACGTTGTGAGTAAAACGAAATCGAAGGCCGCCGAATTAAGGAAAGTAAAGGCCAGGAAAGTAGCCCCTGCGGGAACAGCACAAAACAGGTACATACCATTAATAAAACCGTTCGCGTTTGAAACGCTTACCCGACTTACTATTTTGCCCGTATCATCTATAAATGCAGCCCCGTAAAGAGTGGAAGCCAGACCGGGGAAACGGACCTGCTTGTAATCCCGCACGTCCACCAGGGCGAACGATCCGGATTCGTATTCATTCTTCGCCTCTTCAAGGGTCGTGTAATCCGTATTCTTACGAATCCCGATCCCTTCCGTTACCTCCAGCTCTTCGCGGGTAAGTTTTACACTGGTGTACCCTGCCGCTGCCGGCGCATCCTCATTGCTTGAAATAAAACCGTACAGACATTGGTTCAGCACGTCCGTTACTCCCTTGTACCAGTAATGAGGCTCATATACGTAAACTTCGCCTTCCGATCCGGTTAATACTGCATCCGTGGCGTTCTCCACGCTGTCACTGTCGGCGTATTTGTTCCGGCTCTCATCATGAAGCGGATAACAGGTCATTTCACCCTCCGCCGTCTTTTTGGCCAGAACGCAATGTCTTTTCGCCAACACCTCCAGGATATGGGAAGACGGGGTAAATTCCGTATTATAGTCATATCCGGTAGAGTTATCCAGGTTTGTAATCTTTTCCCCGTCCTCTACCGTCTGGTCTATTTTTATGCAGACAAACTGCGGCTGAATGATATTCAGTTCCGGGAAGTGCGCACAGGTGGCGGCGTACTCTTCGTCCGACATGGACTGGGTCAGCCGGTACGTACCCACCAGGCGGCACGTCTGCACGTTTCCCCCGTCTTCATCAACACCGCCCATTGTCATAAGCCCGCGAAGCAAACTTCCGTCCCCGTCCATATCTATACCGGTAATTCGTAGATAGCTGGTCGCGCTGCATTGCTGTAACAACGTGTTCCAGTCGATCAGGCTACAGTTATCAATCACAAGGCGCGTGATATTTGCCGTGCTTTCCAGCTGCAGCCCTGCATTGGTCAGTTTGTTCAGGTACCGGAGCTCCAGCGTCTGCAAAGTTGCGGGAAGGACGCAAACGGCCAGAGGCGCACCGCCGGCGAATGTCACACCGGTAAGGGATGTATCACCGGCCAGGAAGGTTTCAAGTTTGGTGTTGCTTGAAAGGTCCATACCGGTAAAGGAAGAGGATTTAAGCCCGGATATGTCGAGTTGTCGAAGGTTACGGCAATTACCCACCAGAAGGGCATTAAGTGTCATCTGTCCGGCCTCACAGCTAACATTCAGTTCACGCAAGGCCGTACAGTTGTTCAGGTTCAACGTGCCGACAATGGCGTGGGCTACATCCGTCAGATCAAGCCCGCGAATACGGCTTGCACCGTAGAAATATTGCGGATCGTTTACTATTAAATCCGTGTCCATTGTCAGTTCCACCACAGCCCCGGCCGTTTCTGCAAGTACCGCGCTTTGGTGCGGTGTTCCGGACGTGTAACCGTACCCGTAATAATACCGTTCGGAGGCCGTAATCCGAATTTTCCGGTTATCGCTGCCGAACTTATACCCGAAATAAGCCGCGAAGCTGTCACGACGATAAGTACCGGCCACGTATTGACTATCCAGAAGGGCGAAACGGTTCTGAATGGTATAAGTACGGTGCGCGTAACGGCTTCCCTGCAAGGCATACAGATAATTATAATAACTGGTTCCGCTGCCGGTTGTCACCCCTTCGGTAAGCGGAAGGATATATTTATATTCCGAATCCTTGTTATAAATCCGCTCGCACCAGTTGCCCATTTGTTCCTCGTTAAATACTTGCAGGACATATTCAAGGCTCATATTGCTACGCAAGGTTTCCGCCACTTCACGCAATTTGTCCGGACAAGACCGTACCAGTTCCCATAAAACGGAATCATGGCCGGCAAAAGCATAACTACCGATACTATCGTCAAAACTTTCGTGGGTAATGGTATATTCGTATTTCAGTACCGAATCATTACGCACACCGAACAGCGTGTCCATATCGTAAGGAAGGAAATACCAGATCAGAGAGTCCCAAGTCGCCAGCATCATGTTTTTTGCCCGGTTATCCACAGCCATAAAGTAATCGGTAATCAGATACCATGCAAACGGGCTGTCATTACCGAAATACTGGTTATATTCCGCCAGGAACTTGGCGGGATCATCCTTACATGAATCGATCCAGTTCCAAAGCCTTGTAACTGCCGCCTTGTCGTCCTCGTGTGCATCCGCCCAGGTAGTGTCCGCCTTGAAACGAAATTCCAGCGCATCATCAAAAGAAGACATGTCGGTAGTCCCGAACAGACAAAGGGCCTCGGAGTTGTTCAGGAACTCCAGACAGATACATTTGTTACGCTGCCCGTTCAGGGCCGCTTCGTCGTTGAATCCTTCAATTCCTTCAAAACCGTAAATGATCGCACTTTCCGACTTCTCATTATTGAAATTGTATTTTCCCAGATAAGTATTCGCACCGGTGCCGTCGTTGTCATAAAACAGGTCCATAGGGAAACCGTCCACGCCTATACGTACGTCATATTCCCCCTTATATGCAGCCTGCGGCGGTGTCAGCCACCCGCACCTCTTCCAAACGTCGTTCACAATACGCACCGCACCGGTATTATGTGTACCGGAAGAATCGGAAAAGTCCGCTTTCAAACAGAATATACTGATCGGCCGTGCTCCCGGTTTGAAACTGTATTCAAGGGACGGCACATCCACGCCGTTAACTTCCAGCGTGGTACCGTATTTTTCCAGGCGCAAGAAATAAAGACGGTAATTCTTACGCGGATAAGTGGTGGATGATGTACCCTGTATTCTTAGACCGACATTCCTTGCTACAAAATCGTACTCCTTACCCTGCGGGCTATAAAAATAGATATCGACCGGTACCTCGAATTTCTTGTTATTGGTGGCGTTGACAAGGTTCACATCGCCGACAATTCGCATAACCGCCTTTCCCTGGGCGCGTAACTTGTCTATGTCGATATCCGTACCGTTGTCCCCCGTAACATCATTCTTTTCAAATAACAGGACCATTTCGTCCGACGTAGTCCGGTCTACCATGTAATTGTTCAATTCTTCATCATCCGTAAGCGCACGGTTATAAATACGGAAATTCCTGATCTCCACATCCGCCGTATCACTGAACAAACGGATGTTCACCGGTTCCGCCTGCAGTAATCCTTCGGTAGCCCCATACTGCACCGCTCCGCAACGGATTCCGTTTACATAAAGTTCCAGCAACCGCTTGCCGGCCTTGGCCCCGACAATAAAGGCCATTTTCAGGTTCATATCACTTGCAAACTTCGTACTTACTTCCGTACCGCCGGAAACACGCATAAGGGCCTGCTCCGTTGTCATCTGGAAACCGATATCGCCGGCCATACAGTCCAGTATCACCCCCTGCCGGTCCGTTACCGACGAACAAAGAATTTCCATTTCATAGGTAGCCCCGGTAGTGGTTGCATCCGTGGAGAACGGCCGGTACCCGATTTCAATCTTCGCGCCTCCCGTAAGTTTCAGGGCGTCACCCGTCCAGCCGTTGCTGCTCCAGTCGAAACCAGAAAATGTCGTATGTATGTCGCCATAATCCCAGGCTCCCGGATCGGATTCGCTGTTACTCCGCCCGGCTGCCGAAAGTTTCAGTACAAGCCCGGCGGTAGTTTCCTGCAAGTCGATCCCGCTTTCCGTTACGTCGATATAAAACGGGTATTCCGTGGCCCCCGTCTTAAATTTCATAGTGATCTCGCCCTGCTCCGTAAAACGGTTGGTATATGTCTGCGTAGTACGGGCCACACTGACAGACTGCGTTTTCACCCCGTCCCGGTAAACGTCCATTTGAGCCGGCGTTGCGTCAGGATCATAAGCCACAAAGTCAAATTTTACCTGTTCGTACTGCCCCGCTTCCAAGCGCGGAACAAGATGGTCCTCCGTAAAAATACGGCCGTCCGGAAAACTCATCATCGTGCCGATGAACGGTGCCGATCCTCCGGATTTCAGAATATCAATATAGATACTTTCAGACTTTAACACGAGATCGGCGGAAGCCTCCATTTCGGCAACCATTTGAACGGTATTCCGGCCGGTCACAAGCGAAGAGGGGGACAAACTGAAACTGCCGTTTGTCGTTCCCGATCTTGTAATGGTGTGCGCGTTCTGTTGCCGGCCGTTCAGATAAAGCGTGACGACCTTTGTTCCGGAACCGCTCACGGCATAAGGGATATTAATCGTGTCGGCCAGGGTATAACCGCCTGCGGCTATGGCCCCGGCCAGATTGTAAGAGCTGGTAAGGGAAAGGCTGACAACCTTCACGGATGTAAACGCCTGTCGGGTCTGTTTCTTGCCGGTAGTCGGATCGGTTGTGGTTGCCACTACGTAAATATCGGTATTCCCAACAAGCAAGTAACTTGAAAGGTCCAGTTCGTAACTGCCTTTGGAAACATCGCTGACCGTCTGGGAATACATGGTAGTTGTTCCACGCCTGATCGTAACGGTGATATCCGCCTTTTGCCCGGTAGATTCCCCCTTTTCATCCCCCGTGGTGTATTGGTGATCGTATGTATAAGTAAGACGGGCGTTTCCGCCTTCCTTGATTATGGCGTTATCTACAGCCGCATTCAAGACAATTTTAGTAGCCACCGTTTCGCCGGAACCTCCACCGGAACCGGCCGGGATATCCACGGCGGTAATTTCCGTGCCGCTTTTGTTCTGGAAAGACAGACGGACGGATGTTTCATCCTCGCTTACCTCCGCATTTACGTTAAACAGCGTGGAAGCGTCCACCTCGTTAAAACGGGCGGTTACTACCTTGTTTTCTACCGGATTGGTGGAATCGGCGGACAAAGTCTCGTCCACTTCCAGGATATCCACGTTTACATTCACATTACCGGCCGCGTCCGGCGTCTGCTTCTCGCCGTTTACCGTTACGCTCTTTACCGTTCCTTTGCCGCCGAACTCTTCCCAGCTCGCCTCCTGGTCCCAGGCATCCAGGGCGGTTCCGGTAAACTGGTACGTCTCCCATTTGCCGAGCGATGTTTCAAAGGTGATGACACGCCCCCGGCCGCGCCACTTCTCCGGTACCGCGGCAATGGCGGAAGCCAGGGTATAGAAACCTTCCGTAAGCGGCACACTGCCGGTTACGTTATAGGTATTCCCGCCGCCTGAACCGCCGCTGCCGAAATCCTCCCACTTTTCGACATTCTCAAAATCCGTGTCCGGATTGCCTTTAAATTGTTTCGTTACCCAGCCGTCGGCAGTAAGGAAAGAAAGGATCACGCCGTTTTTCCGGACATCGTCAATCTTCCCCGCCGTTTTCAATGCTGCAAACACTCCCGACAGGTCACTGTAAACGCTGCCGGCGTTCAAAAGGTTGTTTACATTGGTAAAGGTGGAAGACAGACGCCCGGCCGTCTGCTGCAGCTCCTGTTTCATTTCGTCACGGTCCACCTGCAACGTGTTTATGTCATCGGAACAACTGCTAATATCCTGGGACAAACTTTTCAGCTTTCCCCAAAGGGAACCGTCTTCACTTTCCGAACCGTCTTCGCTGCCGATACGGGCGTTGATATCGGCCAGCAATGCGGCCAGCGAATCACTGTCCTTAAGCCCGTCCAGAAAAGCAAGAATTTCGTTAAAGTTGTCGATTGCCTGCGAAGCGTTGTCACCGACAAGCCGGTCGATACGCAAAGAAACGGCGTCGATAGCCTTCTGCAAGGCTGCATCGGCGGCAATGCGGGCGGCTTCCTCCG
>OGQN01001922.1_pt1 | contig 15791 bp, 12 predicted proteins | sample 1553231 | NCBI WGS metagenome assembly OGQN01 (sample SAMEA2579950, study PRJEB22360) | human gut metagenome | biome: human gut; feature: human-associated habitat; material: faeces | place: Denmark | collected 2008/2010 | reverse complement strand
CGCGTCGGACACGGCGGCGATGGCTTCCTTCTGGCCGATCACGCGCTTGCCGAGGTAGTCCTCCATGTGCAGCAGCTTCTCGTTTTCGCCCTGCATCAGGCGGCCGACGGGAATGCCGGTCCAGTCGGAGACGATCTCAGCCACCGAGTCGGCGTCCACACGGTCCGGGACCATCGGCTCATCGGCCGGGTTGGCCGCGCTGGCATCAGCAGATTCAGCATCCGCGCTCTCCGCGGCGGCAAGCTCCTTCTGAATGGACGGAATCTCGCCGTACAGAATCTTCGAGGCCTCCGCGAGGTTGCCTTCACGGGTGTACTTATCCGCCTGCACGCGCAGGTCGTCGAGCTTGGCACGCAGGTCGCCGACCTTGTTGTGGCCGGCCTGCTCCGCATCCCAACGCGCCTTGAGACCGCTGAGCTTCTCACGGGTGTCCGCAAGTTCGGCTTGCAGCTTGCCCAGACGCTCCTTGGACGCGGGATCCTCGGCCTTCTTGAGCTGCATTTCCTCCATCTCAAGACGGGTCACCTTGCGCTGCAGCTCATCGATCTCCTCAGGCGAAGAGTCGAGCTCCATACGCAGGTGAGCGGCCGCCTCATCGACCAGATCGATGGCCTTGTCCGGCAGCTGACGACCCGAAATGTAACGGTTCGAGAGGGTCGCGGCGGCAACCAGCGCGTCATCGCCGATCGTCACCTTGTGGTGCGCCTCGTAACGCTGCTTCAGACCACGCAGAATGGCGATGGTGTCTTCCACGCTCGGCTCGCCCACGAACACCTGCTGGAAACGACGCTCCAGCGCCGGGTCCTTCTCGATGTTCTCGCGGTATTCGTCCAGCGTGGTCGCGCCGATCAGGCGCAGCTCGCCACGGGCCAGCATGGGCTTCAACATATTGCCGGCATCCATCGAGCCTTCGGCCGCACCCGCGCCGACGATGGTGTGGATCTCATCGATGAAGGTGATGATCTGGCCGTCCGCATTCTTGATTTCGTTCAGGACGCTCTTCAGGCGCTCCTCGAACTCGCCACGGTACTTCGAACCGGCCACCATGGAGCCCAAGTCAAGGGAGATGAGCTTCTTGCCTTGCAGGGTGGTAGGAACGTCGCCCGCCACGATACGCTGGGCCAGGCCTTCCACGACGGCGGTCTTGCCGACGCCGGGCTCGCCAATCAGCACCGGGTTGTTCTTGGTACGACGGGAGAGGATCTGAATCACGCGGCGGATTTCCTGGTCACGTCCGATGACCGGGTCCAGCTTGCCTTCCTTGGCGGCGGCCGTCAGGTCGGTGGAGTACTTCTCTAGGGCCTTGTACGAGCCTTCCGCGTCCGGGCTGGTGACCTTCGCGCCACCACGCACGCCGGGTACGGCCTTGCGCAGGGAGGCTGCGGTGACGCCGTTCTTCTCCAGGATTTCGGCCGACTGGTTCGGCTTGCTGGCCGCGATGCCGATAAGCAGATGTTCGGTGGAGACGTATTCGTCGCCCATCTGCTGCATTTCCTTCTCAGCCTGGGCGATGGCGGCGGTCAGCTGGCGGCTGGCCTGTGGCTGCGAGGTGCTGGATCCGGATGCGCTCGGCAGCGCGACCAAAGCGTTGCGCACCGCCGCGCCGATGGCCTGCGGGTCCCCGCCCGCGGCCTCGATCAGAGAGCGCGCCACGCCGTTTTCCTGGCGCAGCAGCGCATCCATGACGTGCAGGGTCTCGACCTGCGCGTTTCCTGCGGCGGACGCACTCTGAATCGCGTCGCCGACGGCTTCTTGGGCCATAGTGGTGAACTTCTGTTCCATATCGTATTCCTCCATATCATGCGGTCTGCGCAGTGCGGCTCGCGGGCTTCGAAAGCCCCGCAAGCGTTGCGACAGACCGCAGCTTGTCGTTGTCTGATATGGTCAACCGACCTGGAACCCATTCTATTCCCAAAACTTGAGTGCATGTGACTCAAGTTTTGAATTTTGTGGAGAGGTGACTAGTAGCTCCCTCTGATGAGGGAGCTTGGGCAGCCGCTACTTCAGTGCGCCGACGGCGGATTCGGCGGCGGCGAGGACTTCGCCGGAGAGAATCGCCTCGGCAACGCCCTCAATCTGCGGGGTGGTCCATGTGTCACGCACGTCAGGGCCGATTTCGTTGGCGTACTGGCGCACCACGCGGTATACGGCGGCACCGGCCGCACCCGGACGGTACGGCTTGCGGAAGTCGAAGGAGCGGCAGGAGCACAGCAGTTCCACGGCCAGCACGCGCGCGAAGGCCGGAATCGACCGGCGCAGCTTGCGGGCGGCGGCCCAACCCATCGACACGTGATCTTCCTGCATGGCGGAGCTTGGAATCGAATCGACCGAGGCAGGCACGGCGTTACGCTTCATTTCGGAGACGATGCCGGCAGCGGTGTATTGGGCGATCATGAAACCGGAGTCCACGCCCGGGTCACCAGCCAGGAACGCCGGCAGGCCGCGGTTGCGCGCCACGTCAAGGAAGCGGTCGGTACGACGCTCGGAGATAGAGGCTACGTCGGCGGTCGGAATCGCCAGGAAATCGAGCACATAGGCCAGCGGCGCGCCATGGAAGTTGCCGTTGGACTCCACACGGCCGTCCAGCGTGACGCACGGGTTATCGATGGCGGAGGCGAGTTCCACGCCCGCCACGGAGGCCGCGTATTCCACGGTGTCGCGGGCGGCGCCGTGCACCTGCGGGGTGCAGCGCAGCGAGTAGGCGTCCTGCACACGCACGGTGGAGCCCGGGCGGCCGGCCTCAATCAGACCAGAGTCCTTGAGCATGCGGGCGATGTTCGCGGCGGAATCGCCTTGGCCGCGATGCGGGCGCAGCGCCTGCAAGTCGGCGGCGAATACGCGGTCGTTGCCGAGCATGCCTTCCACGCTCATCGCGGCGGCGACATCCGCGGTCTTGAGCAGCAGGCGCAGATCGGTGATGGCCATACACAACATGCCGAGCATGCCGTCGGTGCCGTTGACCAGCGCCAGTCCTTCCTTCTCTTTCAAATCGACGGGCGTGATGCCGGCCGCACGCAGCGCTTCGCCGCCGCCGATCTTGAGGCCGTCAGCGTTGCGGGCCTCGCCTTCACCCATCGCCACCAAAGCACAGGCTGCGAGCGGCGCCAGATCACCGGAGCATCCGAGTGAACCGTATTCGTAGACCACCGGGGTGATGCCGGCGTTCAGCATATCGGCGTAGACCTGCGCGGTTTCCGGGCGCACACCGGTGCGTCCGGTGCACAGGGTGCTCAGGCGCAGCACCAGCAGGCCGCGCACCACCTCACGCTCCACTTCCGGTCCGGCACCGGCGGCATGCGAGCGAATCAGACTTTTCTGCAGCTGCGCACGCTGTTCCTTGGGGATGGAGGTGGAGGCGAGCGCGCCGAATCCGGTGGAGATACCGTAATGCGGCACGGTGTCGTCGGCCAAATGATCGATAACCGCGCGACTCAGCGCCATCTCATGCTTCGATTCGTCCGAAATCGCCACTTTGGCACCGCCGCGCGCTACGGCGATAACGTCCTCGATGCTCAGCGCTCCAACACCTACGGTGACCGTCTGCTCTGCCATGCTCATACCTTTCTATATATGTGCCGCATTCCGCATATACGACATATGCGGCACATGCTTCGCCGGGGATCCGCGACTGCCCGCATTCGCTCACCGCACCTGCCCATCAACAGCAGGCGACGCAAACGCGACCAATCGCTCCCCGAGTAATCAAACCTTGGCCATTTCACCTCAGTCGGATGCCCGCCATAAGCCACTTCGTCCATCTTGTGTCTGAAATCTCAGACATGTAAGGTGATGGAAATATGAGCCATGCCTCGCAGCAATACGCCTTCACCGAGCCACGTACCGTCAAGCGGGCGCAGGTGAAGCCATCAGAACGGGAACATCAGACATCATCATCCGCGCCACGTGTCTCGCTGGCTCCGGCGGCCGACCGTACGCTCGACATCCTCGAGTTCATCGCGAGCAATGGTCAGACGCAAGCCGCCACGCTCGCTCGCGAACTCGGCATTCCGCGCTCCACGGTGTACCAATTGTTGGAGATTTTGGAGCGTCACGGACTGGTCACCCGCCTTGCCGAGCAGCGCGCGTACGGCATCGGACTCAAGACTTTCGAGCTGGGATCGGCCTATTCTCGCCAACATCGTGTATCGCAGGTCGCGCATCCGGTGTTGGCGCGTCTTGTTGACGAGACCGGCGAAAACGGACATCTGGCCGTGCTGCACGGCAACGAAATCATTTATGTGATTGAGGAGCGCGCCGCGCATCGCCCGCCGCTAGTGTCAGGCGTGGGCGTGCGCCTACCCAGTCACCTGACCGCCACCGGGCGGGCCATTCTGTCCGCACTCCCCCGCAATCAGGTCCGCGCGCTATATCCCAATCGTCAGGCGTTCACCGACCGCACCGGCATCGGCCCCAAATCGCCCAAGGAGCTGGAGGCAACGCTCGCCGAAACCCAACGCACCGGTTTTGCCGAGAAACACGGAGACGTGACGCCCGGCTTTGATTCATACGCCGTCGCTGTGCGCGACTACAACGACTTTCCCATCGCCGGGCTGGCTCTCACTTTCGTGAGCGGATCGCTGCGCCCCGAACAGGAGCGGTCGCTTAAGACCAAGCTGCGGCTTGCCGGCACGGAACTGTCCCGGCGTCTCGGCGCGGTCGGCAGTTTGACATGAGGATTCGCGAGATCATCGTGCTGGGCTCCTTCGCCCCGATCACGATTTTCTCAACTAAGTTCACCGATTCGCTGACCGGCAACGCCAAACTCGCCGGCTTCTCGCTGACAGTGACGGCCATCATCAGCCTGGTGGTGATGACCGCCCTGCACGCACTTCTGCCGGGAGCGTAAGGCGCGTTCTTGGTTCCCTCAGTCAGCTTCTCCGCCTGGACGGTTCCCCTCAGAGAGGGGAGCCAGAACGAGTCACGCCCGAACGATTACGTTGCGCAGATCACCGATGCCTTCGACGTGCACGATGGTCTCGTCGCCTGGGTCGAGGTGGCCGGAGGCGTTCGGGGTGCCGGTCATGATGACGTCGCCAGGCAGCAGCGTGGAGAACGACGAAATGGCGGCAATCTGCTCGGGGATGCCGTGAATCAGGTTCGCGGTGGTGCCAGACGCCATCGGCACATCCTCGCCGTTCAGCGTGAAGGAAATCTTGGCGTCCTTCCAGTCGAGGTCGTCACGCATCACGATCCACGGGCCAAGCGGACAGGAGGTATCGAAGCCCTTGGCGCGCGTCCACGTGGGGTCGATGCCCTGCAGATCGCGCAACGTCACATCATTGACGCAGGTGAAGCCGAGCACGTAATCCATCGCGTTCTCGACGGTCACGTTCTTGGCGATACGGCCCATCACCACGGCCACTTCCGGCTCGAAGTTCATGTCCTTGGAGCAGGCCGGGTACACAATCGGATCGTCGGGGCCGATTACCGAGGTGGACGGCTTGGTGAAGATCACCATGTCTTCCGGCGCGTGGGCGATTTCGGAGTGGCCGGCCTCGTGCATGAACTGGGCGTGGGCCTCATAGTTCTTGGCCAGACCGTAAACCTTGGAGGGGATGACCGGGGAGAGCAGACGGATGCCATCGCCGTCGACCGGGTAACGAGTGCCGGTGGGCTTGACCTGGTCGCCGGCCAGCGGATGGCCGTCCAGTTCGATGAGGTAGTCCTTGCCGTCCGTTTCGTCCTTCTGCACGAAGGCGTAGCGCGGCGAATCATTCAAAGAAAAACGTGCGAGTCTCATGCCTGTAAGCCTACTCCTTGGCGGTTCCTTCCGCAGAAGCATCCGTCCAAGGAGCAAGCAGACCGGCCTTCAATCGACCAAAACGCACGTTCGCTGGGATTGCTACTTTTCGGTCCAGGTTTTGTCATACAGCGACTGGCCGCTTTGCGTGTGCATGATGACGCGCAATGATGCCTTGCCGCTGGAGGTCTTGCACATCGAGCCCAGCAGATTCGCGGTGGATTGATAGGTGCTGTCCATAGCATCCAGTGAGGAAGCGGCGGTATCGCCTAGCGAGGCATAGCTGTCGTCGAGCACGTACTCGTACACCAAGGTGTCACCGTCGACACGGTAGTTGAAGGTGATGCCGGTGTCTGCAAACGTATCCGCTTCGGATTCAATGGAGTCCTTGAATTCCAAAGAGTCGACGAAATCCTGAATCGAATCGTACAGCCCATAATCGCCGTCGGTTAGATCGTCATGGGTTTCGCCCAACGTGTCGTCCAGCGCATCGTCAAGATTATCTTGAGCTTTGCTCTTATCGCTGCTATCACCGTTGCCCGAAGAGGACTGACTATAGAAGGAATCGGTTTTCGCCTCATCTATAGCCTTGCTGGCATACGAGGCACCGCCGACGATCAGCGCGATGACCAGTATTACCTGTATCACCATGCCCGCCGCACTGATGATGATGCCGGCGATGGCCAAGCCCTTGCCCTTGCCGCCCTGTTTCTTAATCTGGTTGAGGCCCACGATGCTCAGGATCAGACCGAGGAGTGAGACAAGGAACGAGCAGATAAAACCGGCAATAGCCAGGCCGTTGTACTTCTGGTTCGCTTCAGGCGGCACACTGCCGTAAGAACCAGACCATCCCGGCTGGCCGTTCGGTTGGCCGCCTTGCATATACGGGTTATAGGGCGTTTGCGGAGGCACGGCCCCGCCGCCCGGATATACCGGAGCACTGACGCTGCCGTAGACCGGAGGAACCGATCCGCCTGCCGGAGCCGCCCCCGGATAGGGCGAATTGGGTGCTGCCGGTGCGGGCGCAGGCGCGGGCGCTGCCGGTGCGGGCGCAGCGGCAGGAGTCACTGGTGGCAAAGCCTGCGTAGGCGGTACCGGCTGATTGGCCGGCGCAAAAGGCTGGGTGGGCTGCTCGGCAGGTGTAAACGCCTGCGTAGGCTGTTCAACAGGAGTGAACGCTTGAGTGGGCTGCTCGCCCGCTGCGATTGCTTGGGTCGGAGCATTGTTGGCGGCGGTTCCCGTTTCCGCCGTCATCGCATTTAACGGCTCAGTCGGATTGGCGTCAGCTTGCTGCCACGGCACCTGGCCGTTCGGATTGACATTCGGATCAGTCATGACATGCACTCCTTCAACTGCATCGCACCCCACTTGCGAGATGCGCCCCTCGTCTTACGCGCCACATTGTGCGTTACAGACAACTGTACTCCTCGTGGCGAGCCTTAAGCACCCCAGGAAATTTGGCTTCCAAAAACACAAAAGCCTGAAACCGGCTATTGCCTCAGCAATATTCAGTCGGTTTCAGGCTCAATCGTTAATCCTCTGGCGAAACGACGGTCTACTTCTTCAGTAGCGGTGCGACTTGCTCCTCGTAAGCGGTCAGGGCGGTGTCGATCACGTTGTGCATGTCGTAGTACTTGTACGTGCCCAGGCGACCGCCGAACACGGTGTTCGGCTCGGCCTTGGCCTTGGCCTCGTACTGGGCGTACAGTGCCTTGTCCGCATCCGTGTTGACCGGGTAGTACGGCTCGTCGCCACGCTCGGCGAAACGGCTGTATTCCTCCCACACCACGGTCTTGTTCGGGTTCTGGGCATCGTGGCGCTCCGGGTTGAAGTTCTTGAACTCGATGGCGCGGGTGTAGGGTACGTCCGCGTCGGAGAAGTTCATCACCGGGCAGCCGAAGTGGTCGCCTTCGTCGTAGCGTACTTCCTTGAAGTCCACCGTGCGCCACTTGAGGTCGCCCAGCTCATAGTCGAAGTAACGGTCCACCGGGCCCGTGTACACCACCGGCACGCCGGCGGCCTTGAGCGCGGCCTTGTTGTACGGCTGGGACTCGTCGAAGAAGTCGACGCCAAGCTCCACAGTGATGCGCGGGTCGTCGATCATCTTCTCCATCCACGCGGTGTAGCCGTCGGCGGGCAGGCCCTCCCACGTGTCCTTGAAGTAGCGGTTGTCGTAGTTGAAGCGCACGGGCAGGCGCTTGATGATGGCGGCCGGCAGCTCGGACGGGTCGGTCTGCCACTGCTTGCCGGTGTAGTTCTTGATGAACGCCTCGTACAGCGGGCGGCCGATGAGCTGGATGCCTTTGTCGTTCAGGTTGGCCGGATCGGTGCCGGCCAGCTCGCCCGCCTGCTCTGCGATGAGCTTCTGCGCCTCAGCCGGCGTGTAATGCGCATGGAAGAACTGGTTGATGGTGCCCAGGTTGATGGGCAGCGGGTAGACCTCGCCGTCATGCGTGGCATACACGCGGTGCACGTAGTTCGTGAAGCTCGTGAAGCGGTTCACGTAATCCCAGACGCGCTTGTTGGAGGTGTGGAACAGGTGGGCGCCGTACTTGTGGATCTCCGCGCCGGTCTCCTCGTCCATATACGAGTAGGCGTTGCCGCCGATGTGGTCACGGATATCGATGATGTGCACGCGGGCACCCGTATGCTCCACCGCCTGCTGCGCCACCGTCAGGCCGAACAGGCCCGCACCAACGATGACGAGATCGGGATACTGGGCGGTTTCAGAATTATTCGGCGCACCGGCCATAGGACAACCTTCCAAAAGTCATGTTCGTTTTCCGAGAAACCATGTTACTAGGGAGGGGCGGCACGGCCAAAAAGTCCTTCAAGCCTTACACGGTATGTCTACCGGAGCGCTCGAAACAATCGGAATGACCGGGACGATTGGGACGGCATAGGGAGAGGTCGACGCAATCACGGTAGATGGCCATTGAAATGGAATAAGTAATCTCCATCTCATATATTCACGCCACTTCCGCCATACGGATTCCTGAAGTTATCAGGCAGTGAATTAGGGTGTGTTTATACCATTTAGGGTGTGTTTATACTATTTAAGTTTTGCGTGATAGTTGTCGTATGTGTACGCCGGGGTCTGACATCACGCTTGACCGGTTCATGAGGGTCGCGCATCTGTTGCCGCGCCAGCGCGGCAACGTGGCGGTCGACGACTACACGTTCGCCAACGCCCTGCCGTGGATGTGCCGCACGGGAGCCCCGTGGAGGGCGGAACATGGTCGAACGCGTCTTCGACCGCGTGAAGCACTACCGCCGGGCCGCCACGACAGGCTCGACGAGACCTTCCTCCCCAACCTCCAGCTCATCCTCATCGCCATCTACCTGAAAAAACACAGCCAAAAACCCAACTAGTGCAAACACACGCTAATACGAACACCTCCGCCCCCGCACTCAGGCAATCCTCAGGTTACGATTGGCAGATATGAACAATTCCGAACAGGTTTCCGAATCGGCCGACGAATCAGCCACCGACCCAGCAAACGTCCCGGCACCCAACCCACCATTCGCGCCGCAACACATTCTGGTAACCGGTGGCGCAGGGTTCATCGGCGCGAACTTCGTGCACTGGGTGGCGCGTAACCATCCACAGGTCCATATGACTGTTTTGGATGCGCTCACGTATGCCGGCAAGCGCGAGAATCTCGATGGTGTGCCAGCCGCGAACCTGACCTTTGTGCATGGCAATATTTGCGATGCCGAGCTTGTGGAATCCCTGCTTTCCGGGCTGAACCAACGCTCAGCAGCCGCAGTACCCCCGATTGACGCCATTGTGCACTTCGCCGCCGAATCGCATAACGATAATTCGATTCTCGACGCCTCCCCATTCCTCAATACGAACGTGACCGGCACGTACGTGTTGCTCGAGGCCGCCCGCCGCCACGATATTCGATTCCACCACATCAGCACCGACGAAGTGTATGGCGATCTGGCTCTGGACGAACCACGCAAGTTCACTGAAGACAGCCCGTACAAGCCGTCGAGCCCGTATTCCGCTTCGAAGGCGGCAAGCGATCATCTGATAAGGGCATGGCACCGAACCTACGGTGTCAAGGCGACAATTAGTAATTGCAGCAACAACTACGGGCCGTACCAACATGTGGAGAAGTTCATTCCCCGACAGATTACGAATATTCTCGCAGGTATCCGTCCGAAACTATACGGTACTGGTTCGGCGGTCCGTGACTGGATCAGCGTGGAGGACCATTGCACTGCGGTATGGGCGATTCTTACGCACGGACGAATCGGCGATACGTATCTGGTGGGGGCGAACGGAGAGATGAGCAACATCGATGTGCTGCGCATGATTCTGGAATGCATGGGACAGCCGTCAGACGCGTTCGACCATGTGAACGATCGGCCGGGCGGCGATAAACGCTATGCGATCGATGCAACGAAAATCACGCGTGAGCTTGGTTGGCGTCCCCGATTCACCGATTTCGCCGAAGGACTTGACGAGACAATCCAATGGTACCGGGAACATGAGGACTGGTGGCGTCCGGATAAGGACGCCACTGAAGCCAAATACCGTCTCCAAGGCCACTGAGCGAGGCCCCAACCGGAAGAGTTGTGGAGCGTTCGCCGTGTATTCGCATGCGGCAAAGGCCAAAAGCGAATACACGGCACGTGACTCAGTCCCTGCGGAACAGGTCCCTTGTGTAGACCTTGCCCGCCACGTCCGTGAGGTCATCGTTCCAACGGTTGGAGATGATCACGTCCGCTTCGCGTTTGAACGAGTCCAAGTCGTGCGTGACCTTGCTGCCGAAGAAATCGGGGGCGTCGAGCGTCGGCTCATAGACGACGACCTCGATGCCGCGCGACTTGATGCGCTTCATCACGCCTTGGATGGCGGACTGACGGAAATTATCGGAACCGCTCTTCATCGTCAGACGGTATACTCCCACCACAGGTTTGGCGATGCCGTTCGCCTTGGCCCGGTCGACGAGCTCCTCGATTTCGTAGGCGATGAAGTCCTTACGTGTGCGGTTCGACTCCACGATCGCCTCGATGAGGTTCTGCGGCACCTTATCGTAATTGGCGAGCAGCTGCTTCGTGTCCTTCGGGAGGCAGTAGCCGCCATAGCCGAAGCTTGGGTTGTTGTAATCGTCGCGGATACGCGGATCCATGCACACGCCCTTGATGATTTCGTGCGTGTTGAGACCGCGGCTTTCCGCATACGTGTCCAACTCGTTGAAATAGGCGACGCGCAACGCGAGATAGGTATTGGCGAACAGCTTGATCGCCTCCGCCTCAGTGGTACCGACCACCAGCTGGGGGATGCCCCTCGACCCATCCGGGTTGACGCGGTCCTTCTCCTCCGGGGCGGCACCGTGGGCGAGCAGGTCCACGAACGTGTGCGCCGCCTGCACGGCCTCCGCATCATCCTGCGGCGCGCCGACCACGATGCGGCTCGGATGCAGATTGTCGTACAGGGCGTGGCCCTCACGCAGGAATTCCGGAGAGAACAGGATACGGTCGTCGTGGAACCGTTCGCGAATCTGCTGGGTGTAACCAACCGGAATCGTCGACTTGATGACAATCCATGCGGTTTGGTCGTACTTGCGGATCGCCTCGATCGCCGCCTCCACGCTGGACGTGTCGAAGTAGTTCTTCTGGGCGTCGTAATTCGTCGGCGTGGCTATCACTGCGTAATCCGCTCCCGTATACGCCTGTTCCGGGTCGAGCGTCGCCTGAAAGTCCAACGGCCGCTCGCCGGACCGGTCCGCATCGAGGAATGCGGTGATCTTGCTATCCACGATGGGGCTCTTGCCGTTGTTGAGCAGCTCGACCTTCTCAGGCACGATGTCCAACGCGTGCACCTCATTATGTTGCGACAGCAGCAACGCCACCGACAATCCGACGTAACCAGTACCGGCAACCGCAATCTTCACGGGACACTCCTTCTACGATGCGCTACACGCAATTCTAACTACGATTAGTGCGATGCGCAGTCGCCTGCTACTCCTTGCCGACGCCCAAGAGGAACGGACTGGCCGGCAGATTCACCGAGTTGTACAGCATGCTGGAGCTGTTCGGCGCAAGACCCCACAGGTAACACACTTGCGAGATCTTTGTCACCTCATCGGAATGAACGATTACCGTATTGCCCTGTATAGAAGCGTCAGCAGTATAAAACACGCCGTCCTGGCCGGCGACCTCGAAGCCTTGAAGTGGGTTGGAAGCACTCTTGACGAGATTCGTTGCCGTCGCCTTCGTGATGTAATTCGGGGTCATTGCGCGCAGTCCTTTTGCTGTGCCTTCCGCGAATGTCACAGTACCGGTGGAAGCGTCTTCCTCCATCGCCGATGCCCGTCGCGCCAACGGTCCGGACGGCACCGTCGATTCACTCGATTCCCTTGAATCGGTCATCGCCAACCATTGTGTCGCCATACGCGCGGCGAGAATGTCTTTGCCAAGCGGATGGATGACCTTCGACGTACCTTTGTCCGTGTCGATCGAAACAGTCATCGCCAGATGCTCCGTCGTGTTCACTGCCGCACTGTCCAGCACGTCGAGCTGCGCCTGCCGAACGATGGGCGCGTATAGGGTTCCCACTCGAGTATCGTACGAGCTGTACGCATAGGAACGGCAAATCATCTTCTCCGAATACCGCACGGTACTGGTTGATGAGCACGGCGAAATTACTTTTCATAGCGCAGCGCCGTAGCTTGGGTGGCAGTATCGTCTTCGCCTTGGTGCCACAACACGCCGGCGACACGATATCCGGTCAGCGGTATGACGTGGTTGGCGTAGATACTGCCACCTTTCATATGCAGTGCGATGCCGGTGCCACCCCATGAAATCTGGATGATACCGACAGGCACATTCGGATGTTTCGCCCGCAGTTGCGCGGCGAACAGTTGCGGCAGGTAACCGAGATATTGCGCGTCGGAGCCGGTCGCGGGTGCCCATTTGGTCGCGCTCACCGACCTAAGCGGCAGCGTGACGCTCAGTCCGTTGGCGGATGATTTGTTGGAGCCGCTGGCTTCGGCCGTGCCGGATGCGGCGCATCCCACAAGCATGGTCATACCGACGAGCAACATGATGGCGGCGCACGTTCTTCGCGCCACTGCGAGCGCTCTCATACGAACCATCACGTGGGGGCAACGCACGGATAGCATCACCTGACAAGCTGATTCTTCCGTTCATGATCCAATCACTCATTCGTCTGCCGATTTGTATACTGACTGGTATGGTACAGGCACAAACTTCAGGTTCGGCCACGACGTTCGGCGCGGCCTCCACAGCCCAGCAAAACACGTCGGAAACGCCGGATGACGCATGCTGGGAAACGGTGAACAGGGTCGTTTATCCTTTGCATGATGCCGATCAGACGATGCCGTTGTACGCGGTGAACTGGCATCCCGCGTATTTCGATCCGAGCGTGTTCGACGAGCGCGAGAATCTGTACAGTGCGAATCCGAACGGCATGACGCGTTCCGAGCTCGCGCGGCTCATCGCACAGGGGCGGCGTACGGCGAGCGAGGAGCCGCACGGCTTCGCCGTCGATTCGCGCAATACGGTCACATTAGCGGCGGGCACGCACCTGTCGTGCTGCACGTACTTCAACGCGTTCCCAGCCGGATACTGGCGGTATTGGACGCGGGTGAGTAACGTGCGGTTCTCCGCGTGGACGTCGGGCAAGGGCACGGTGACCGTGTTCCGTTCCACGGCACGCGGCCTGGCGGCACCGGTGCAGTCGTTCTCCATCGACACAAAACATGGCGACGGAGGCACGCAGCGCGTCGAGGCGTTGCTTTCGTTGAAAGGCATGCTGGACGGCGGCTTCTACTGGTTCGACGCTCGTGCGGACGAGGATGCGTCACTGACCGTGGGCGGCGCGGTCTGGCAAGTGCCGGCCTGTGACCGTCGCACGCCGCAGCCGGGTACGGTGTCCGTGGCGATTACCACGTTCAACCGTCCGTCGTATTGTCTGGACCAGTTGCGCGCGATTGCCGGAGAGCCGGAGCTGCGAGTCCGGCTGGATACCGTGTACTGCACGGATCAGGGCACAGATCTGGTATGCAATCAGGATGGTTTCGCCGCGGCCGCCGACGATCTGGGCGGTCAGCTCACGTATCTCCAGCAGGCGAATCTGGGCGGTTCCGGCGGGTTCTCGCGCGGCATGTTCGAGACAGTGAAAGCGGGACGCAGCGACTATACGCTACTGCTCGACGATGATGCGATCAGCGAACCGGAGTCAATTCTGCGCGCAGTACAGTTCGCGGACTATGCGGCACGCCCCGTGCTGGTGGGCGGCGGCATGTTCCATATCGACCACAGGACGGTGCTGCACGTGCAGGGCGAACGATTCGACCCACGTTCGATGTGGATGTACCCGTCGCGAGGCGCGGAGTTCAACCATGATTTTCGCTCGGAACCGTTGTCGGACAGCCCGGCCCTACACAGCGTGAAGTTCTCCGATTTCAACGGCTGGTGGTTCTGTCTGATTCCCACGGAGACGATGCGCGCCATCGGTTTGGGTCTGCCTGCGTTCATCAAGTTCGACGACATCGAATACGGTGTACGCGCGAAAAAGCATGGGTTCCCGACGGTGAGTCTGCCCGGCGTGGCCGTCTGGCATATGGGGTGGCACGACAAGGATCCGGCGCGTAGCTGGGAGGAATACTTCCAAGTGCGCAATCGGTGGGTGTGCGCGTTGCTGCACTATCCAAATGCCGGCAAAGCAAGCGTGTTTCGCATGCTGTATGAGGAAGCGAATCTGGGACTGCGCATGTTGTATTCGGGCATGGCGTTGAGCCAGATGGCCCTCGCCGATGTTCTGAAAGGTCCGGCGTATTTCGTGGATTCGCTGCCGTCGAAGCTGGGCGAGGTACGCAAGGCGCGTTCCGGTTTCGCGGACAGTACCACGTTCACCAGCCCGTTGGATTTACCTGAGCCTGGCGATCATGCCGAACGCGACTGGGCGCCACAGAGCGCACGCGATGTGACAAAGCAAGGTATGAAGGCTGTGTTCGCTGCGCTGCGATCCCGCGTGGACGGTTCCAAGGACGAGGCCCCACAGGTGGCGGTTCCGGCACGGTTCTCCATCTGGCCATCATTCATCGGCGTGCGTTCCGCCTTGGTCACTTCAGCCGATGGGGATTCGGTGGCATGGTTCCGTCGCGATAGCAAGCTCTACCGCCGCAACATGCGCGTGTGCTTCGGCCTTGCATGCAAACTTGCTCGTAACTGGAAACGCCTGTCACGCGAATACCACGAATACGGCGTCGCTTCCATGGACACGTGGGAGCACATCTTCAAAGAAGCAGAGTAGCCGGAACGATAACACGGTGAGAATAGGAATGCCCGTTGTCTTTGGCCACATCGGAGACCAAAGACAACGGGCATTGCCATGTCAACCGGTCAGTTCACTCTGGTTCAGGCTTCAGGCCGCTGCGGGAAATCGACCTTCGGATTGAACGTGATGGCCTTGAGCAGCTGACCGTAGATCTTGCGACGCAACGGCTTCGCGACGCGGCCGCGGCGCATGGCGTTGTGCACCACGAGACAGAAGTAGAGGTACTGCCACACATTCCTGTGATGCAGACGATAGGAGCCTTCGTTGCGGGCGCCGTAGGAGAACTTCCACACGTTCCTGTCGTTTACCATGGAATAGTTGACGCCTTGGTTCATGCCCATGTCGTGCAGCACAATGCTGTCAGTCACTTCCACGCCGGGGCACGACTGTGTGATGCGCAGCGTGTATTCGGCGTCGTCGAACCAGATGAAGTACTCCTTGTACGGCAGGCCGAACGCCTCCATCACCCAACGCGGGATGAGTACAGACACGAACGAGCAGGAGGTGACCATGACCAGATTGTCGTAGCCCATGGCCTGCAGACGTCCCCAATCCCAAGTAGGGATAGGGTTGTTCATTTCGGAGATGGACCCGTCGATGAACTTGACCATGGAGCACACGTACGGTACATCGGTGCCAAGTCCGGCGACCGCATTGTCATAGCCTTCGAGCAGCTTCGCCAGAGCGGCGGGGGGCGGGGGGGCCGCCCCCCCGGCAAGCCCGCCGCAATCG
>OGQN01001907.1_pt1 | contig 15963 bp, 13 predicted proteins | sample 1553231 | NCBI WGS metagenome assembly OGQN01 (sample SAMEA2579950, study PRJEB22360) | human gut metagenome | biome: human gut; feature: human-associated habitat; material: faeces | place: Denmark | collected 2008/2010 | reverse complement strand
ACGCGCCTGTGATGCGCACTCGCGCAAAGATGTAGATTGTCGCAAGCGACCGCGCTCGGCGCGAGAATGTGCTTTGGCACATTCTTTTTAAAGTGGATGATTAATGTCGGATCATAAGTGTATGGATCAGGTAGTCATAGACATCACCATGTCGGTTGCGCCAATTATCACAGATGGCTGTCGCCTGATCTTCATCAGTGACGTTTAATGTGATGCCGACGAGAAGTTCCTTCTTATCGTGAATTTCGCAGCGGACAATATAGCAGTCCTTCTTATCTTCATAATAATCAGCGGTGACTTCATTCTCGCTTCTCAGGTGATACTTGTGCTCATTGAAAAACTGGTCGATCTCAGTCTTGATCTCCGCTGGAATCTTGTAGCCGAAGAATTCCAGTGTCTCTTCACCGGACTGGTTCATAGAATAGTAGGAGTTGTTGTGAATATGTTCCGTGCGGATCAGTTCAGTATCCGAAAGGTCATGAAGTGCCTGCTGAAGGGTGAAATAATTCGTATAGCCCTTGTCCAGGATAAATTCTGAAATTTGGGAATTTGTCAATGGAAAATCAACCTTATTCAGCATGTAAAGCACCATTAATTTGTAAAGCATAAGTGTATCCTGACTCATAAAACAAAAACTCCTTTCTATTGCAGATAACAGCGCCCCTGCCATGTATTGCGGATCTTCATACAATGATGAATATGATTAAGTACTTGCTTCTTATTGCGGCTCCAGTCGGGGGCGGCCAGTATATTCTTCGGTCCGTCGCCGGTAATGCGATGAATGACCATCTCAGGCGGCATCAGCTCAATACAGCGGATGAGGATATCGGTGTATTCATCCAGTGTGAGTGTTTGAAATGACTGTCCCAGATAGTCGGTATAAAGGTCAGTGCCTTTAAGAACATGAAGCAGCTGAAACTTGACGCCCTGTATAGGCTGATGAGCGATATAATCGGCGGTAGCCTGCATGTCGTCAGTAGTTTCTCCGGGAAGGCCAAGAATAACGTGGGTGATGACCTCAATGCCTCTTTCATGAAGCTCACAGACGGCTGTATCATAGACTGACAGTGGATAACCGCGCCGAATATAATCCGCTGTATGAGGATGAATGGTCTGAAGACCAAGCTCGATCCATACAGGCTTGATCTGATTCAGCTCAGATAAAAGATCAAGGACCTCAGGCGACAAACAGTCCGGACGGGTGGCAATGGAAAGAATAGCTACTTCCGGGCGGCGGATGGCTTCTGTATAAAGAGACCGAAGACGTTCAATATGGTCGTAAGTACCTGTAAATGCCTGAAAATAGGCGATATAACAAGGCATCGGGGATTCCTTGCTGCCAACCTCAAGCTTCCCGGAAAGCCGCTTCCCTGCAAGCAGCTGTTTGCCTTCTTCAATCTGTTCGGTAATAGAGAGCTGTCTGGATGCAGCAAAATCTCCGGAACCGCCGGCACTGCAGAAAATACAGCCTCGTGTATCAATGTGTCCGTCTCTGTTGGGACAGGTAAAGCCGCCGTCAAGGGCAATCTTATAAATCTTGTGCCCGTACCGGGCCTTCATCTCATAATCAAGAGAGTGGTAGCGTTTATCTGCCCACAAAACTGCATTCCTCCTGGTTTGTATAAATGGCACGAAACATAATAAGTGTCTGAGAATAACGGATGTTTCGCAATAGCTTGATACAAAAGTATGTTGAAGCATACTCAAAATACTATATCTATGATAGCATAGCTGACGGATTTATGCAAACAGATGTGTGTATGCAAACAGGAACAGAGCGAAGATAAAGTGAAGTCCTGACTCAAGGGTATATGGTTATTGATGTTGATTTCGTCAAAGAGATGTATGCCGGCATAATAGCATATCGTGTTTAATAATTATGAAAAAGTTCGGTCAAAACTACAAAAGGGATTCCTGAGGATGTCATTCCGCACAGGTGCTTCAACGCTTACCGGTACTTAGGCAGTGTATTTTACTGCCTTATGTACCGCTGTTAGCGTTGGCAACGCGAGTGTGCCTGTGCGGAATGACTCCTCAGGAATCCCTCTATGGTCTAGGCCCGAACTTTAATTTTTAAACAATACCATGAGCAAGCATAGCATCAGCGACTTTCTTGAAGCCTGCGATGTTAGCACCTGCAACGTAGTTGTTTTCTACGCCGTATTCTTTAGCAGCGTTGTCGATGTTGTGGAAGATGTTGACCATGATGTCTTTGAGTTTAGCATCAACTTCTTCGAATGTCCAGCTGTAACGCATGCTGTTCTGGCACATTTCAAGAGCGGATGTAGCAACACCGCCGGCATTGGAAGCCTTGCCAGGTACGAAGTAGATATGTTCCTGAAGATATTCTGTTGCATCAAGAGTAGTAGGCATGTTGGCACCTTCAGCAACAACCTTGCAGCCGTTTGCTACAAGCTGTTTAGCATCTTCAAGGAAGAGCTCGTTCTGAGTTGCACAAGGAAGAGCGATGTCAACAGGAATCTGCCATACGCCGCGGCCTTCGTGGTATTCAGACTGTGGTCTGTATTTCTTGTATTCTGTCAGACGTGCACGCTGTACTTCTTTGATCTCTTTCAGAGCAGCGACATCGATGCCTTCCGGATCATATACCCAGCCTGTGGAGTCAGAGCATGTAACAACTTTAGCGCCCAGCTGCTGAGCCTTCTGAATAGCGTAAATAGCAACATTACCGGCACCTGATACAGCAACAGTCTTGCCTTCGATTGTGTCGCCTTTGCATTTTAATAATTCTTCTACAAGGTAGACAAGACCGTAACCTGTAGCTTCTGTACGAGCGAGGGAACCGCCGTATGTGAGGCCTTTACCTGTTAAGACACCTTCGGATACGTTGCGGATTCTCTTGTACTGACCATACATATAACCGATTTCACGGCCGCCTACACCGATATCACCGGCAGGAACATCAGTATCAGCTCCGATATGCTTGCAAAGCTCTGTCATAAAGCTCTGGCAGAAAGCCATAACTTCACGGTCAGATTTGCCTTTAGGATCGAAATCAGAACCGCCCTTGCCGCCGCCGATAGGAAGGCCTGTCAGGGAGTTCTTGAAAATCTGTTCAAAACCAAGGAATTTGATAATGCTTAAGTTAACGGATGGATGGAAACGGAGACCGCCCTTGTAAGGTCCGATTGCACTGTTGAACTGTACACGGAAACCTCTGTTGACCTGAACTTTGCCTTCGTCGTCAACCCATGGTACACGGAACATAATAATACGTTCTGGTTCAACGATTCTCTCAAGTAATGCTTCGTTCTGATACTTTGGATCGTTATCTACAACGAGACGAAGAGAATTCATAACTTCTGTCACTGCCTGGATAAACTCAGGTTCGTTAGGATTTTTTGCTTTTACTTTTTCGATAATTTCGTCACTGTAAGACATTCTGTTTCATCCTCCTTATATTGACCTGCCAACGGACAAAATCCGCAGCAAAGTATGTTCAGTGGAATTCATTCTTTCCATTGATGATTATAATATAGATTAAGTAATAATTCAATCTTTTTTCACTTTAATCTGTAAAAAAATAGGAATTTTGTTAAAGTTTTCCTTCATAAAAGAACTTCTTTGGTGATAAAGTGGATATAAAGCAGATGAAATTGCAGGAAACAAGCCAGGAACTTTCAAATTGTAAAAAATTGTAAATAATATAAAATGGTTTTTCGTGCATATTTTCGGTCTGTATCGGCAGTTAAATGGAAGAGGATTTTTGTTTATGATTCTGAAAAGAAAATAAAAAAGAAAACTTGGGCTTTTTATTTTTGCTGATTTTATATATAATGGTAAAAAAGAATTATTCAGTCTTTCTTAATTATTAAAAGTATCGTAAGATGCTTTGTTCTTATTTTGTTATATAGAAATTATAGAAGATTCAACGATTGATTACCCAATTTTAATATTTAGAGATATGAATATTTGTTAAAAACTGGAGTTCAGCTGTATCCATACAGTGCAGAATTTGGCTGTGTCGGATACAGTAAGAATTTGTCAGCAGATAAGGAGGCTTTTATGGCTGATCAGGGGAAAAAATTATCTGTCGCACAGATGCGGGAGATTTTAAAAGCGAAGGGTGTGAAGAATACATCTGTGATGCGTAAAGCAGAATTGCAGGAACAGATGGCAGCCCTTGGTTTATTGGAGAATAAGGAAGAAAAGTCAGAGGAAGTACAGGAAGAACAGGACAATGTGACGTCTCAACCGGAAAATACCAGTGCGGAAAGCAGAAAACCATATGTTTTTCGAAGCAGGACATCGAGAGCAGAACGCCCGGAGCGCAATAACCGGCAGGAACGAAACGAACGTCAGAATCACTTTGAGAGAAGTGAATATGCGGAACGTTCAGAAAAAGGTGAGCGTCAGGAGTATTATGAGCGCAGACGTCAGGAGAGCACCGGGATGAACAATGGCGGCAATGGTTATAATAACAGAAGGAATACTTACAGCCAGAGAAGTGAAAGTAATCAGCGCGGCGAGAATAATTACCAGAGAAGCGAGAATAATCAGCGCGGCGAGAATAATTACCAGAGAAGCGAGAATAATCAGCGCGGTGAGAATAATTATCAGAGAAGTGAGAATTATCAGCGTGCTGAGAATTACCAATACGGAGGAAATGGCCAGTCTGAGGAAGAGATGGAGATCCCGGGCTATGGCCAGTTAGACAGCGGTATGATGGCCAACGGTATCCTGGAAGTCATTCCGGAAGGCTTTGGCTTTATTCGATGTGAAAACTATATGCCGGGAACGAATGATGTGTATGTGTCACCGGCGCAGATCCGCAGATTCAATCTCAGGACCGGTGATATTGTCTGCGGCAATATCAAGGTAAAGACAGAGAAAGAGAAGTTTTCAGCACTTCTTTATATAAGATCGGTTAATGGCATGCCGCCTTATGAAGCACAGAAGCGCGGCAAATTCGAAGATATGACGCCGATCTTCCCGGATCACAGGATTAACCTTGAGACACCGAATGCACCGGTTTCCATGCGTATTATGAACCTGGTTTCACCCATCGGTCTTGGACAGCGAGGAATGATCGTATCGCCGCCGAAGACAGGTAAGACAACCCTTTTAAAGCAGGTAGCCAAGGCAATCAATACGAATTATCCGGACATGCAGATGATCATTCTTCTTATTGATGAACGTCCGGAGGAAGTGACGGATATCAAAGAGTATATTGAAGGCAGGAATGTGGATGTGATCTATTCTACATTTGATGAGACACCGGAGCATCATAAACGTGTTTCAGAGATGGTATTAGAGCGGGCGAAACGTTTAGTTGAACATAAGAAGAATGTTGTGATCCTGCTGGACAGTATTACACGTCTGGCCAGGGCTTATAACCTGACAGTGCCGCCAAGCGGCCGTACTCTTTCCGGCGGTCTGGATCCGGCTGCACTGCATATGCCGAAGAAATTCTTCGGTGCTGCAAGAAATATGCGTGAGGGCGGCAGTCTTACAGTCCTTGCTACAGCCCTTGTGGAGACAGGCAGCAAGATGGATGATGTTGTCTTTGAAGAATTCAAAGGAACAGGCAACATGGAACTTGTTCTGGATAGAAAGCTTTCCGAGAAACGTATCTTTCCGGCGATTAATATTCCTCGTTCAGGAACCAGAAGAGAAGAACTTTTGCTGGACAAAGAAGAACTGGAAGCTATGTATATCATGAGAAAGGCATTAAATAGTATGAAGTCGGAGGAAGCACTGGAACAGATCCTTGATATGTTTACTCATACAAAGGACAATGCGGAATTTGTCAATATGATCCGGCATACGAAAATGTGGTAAAGCTGGAAAGCCTGCATCAATGATAAAACGAGAGACATGTCTTTTGGCTGCAAATTATTTTGTAAAATATCATTTGCAAAATGTAAAAATATACTTGCATACTGTGAAAAAATGTGATAGAATTAAAAAGCTGTTTTATAATGACAGATATGGGCAGAGAAGCCCGATTTGAGATAACTCAAGTGATTATTCCTGGTTGGCAATCAGGAAAGAATATTAGTGAGGTGAATAAGATGAGAGAAGGAATCCATCCTAAGTATTATCAGGCAAAGGTAACATGCAACTGTGGTAACGAATTCGTAACAGGTTCTACCAAGAAAGACATCCACGTAGAGGTTTGCTCCAAGTGTCATTCATTCTACACAGGCCAGCAGAAAGCTGCTTCTGCTCGCGGACGTATTGATAAGTTCAATCGTAAGTATGGCATCAAACAGGCATAATTAGACGATAGACGGGGCTGCCGCATCATTTCGACAGATCCTCTGCCATCCGGATTGTCCATATCGTGGAGATCGGTGCAGAGATCAGCAGATGCGACGGCCCTGTTTTTTCATACGGAAAATACCTATTTTCCGTGGCAGCGGATGAAGCACGTAAGGAATGTTTCATTCCGCCCGTAGGAGGAGTATATGCGATATGCGACTATCGGCGGACAGGCAGTCATTGAAGGAGTCATGATGCGTAATGGCAATGACTATGCGGTGGCGGTCAGAAAGCCGGATCAGACAATAGAAGTCAAGAAGGATCAGTTTATTGGCCTGAATGCCAGATGGCATACGAAGAAGATCCCGATTATCAGGGGTGTGCTGTCATTTATTGATTCTCTTGTGCTGGGTATGTCTACACTGACTTACTCAGCCAGCTTTTTTGAGGATGAAGAGGAAGCAGAGAAAGAGAAGGATAAGGATGGCAAGTCCGATGCCGTATTTATGGGATTGACAGTGGCTTTATCCGTTGTGATTGCTGTTGTTTTATTCATGCTGACACCGTTTTTTATTTCATCTTTGTTTGGTAAGGTGATTAAGAGTCCAATGACACTGGCAGTGATCGAAGGCCTGATCCGAATTGCGATTTTCTTTATTTATATTGTAGCTATTTCACAGATGAAAGATATACAGAGAGTTTTTATGTACCATGGTGCGGAACATAAGACCATTAACTGTATTGAGCATGGCGCTGAACTGACGCCGGAGAATGCGGCGAAGTATTCAAGACTGCATAAGAGATGCGGAACAAGTTTTCTGCTGATTGTTATGGTGGTCAGTATCATCTGTTTTATGTTTATCCGTGTGGATAACATGGCGCTGAAGATTGTGCTCCGCGTTATTCTTGTTCCGGTGATTGCAGGCGTTTCCTATGAGGTCATTCAGTGGGCAGGCAGAAGCGAGTCCTGTCTGGTAAACATTGTCAGCAAGCCGGGATTGATGCTGCAGAAGCTGACCACCCGTGAACCGGATCTGGAGATGCTGGAAGTTGCTATTGCTTCTATTGAAGCGATTTATGACTGGAGACAGTTCCAGGCCGAGAATGCAGCGGCTGGTGCTTCAGGACAGCCAGGGACGGGATCGAAAGCAGGAGTGAGTCAGCCATGATGCAGTGGAGTTATGATACCCTTTTGAAATGGGGAACCGATGAACTGACAGCCCACAGTGTGGATAATGCATCCGTGGATGCATGGTATCTGCTGGAACATATTTATGGTATCAGCCGTGTGGATTTTCTCATAAGAAGAAATGATCCTTTTGATGAAGTACAGATGAAGCAAAGTGCTGATTATCAGGCTCTGATCCATCGGAGAAGCGAAGGCTATCCGGTGCAGTATCTGACGGGAAGCACGGAATTCATGGGACTGCCGTTTTTGGTCAATGAGAGCGTATTGATCCCCAGACAGGATACAGAAGTATTGGTGGAGACAGCTTTGGCCATGATGAAGCCGGAGTGCAGACTGCTGGATATGTGTACCGGTTCGGGATGCATTCTTTTAAGTCTTGCAAAGTTGGGAACGGTGGCAGAAGGAGTCGGTGTGGATATTTCAGAAGGTGCATTGAAGGTGGCTGAGAGAAACAGAGAGAATCTGGGATTGCCTCAGGTGAGACTTGTGCACAGTAATCTCTTTGAATCTGTTGAAGGCGTTTTTGATATGATTGTTTCTAATCCGCCTTATATTCCCACAGAGGATATTGAAGATCTCATGCGTGAGGTCAGAGATCATGAACCCCATCTGGCATTGGATGGCAGTAAAGATGGACTCCTTTTTTATAGAAAACTGGCAGAGGAATCGGGACGGTATCTTGTACCCGGCGGTTCACTGCTTTTTGAAATCGGTTATGATCAGGGGGAAGCTGTTTCGCAGCTTCTTGATCAGGCAGGATTTAAAGATATACACGTGAAGAAAGATCTGGCCGGTCTGGACAGAGTTGTTTATGCAGTGAAAGCTGCAGAAGATGGAGGTAAATAACAATGTTTGATAGATTAGATGATATTTTGATCAGATATCAGCAGATCATGGAAGAGTTAAATGATCCGGACGTTGTCAATGATCAGAAGCACTTCCGCAAGCTGATGAAAGAGCAGAGTGATCTGCAGCCCCTTGTAGAAAAGTATACAGAATATAAGAATACAAAGCAGACAATTGATGACAGTCTTGAGATGCTTGAAGCTGAAGATGATGAAGAGATGAAGGAAATGCTCAAGGAAGAGCTTTCAGAAGCAAAGTCCAATATCACAAAGATCGAGCAGGAGCTGAAGGTCCTTCTGATCCCTAAGGATCCGATGGATGAGAAGAACGTTATCGTGGAGATCAGAGCCGGCGCAGGCGGTGACGAGTCCGCGCTTTTTGCAGCAGAGCTTTTCCGTATGTATTCCAAATATGCAGATTCCAAGCGCTGGAAGATCGAGATGATGGATGTCAGCGAGAATGGTATCGGCGGCTTCAAGGAATGTGTCTTCATGGTCAGCGGTGATCATGTGTATTCCCGTATGAAGTACGAATCCGGCGTACACCGTGTGCAGCGTGTACCTGAGACAGAATCCGGCGGACGTATCCACACATCTACGGCCACCGTAGCGATCATGCCGGAAGCTGAAGAAGTGGATGTTGAGATTGATATGAATGATGTACGTATTGATGTTATGCGTGCCTCCGGCAACGGCGGTCAGTGTGTCAATACAACAGACTCCGCAGTGCGTCTGACCCATAATCCGACAGGTATCGTTATCTACAGCCAGACAGAGAAGTCACAGCTGCAGAACAAAGAGAAAGCTTTCCGCTTGCTGCGTTCCAAGCTTCTCGAGATTGAGATCGAGAAGAAGCATGCAGAAGAAGCTGCTCTTCGTAAGAATCAGGTAGGTACAGGTGACAGATCCGAGAAGATCAGAACATACAACTTCCCACAGGGACGATGCACAGAGCATCGTATCAAGCTGACATTATACAGACTGGGCGATATTATGAACGGTGATCTGGATGAGATCATTGATAGTCTGATCGCAGCAGACCAGGCTGCAAAACTGGCCAATATGGAAGAAGAATAAGGGTTGACAGCAGATATAAAATGCGTTAAACTGTTAGAAACTTAGATAAATTACAACTGAATATTGATGGCATTGCGTCATCAAAGGGGAGTAGTTTTAATATATTATCAACAATCGCGGCTGTTTGCAGATTTGTAGAGCAGTCTGGTAATATATACCATGACGGGTACGAGACTTTTGATGTATGACGACAGATAGTTTCTGTTATCATACATTGAAAGTCTTTTTCTTTTATATGGATCTAAGTGCATGAAAATCAAAAATAAGGGAAGTTTGAAAGCAGGAAGTCTGAAAGGAGGAAGCAGAATGAAAGAATGGTATCAGATGAATGAGGAAGAAGTCCTGAAAATGCTGGATGCCGACAAAAACGGCCTGAGCAGTGAGCGGGCGGAAGAACTGCTGAAAATGAATGGGGAGAATGTTCTTCAGGAATCAAAGAAGAAAAGTGCACTGAGAGTGTTTGCGGAGCAGTTTGCAGATTTCCTGGTAATTATTCTGATTATAGCCGCCATTATTTCTATGGTTTCAGGCAATGTGGAAAGCACGATTGTTATATTTGCGGTTATTACCATGAATGCGATTCTTGGTACGGTGCAGCATGAAAAAGCGGAGAAATCCCTTGCAAGTCTGAAAACTTTATCGGCACCAACAGCCAAGGTGCTCAGAGGAGGAGTCAAAGGTGAGATCCCTTCTGCTCAGATTGTTAAAGGTGATATTTTGCTTCTTGAGGCGGGGGATCTGGTGACAGCGGACGGCAGAATCCTTGAAAGCTATTCTCTTCAGGTGAATGAGAGTTCGCTGACCGGGGAATCTACCAATGTTGAGAAGAAAGCAGTTGTTCTTGAGGGAGAACAGGCACTGGGAGATCGCATCAACATGGTTTATTCAGGAAGTCTTGTAACTGGAGGCCGTGCAGTTGTACTGGTGACGGCTACAGGTATGGAGACAGAGATCGGCAAGATTGCGACCCTTATGAATGCCACCAAGGAGAAGAAAACACCGCTGCAGGTGAGTCTTGATAAATTTGGCAGCCAACTGGCTATTGTTATTATGATTATCAGTGCAGTTGTGTTTGTTTTAAGTCTGTACAGAAGGATGCCGGTACTGGATTCATTGATGTTTGCGGTAGCCCTTGCGGTGGCTGCGATCCCTGAAGCTTTGAGCTCTATTGTGACCATTGTACAGGCCATGGGAACCCAGAAAATGGCCAAAGAACATGCCATTATCAAAGATCTGAAAGCGGTGGAAAGTCTTGGATGTGTATCAGTTATCTGTTCAGATAAAACCGGAACACTGACACAGAATAAGATGACGGTTCAGCAGGTTTATATTAATCATCAGGCCATGGGAGCTGATGCACTGGATCTGAAGCAGCAGTCTCATCGATATCTGCTCTACGATGCGATTCTGACTAATGATTCTGCTATTGTGGAGGGACAGAGTATCGGTGATCCAACAGAAGTGGCACTTCTGGAAATGGGAAGAAAAGCGGACATCAAAGAGGATATTCTGAAAGAGATGATGCCTCGTATGGAAGAAATTCCATTTGATTCAGACAGAAAACTGATGAGCACAAAGTATCGCCTGCATGGTGTGCCGACTATTCTGGTTAAGGGCGCCTTGGATATTCTGCTGAAGCGAACGGACAGAATCCGTATCGGGGATGAAGTCCGTCCGATCACTGAGCAGGACGTAAAGGAGATATTAGATAAAAATCAGGCTTTTTCGGAACAGGGTCTGAGAGTCCTGGCATTTGCCTATAAGGAGGCAGAAGCCGACCAGCAGCTGACATTGGATGAGGAGGATCATCTGATTTTCATAGGTCTGGTATCTATGATTGATCCGCCGAGAGAAGAGTCAAAGGAAGCAGTGGCCGAAGCAAAGAGGGCAGGCATCCGTCCGGTGATGATCACCGGTGATCACAAGATCACAGCCACAGCCATTGCAGAGCAGATTGGTATATTCAGTGAAGGGGACATGGCTGTAACCGGTCAGGAGCTGGATGCCATGAGTGAAGAAGAACTGGATGATAAGATCGGCAAAATATCGGTTTATGCTCGTGTTTCACCTGAGAACAAAATCCGTATCGTGGATGCATGGCAGCGCAAAGGTGCAGTAACCGCCATGACCGGTGATGGTGTCAATGATGCCCCGGCTCTGAAAAAGGCAGATATCGGTGTGGCGATGGGTATTACAGGTACTGAAGTATCCAAGGATGCCGCATCGATGATCCTGACAGATGATAATTTTGCCACCATCATCAAAGCCGTTGCCAATGGGCGAAATGTCTACCGCAATATCAAGAATGCGGTTCAGTTCCTATTGTCAGGCAATATGGCCGGAATCATGGCGGTATTGTATACATCCCTTGCGGCACTTCCGGTGCCATTTCAGCCGGTGCATCTGCTGTTTATCAATCTGCTGACGGATTCCCTGCCGGCCATTGCCATTGGGATGGAAAAGGCAGAAAAAGATCTGCTTTCAGAGCCGCCACGGGATCCGAAACAGGGAATACTGACAAAGGAGCTGATGACAGCCCTTTTCGTACAGGGCGGTCTGATTGCAGTCTGTACCATGATCGCTTTCCATATCGGTTTATCTACAGACAGTGCCACAGCTAGTTCTATGGCATTTGCTACGCTGACTCTGGCAAGACTGTTCCACGGATTCAACTGCAGAAGCAGACATTCGATTTTCAAAATCGGTCTGACATCCAATATTTACAGCATCGGTGCTTTCTTTGGCGGTGTGCTGCTGTTAGCACTGGTTATCTTTGTACCGGTGATGCGCACGCTTTTCTCAGTGTCACCTCTGAGCGGTTATCAGATTGGAATGATTGCGCTGCTGGCCTTTATACCGACCGTCATCATTCAGCTGTATAAAGTGATGAAAGAACATGTTCATGCATAATGCGTAATGTGTTCACAAAAATCGTCATCAGAAAAACGCTGTGAATAAAAAAATAAATCAGAAGAATGGCAGAGAGCCCTGTAGCGGTTTTCTGCCGTTTTTGCTGTCGGGATATTGAGGGTATTATTTGGCGTGTTCAGAGACAGAGGTCTGGTGCTGCTTATGGCGCCTCTGTCTGAGAGCCGCTTGATATGTGCCAGTGTTTCACCCATGGCAAACCATTTCTGATTCGGTGAAAAATCCTCCCATGCACGGCCTCTGGCAGACCAGCTGATCCGGCCGGCAGTTTCGTAGGCAGTACAGTCGGGATGATGGTCAATGGCGTCCAGGATTTCTTTTAAACGCGCATGATGGTGAAGGGTCAGGGCATCGATGCGATCTTGAATATCTCCGTGAAACTCTCTGTGTCCCGGAAATGTATGGGAAACCTTCAGGTATTTTATTTTCTGCAGGCTTTCCAGATAATCAGCCAGAGAAAAAGGAACATTTCGCCATACAGAGATATTCGGTGTGATATCAAAAAGGATATGGTCACCGGAGAATAAAATTTCTTTTTCTTCTATATAAAGGCAGGTATGCCCCGGTGTGTGCCCCGGTGTATGGATACATCGGAGAGAAGCATCCCCCAGGGTGAGCACATCATTGTCCTGAACAGTTGTTGCAGGGAATGGATGCTGCGGAGAATAAAGACGGGCCTGATTGCCCTTTTTCTGCTTCTCAATTTCTTCTCTTGGAAAGCCTTCGCTGAGAAAAATCTGTTCCATGGCCTGCCATCCGCCGGAGGCAAGCTGCTGACAGAGATAATTATAATCAATGGCATTCATGAAAACAGGAACGCCTCTCACCGTCAGTTCTTCTGTGAGGCCGCTGTGATCTCCGTGAAGATGGGTGAGAAAAAGCTTTGTATGGGCAAAATCCACTTGCAGCTCATCAAGTCCGTCAAAAAGTGCCTGCTTACATTCCGGGCGGTTAAAGCCGGTGTCAATAATCAATGTTTCGCCGTTGGAAACAAGAACATAGCAGTTGAGATATTTCAATGGGTTGTCAGGGAGCGGGACATAAATCCTGTAAATATCCGGGGTGTGATAAAGTTGTTCGACCATAAGGGGCTTCCTTTCTTCGTATATGCGTTGTATAATTATGCGAAATACAGGTATTGGAATTGTCGCAATAGAGGCAGCGTCAATATAACCTGTAGCTGCGATTGGTTGTTGAGTTCAGAATTATAAGAATTATATCATGGATTCAATGGAAAAAATAATTGATTTTTCAAATAAAAAGTCAAAAAGTATGATACAATGTTTATTAAACATTAAGCAGATACGAGGTATTGAATATGGAAAGAAATATAGATTTAAATGAGATTTCAGATGGCCGTTTCTATACAGCCAATGATATGGTCAGGGCAGATTGTCAGGGATGTGAAGGATGTTCTGTCTGTTGTCACGGAATGGGCAAGTCTATTCTATTGGATCCATTAGATGTACATAGGATATGTACTTATTTTCGTATTCCGTTTGAAGCGCTGTTGGCGGATCATGTAGAGTTAAATGTCGTGGACGGAATGATCCTGCCGAATCTCAAGATGGTAGGTGAAGATGAACACTGTATTTTCCTGAACCGGGAGGACAGATGTGGTATCCATAAAATCAGACCGGGGTTCTGCCGTCTGTTCCCATTGGGAAGACTGTATGAGGACAGAAGTTTCAAATACATTCTTCAGACAAAGGAATGTGTGAAAACGGATCGTCAGAAGATCAAAGTCAGAAAATGGCTGGATATACCGGAATTAGATCAGTATGAGAAGTTTGTCAATGACTGGCACTATTTTCTGAAGGATGTAGCTGCATCACTGAAGAAAGAAAACGCCAGTGACGGCACCATCAAGCAAATTAATATTTATGTTCTCAAAGAATTTTATATGCGCGGTTTTGGTGAAGAAGTCAGTTTTTATGCCCAATTTGAGCAAAGATTGAAGGAAGTCAAGGCAGTTTTACTGAAATAGGAAGTAACATTGTGCATATTTATCAAAATGAAATAAAATCCTTTCAAAAATTGGTTCTATTCTTGTATTGAAAGGATTTTGTTTTTTTGTTAAAATATAGACGAATTTGAGGATTAAACAATACAAAGGAGAGAGACGAGCATGAAACAATTCTCGGTAGCAGTGAATAAGATTGAAGACGGCATTCTGCATGTCCGTTCAGCAGGACTGATTATGAAAGAGGCATCACAGTTTGCTTCAGATGTTAAAGTGACAAAGGATGAGAAGACAGTCAATGGCAAGGATATTCTGGAATGGATGGGATTAAAGCTTGCAGTTGGTGATGTCATCACCGTTAATATTGAGGGACCGGACGAAGAAGCTGCGGCCGACAGCTTTGAAGTATTCCTGAACCGCCAGTTTTCATAATTTCATCAACAAAATGCCAGCAGTTCATTATGAGCTGCTTTTTTTGTTGCACAGGAGCGTGTAGCGCATTCTTTTTTGTACTTTAGTGCACTGTTTTTATATGTTATAATAGCATGAGCAGATGTAGATTGCAGGTAAATGGAGGGCGTCATCATGAGCACATCCGGTCAGAAGAGAATAGAATCAACAATAGATACAGCCATTGATTGTGACGAAGATGAAGTGATGGAACTGGCGATGCAGGCAGGCGAACTGCTGCTGGAGAATGGTGCAGAGATTTTCAGGGTGGAAGAAACCATGGACCGCATCTGCAGACATTACGGTGTTGAATCGGCCAGTCAGTTTATTTTGATGAATTATATACTGGCAACAGCCGGTGAAGGGCATGGGCACGTGTTTGCAAAGGTACGGCACATACCGGTGAATGGTTCTCATCTGGATAAAGTGGCAGCGGTGAATCAGCTTTCAAGAGAGATCGCGGAAGGAAAATATACAGTTTCAGAAGCTTATCAGGCATTGGAGACGATTCGTCGGATGCCGGACAAGAGAAAAAGCGTGCTGATTCTGGCTTCAGGTGTGGCAAGCGGGGCTTTCTGCTGCCTTTTCTGGGGCAATCTGATGGACTGTCTGGCGGCAGCCATTGCAGGATTTCTGATCTATGTCTATATTCTTTATATCAGCGGCCCGCATTTGTCAAAGATTGTGGGTAATGTGGGCGGCGGCGCTTTTGTGACACTGGTCTGCAATCTTTTGTATATGGCAGGGATTGGCGATCATCTGAACCTTATGATCATTGGTTCTATGATGCCTTTGGTTCCGGGAGTTGCTTTTACCATTGCGATCCGGGATGCAGCAGATGGGGATTATATTTCGGGTACTGTGCGGATGATTGATGCACTGCTTGTCTTTATCTGCATCGCCATTGGTGTCGGTATGGGAATTGCAGTGTTGAATCCGCTGACAGGAGGTGCTGCCTTATGATGATACAGATTATAGCGGCCGTTATAGCCACAGTGGGATTTTCGGTTTTGTTTGGTGTACCATCGAAGTACTATCCTTATTGCGGTGTCATCGGCGGAGCAGGATGGCTTGTCTACCTGATCGCACTGGAACATTTCAGTACGGCAGGGGCCTCTCTGGCGGCAACAATGGTGGTGATTTTTTTGTCCAGACTGGCAGCAGTGCGGAAGAAATGTCCGGTGACCATTTTCCTGATTGCAGGGATATTTCCACTGGTACCGGGCGCCGGTGTGTATTGGACAGCCTATTACATTGTGACAGACCAGCTGCGGCTGGCGGCCGAG
>OGQN01001903.1_pt1 | contig 15991 bp, 12 predicted proteins | sample 1553231 | NCBI WGS metagenome assembly OGQN01 (sample SAMEA2579950, study PRJEB22360) | human gut metagenome | biome: human gut; feature: human-associated habitat; material: faeces | place: Denmark | collected 2008/2010 | reverse complement strand
AGATCAAGCGCACCCACCCCGATTTCGTCATCATGTACGTTACCTGCGAGCAGTTTACCAACGAGCTGATTGCCGCCATCCGCGCCGGCAGCACCGAGGACTTCCGGATGAAGTACCGCGTGGCCGACCTGCTGCTGGTGGACGATATCCAGTTCATCGCCGGCAAGGAATCCACCCAGGAGGAGTTTTTCCACACCTTCAACTCCCTGCACGATGCACACAAGCAGATCGTGATCGCCTCTGATCGCCCGGCCAAGGAGATCAAGAGCCTGGAAGAGCGCCTGCGCACCCGCTTTGAATGGGGCCTGACCGCCGATGTCCAGCCGCCTGATTTCGAGACCCGCGTGGCCATCGTCAAGCGTAAGGCCGAGCTGCTCCACCTGGATCTGCCCGAGGATGTGGCGGAATTCATCGCCAACCACCTGAAAAACAACATCCGCCAGCTGGAGGGCGCAGTGAAAAAGCTGAACGCCTACTACATGCTGGAGGGCATCCAGCCTGTCATCAGCGTGGCACAGAATGCCATCAAGGACATCCTCAATGAGACCCAGCCCGTGCCCGTGACCATCGAGAAGATCGTGGGCGAGGTCTCCCGCACCTTCAACGTCTCCCCTGCCGACATCCGGGGCACCAAGCGGAACGCCAACGTTGCATCCGCCCGCCGCGTGGCGATCTATATCCTGCGCGAAGTCACCGGCATGAGCATGGAGGAGATCGGCCGGGAGTTCTCGGGCCGTGACCACTCCACCATCGTCTACTCCCTCAAGACCATGGAGCGGGACATGAAGAATGACCAGCACCTGCGCGAAACCGTCAGCGACATCATCAAGAACGTCAAGGCCTGACGGGAAAACAGGGGCAAAAGTCATACTCTCACAGAGGATAAAACCCCAAATATGGGGAGAAATGCAGGGGAATCCGGGAAAACAGAACAAGATATTGTGTTCAGACGACAAAGTTCTCCACTCTTTCCACCGAGTTTTCAACATTCAACTTCTGTTTTGCACACCCGCCGTGGAAAGAAAAGCAGCTCCAGCCCTTTCCACAAGCCTTTCACACTGCATTCACAATCCGGTGGAAAACCATGGAGCCGCACCATTCCACACATTTTCCGACTTTTCCACATCTTCCCCAGCCCCTACTACGAATACTACAACAAGTTCAATATAGATTTGGAGGTTTTGTCCCTGTTTTATGGGAGAAAGGACCTCAAAACTTGAATCCAAAATAAGGAGAGACGCGCAATTGAACATCATCTGCGATAAGACCCTGCTGAGTGCAGCCATTGACGGCGTTTCCAAAGCTGTTACCCTGCGCTCCACCATCCCTGTGCTGGAGGGTATCCTGCTGAAAGCCGAAGGCTTCCAGCTCACCCTGACCGGCTACGACCTGGAAATGGGCATCGTGACCACCATTGATGCCAATGTCAAAGAGCCCGGCGAAGTGGTACTGAACGCCAAGCTGCTCAGCAGCATGGTCAGCCGGATGCCTTCCGGCCAGATCAACATCCAATCTACCGAAAACGGAAAAACCACCATCCAGAGCGGTGTGGCACAGTTCGAGATCCAGTCTATGAACCCCACTGATTTCCCCGAGCTGCCCAACACCGGTGCCGAGGAGACCCTGAACATCAAGACCGGCGTGCTCCGTGATATGATCGAGCGCACCCTGTACGCCGTCAGTCAGGATGAGAAAAAACCTGCGCATACCGGTGAATTATTTGAGATTTCGCCGGATAAGCTGACCGTTGTTGCGCTGGACGGCTACCGTCTGGCCATTGTGGAGCGGCCGGTGGAAGCCATAAAGGAGATTCGCATCATCGTGCCCAGCAAGACCATGAACGAGGTCTCCCACCTGCTGGCCAACGACGACGAGGAGACCGTGCACATCTCCGCAAACCGCCGCTATGTGGTGTTCACCACCGCCGGTTACACCATCATGAGCCGCCTGATCGAGGGCGAATTCCTCAACTACCACAACGTGATCCCCAATGGCAGCCGCACCAGCGTGGTTCTGGACACCAAGGAGTTCATCGAGACCATCGAGCGTGCCTCCCTGATCATTACAGAGCGTTTAAAAAATCCCCTCCGCATCAGTTTTACAGAGGGTAAAGTGGTGGTCCGCTGCCAGACCAATCTGGGCCGCGTGGTGGATGAATTCAACGCGCAGTGCGAGGGCGATGAGGTGGAGATCGGTTTCAACAACCGCTATCTGCTGGATGCCCTGCGCAACGCCCGCACCGAACAGGTCAAGCTGGAGATCAGCGGCCCGCTGAGCCCGGTCAAGGTTCTGCCTACCGAGGGCAGCGACTTTTTGTATCTGGTCCTGCCCGTCCGCTTCAAGAATGATTGAGAGGCATAAAAATGCAAAAAATTCTCATCCATACGGAATTTATCAAGCTGGATGCCCTGCTGAAATATGCAGGCCTGTGTGAGACCGGCGGCGAAGCCAAGGAGCTGGTGCAGGGCGGTGCCGTGAAGGTGAACGGCGAGGTGTGCACCATGCGCGGCAAGAAGTGCCGTGCCGGTGATGTGATCGAGCTGGACGGCCAGACCGTGGAAGTGGGTCAGGGCCAGTAATGCGTCTGCTTTCACTGGAAGTTGCGAATTACCGCAATATTGCGGCAGCGCAGCTGGAACCTGGCCGGGAGCTGACCGTGATCTGCGGCAACAACGGTCAGGGCAAAACGAACCTGCTGGAGGCCATCTGGTTGCTGACCGGCGGCAAAAGTTTCCGGGGCGGCAAGGATGCCGAGCTTGTGCGCCGCGGAGAAACATTCGCGGTACTGGAGGCCGTCACCCAGCGCACCCGGCAGGAGGATCAGGAACCGGACGAACCGGCAAATGTGCGCATTACGGTGGGCACGCCGGATGCACAGCGCCCCGGCCGGTATGCATCGGTCAACGGCTCTCCGCCCAAGCGGGCGGCGGGCCTTGCGGGCAGCTTTCCGGCTGTGGTGTTCGACCCCGGGCACCTGAGCCTTGTAAAAGGTGCACCGGAAGGACGGCGGCGGTTTCTGGACGCGGCGCTGTGCCAGCTGTACCCCGGCTACCTTGCCACCTACCGTCGCTATGTGCGGGCATTGCAGCAGAAAAACGCGCTTCTGCGTCATTCCGCAGGCGGCACGGAGCGCCCGTGGGCAGAAAAATGCGCCCTGCTGGAAGTACTGAACGTGGAGCTTGCAGCGCAGGGCGAGGCCATCCAGAAGCGGCGGCGGGAGTATCTGGCCCTGCTCACACCGCTGGCCTGCGCCAACTATGCCGAGCTTTCCCACGGGGCAGAGCGCATGGCGGTGCGGTATGCCGCCCAGTTTGAGCCGGGCGGGCTGTCCGCACTTTTGAAACAGCGCCAGAACGACGAGCTGCGCGCCGGGCAGAGCCTGTGCGGCATCCACCGCGAGGACGTAGAGCTGCTGCTGGACGACCAGCCCGCAAAGGTGTTTGCAAGTCAGGGACAGCAGCGCAGCGTGGTGCTGAGCCTGAAAATGGCCGAAGCGGCTGGCGCCGGCCCGGTCACCCGGGGGCACCCTAAAAACGGCTGCCGCTGCCCGGATCACCGGAGAACACCCGGTGCTCCTGCTGGACGATGTGCTCAGCGAGCTGGACGAGGGCCGCAAGCAGTATCTGCTCACCCGCATGAAGGAAAAGCAGACCTTTGTGACCAGCTGTGATGATACCGCATTCCTGAAAACGGACGGCGAAGTGTACCGCATGAACGGCGGTGTGCTGAGCAAAGCATGAAGAAATGATGCAAAAGTACATGCAGCTGCCGGTGAATAAACGGCGCTTTATGCATGAACTGCCAGAATGAGGAAAATACTATATGTATATTCATCTGGGCCGTGACTACGTGCTGAATGACCGGGACATTATCGGCATCTTCAATCTGGAAACCACCACCATCACCCCCCGGGGCCGGGAGTTTCTGAACTACGCCCAGAAGAACGGCGCGGTGGTGAGCCTTTCGGACGAGCTGCCCCAGAGCTATGTTCTGGCAGACGGGGCCGTGGTGGACACGGTGTATCTTTCGGAGCTGTCGCCTGCTGCCATGCGGCGCAGAGCCGAAAAAATGATCGAGTAAACCAGCCAACAGGCGGAGAATATGCTCTGCTTTTACGATAGATCGAACAAAAATGCAAACATTGAACAAAAGGGAGAAAGGAAATGGCAGAAGAAATCATTACCAGCACAAATGCCGAAACCGCTACCGACCATGAGTATAATGCCAGCGAGATCCAGGTCCTGAAGGGTCTGGAGGCGGTGCGCAAGCGCCCGGGCATGTATATCGGTTCCACCGGCGAGCGCGGCCTGCATCATCTGGTCTACGAGATCGTGGACAACGCCATCGATGAAGCACTGGCCGGCTACTGCGACCACATCGAGGTCAAGATCCTGAAAGACAACATCATTCAGGTCACGGATAACGGCCGCGGCATCCCTGTGGACATTCAGGCAGACACCGGCCTGCCCGCCGTCACCGTCGTTTACACCATCCTGCACGCCGGCGGCAAGTTCGGCGGCGAGAACTCCGGCTACAAGGTGGCCGGCGGCCTGCACGGCGTGGGCGCTTCGGTGGTCAACGCCTGCTCCGAGTGGCTCACCGTCAACGTGCGCCGCGACGGCCACGAGTACGAGCAGACCTTCCGCCGCGGCGACCCGGACGGCCCGCTCAAGTGCATCGGTACCGTAGCCGATGGCGTCACCGGCACCCGGGTCACCTTCAAGCCGGACCCGGAGATGTTCCGGGATACCACCGTGTACGACTTCGACACGCTGGAAAAGCGCCTGCGGGAAGAAAGCTTCCTGAACGCCGGTGTCAAGATCACCCTGACCGACGAGCGCGAGATGTACACTCCCGTACTGGAGGACGGCAAGGAGGGTGAACCCTGCTACCGCACCGAGGTCATGTGCTACGAGGGCGGCATCAAGAGCTTCGTCACCTATCTGGGCGAGAAGCGCAAGCTGGACGTGCTGCACCCCAATGTGATCTACCTCAAGGGCCAGACCGACCGCGGCATGGCAGAGATCGCACTGCAGTATAATTCCAGCTACAACGAGCTGCTGCTGAGCTTTGCCAACAACGTCAACACCCCGGACGGCGGCACCCACGAGGAGGGCTTCAAGAACAGCCTGACCCGTGTGTTCAACGATTATGGCCGCAGCCACGGCCTGCTGAAGGATAAGGACGAGAACCTGTCCGGTGCAGACGTGCGCGAGGGCCTGATCTGCGTGATCTCTGTCAAGCTGCAGGAGGCGGAGTTTGAGGGCCAGACCAAGGCAAAGCTGGGCAATACCGAGATCCGCACCCTTGTTTCCAACATGGTCTACTCCAAGCTGATGGAATTCTTTGAGGAGAACCCCGGCGTGGCAAAGGCCATCTTTGAAAAGGCCACCCAGGCCGCCCGCGCCCGCGCCGCTGCCAAAAAGGCCCGCGAACTGGTGCGCCGCAAGAGCGCATTGGAGACCAGCCGGATGCCCGGCAAGCTGGCAGACTGCCGCGAAAAAGACCCCAGCCGCACCGAAATCTTCATCGTCGAGGGCGATTCTGCAGGCGGTTCCGCCAAGATGGGCCGTGATTCTGCCATTCAGGCCATCCTGCCGCTGTGGGGCAAGATGTTGAACGTGGAAAAGGCCCGCGCCGATAAAATTTACGGCAACGACAAGCTGATGCCCGTTGTACTGGCACTGGGCTGCGGCATTGGTGACGAGTTCGATATCTCCAAGCTGCGCTACGATAAAGTGTTCATCATGGCCGATGCCGATGTGGATGGCTCCCACATCTGCACCCTGATGCTCACCTTCTTCTTCCGCTATATGCGCCCGCTCATTGAGCAGGGCCATGTGTATGTGGCCCAGCCGCCTCTGTTCAAGGTGCAGAAGGGCAACACCATCAAGTACGCCTACAACGATGCCGAAATGGCCGTGCTTTCGCAGGAAATGCCCGGCGCAAAGGTGAACCGCTATAAGGGCCTTGGTGAGATGAACCCCGAACAGCTGTGGGAGACCACCATGAACCCCGATAACCGCGTGATCGTGCAGATCACCATTGACGATGCAGAAAAGGCCGACGAAGCCTTTACCATCTTGATGGGCGATCAGGTGGAGCCGCGCCGCCGCTTTATCGAGACCAACGCCCAGTACGCAAAGCTGGACGTGTAATTGGAGGAAACAATGGAAGAAGATTATGTGATGATACCGGGCAGCGGAACCAAAAAGATCATCCGCGATGTGAAAAAGGAGATCGAGACCGCATTCTTGGACTACTCCATGTCGGTCATCGTGTCCCGCGCCCTGCCCGATGTGCGCGACGGTTTGAAGCCTGTTCACCGCCGCATTCTGTACACCATGCACGAGCGCGGCAACGACCCCAGCCATCCCTACCGCAAATCCGCCGACACCGTTGGTGCGGTGCTGGGCTCCTACCATCCCCACGGCGACGCATCGGTCTACGATGCCATGGTCCGTCTGGCACAGGACTTCTCTCTGCGCTATCCGCTGGTGGATGGTCAGGGTAACTTTGGTTCTGTGGATGGCGACCCCCCGGCTGCCTACCGTTACACTGAGGCCCGCATGAGCCGTATGGCGGTGGAGATGCTGACCGATATCGAGAAGGACACCATCGACTGGGACCCCAACTTTGACGAGACCAAGAAGGAACCCAGCGTGCTGCCCTGCCGCTTCCCCAACCTGCTGGTCAACGGCAGTCAGGGCATCGCAGTCGGCATGGCCACCAACATCCCGCCCCACAACCTGAGCGAGGTCATTGACGGCTGCATCGCCTATATCGACAACCCGGACATCGACCTGCCCGGCCTGATGGAATACATCAAGGGCCCGGACTTCCCCACTGCCGGCATCATCATGGGCCGCAGCGGCATCCGCGCCGCCTACGCCACCGGCCGGGGCAAGATCACCCTGCGGGGCCGCGCCACCATCGAGGAAGCCAAGAACGGCCGCACCCAGATCATCATTACTGAGATCCCGTATATGGTCAACAAGGCCCGCCTCATTGAGAACATGGCCGACCTTGTCAAGGAGAAGCGCATTGAGGGCATCACCGGCCTGAACGATGAGACCAACCGCAAGGGTATGCGCATCGTGGTGGACATCCGCAAGGATGCCAACGCACAGGTCATCCTGAACCAGCTGTACCAGTACACCCAGCTGCAGGATACCGTGGGTGTTATCATGCTGGCCATCGACCACAAGGTGCCCAAGGTGCTCACCCTGAAGCAGATGCTGCAGAAATACGTGGAATTTCAGGACGAGGTGGTGCGCCGCCGCACCCAGTACGACCTGAAAAAGGCCAAGGAGCGCGCCCACATTCTGGAAGGCCTGAAGAAGGCCACCGACATCGTGGACGAGCTGATCGCCACCATCCGCGCCTGCAAGGGCGGCATGGCAGAGGCCAAGGCTGCCATCATGGAGCAGTTCGGCTTTGACGACCCGCAGGCAGATGCCATCGTCAAGATGCAGCTGGGCCGTCTGGCAGGCCTTGAGATCCTGAAGATCGAGGAAGAGCTTGCCAGCCTGCAGGCCAAGATCGAGAACTGGGAAGCCATTCTGGCCGACGATGCCCGGGTGCTTGCCATCGTCAAGGAAGAGCTGCTGGAAATGAAAAAGCGCTTCGGCGACGAGCGCCGCACCGAGATCCAGTCCGTGACCGGTGAGGTGGATATCGAGGATCTGATCGCCGAGGAACAGTGTGTCTACACCCTGACCGAGGCCGGCTATATCAAGCGCCAGCTCAAGGCCACCTATCAGGCACAGCGCCGCGGTGGACGCGGCATCTCCGGCATGACCCGCAAGGAAGAGGACATCGTGCAGGAGATGTTCGTAGGCTCCACCCACGACTATGTGCTCTTTGTTACCGACCGGGGCCGTCTGTTCCGCATCAAGGGCTACACCATTGCCGAGGGCAGCCGCACCAGCAAGGGCAGCAACATCGTCAACCTGCTACAGCTGGCCGAGGGCGAAAAGGTCACCAACATGATCTGCCAGTCGAAGGAAGCCGACACTGAGGGCGGCTTTGTGACCATGGTCACGAAGCAGGGCCTTATCAAGCGCACCCCGCTGGAGCAGTATGCCAATATCCGCAAGTCCGGCCTGATCGGCATTGCCCTGAACGAGGGCGACGCTCTGGCATGGACCCGCCTGACCTCCGGCCACGATATGCTCATCGTTGCCACCCGCAACGGTCAGGCCATCCGCTTCAACGAAGCCGATGCACGTCCCATGGGCCGCAGCGGCCACGGCGTGCGCGCCATCCGTCTGGCCGAGGGCGATGAAGTTGTGGGCGTGTGCATCTGCCGCGAGGGCGGCACGGTGCTCACCGTCACCGAGAACGGCAAGGGCCGCCGGTCGGACATCGATACCTACCGCATCACCGCCCGCGGCGGCAAGGGCATCCGCAACTACGATGCCTCCAAGGACAAGGTGGCAGCCGTCAAGATCGTGGACGACGTGGACGATGTGCTGCTGAGCAGTCAGGAGGGCATCATCATCCGCCTGCACGCCAACGAGATCCCGCTGCAGAGCCGCTACGGCTCCGGCGTGCGGGTGATGCGCTTGGGTGAGAACGACAAGGTGATGGTACTTGCCCGCACCGACCACGACGACGAGGCCCAGACCGAGCAGATCGACACCTCCGATGCCGATGCCGAACCCACCGCAGAGCAGCTTGCCGCCATGGAAGCTGCGGATGCTGCCGCCGCTGCAGAAGCCCCGGAAGCGGACGATAAGAGCGAAGAATAAACCTTGAAAACACAATAAGATTTGAAAGAAGCCGCCGCGCAAGGATTTCTGCACGGCGGCTTCTTTTCAAATCCATCCAAACCATGTATAATAGAAATAGCGTGTGAGGAATAAAAATAAACACAGAAAGTGGTTTAAGGAACATGACAGAGCAAAAAAAATCCCCGGAGATCAGCATCATCGTGCCGGTGTATAAGGTGGAAAAATACCTGAACGAATGCATTGATTCCATTCTGGCACAGACCTTTACGGATTTTGAGCTGATCCTGGTGGACGATGGCTCCCCGGACAACTGCCCTGCCCTGTGTGATGCTGCGGCAGAAAAAGACAGCCGCGTGCGGGTGATCCATAAAATCAACGGAGGTGTAAGCACAGCTCGCAATGCGGGTTTGGCAGCTGCACAGGGAAATTGGATCGGCTTTGTGGACCCGGATGACTTTGTAGACAAGACTTACTACGAAAAAATGCTGCGGGCAGCAAAGCAGGCAGGTGCTGAACTTGCAGTCTGCAACGAAGTTTTTATGGAAGAGGATGGAAGTCTTTGTGATTATCAGGAACAGCCTTTACGTACAGAAGTGCTTTCCCGTGAGGAAGCAATACACCGCATCCGCCTTACGCCGTTGATTCAGGCAGCAACAAGACTGCATCGGAGAGATGTGCTGGAAGGAATCGTTTTTCCTGTGGGCAAAAACTATGAAGATGCATTTACCACACCGGAAATCATTGAACATGCAACAGCTGTGGCTTGTATAAAGGAAAAACTGTACCATTACCGGCTGCATCCGGCAAGCATCATGCATGGAAAGGTCACCTTGAAAAATCTGGATGAGATCGATGCAAACTACGGCCTTCTTGCTTGTGCACTCAAGTATGGAAAAAAAGACACAGCATTCCTGCAGTATGTACTGATGAAACGCATGCTCCGAAACACAAAAAAAAATCTGCCACCCAAACAGAGAAACAGTGAACGGGTTCAGCAGGCGGAAGCGTGCTTGAAAAAAGCAGGCAGAGAGGTTCGTCAACAGGGGGCCTGTACCCTGCGCAACGCAGCAGAAACCGCACTCTGCATTGCAAACCCGCAGTTCTACTTCAACTTCAAGTACCGGAAATAAAACTGAATTCCGAATGGGAGAAATACTGTGAGTGAAAGAACAGAAAGTGGAAAACCGGAGATCAGCATCATCGTGCCAGTGTATCAGGTGGAAAAATATCTGAATGAGTGTATTGATTCCATCCTCGCTCAGACCTTTACAGACTTTGAACTGATCCTTGTGGACGATGGCTCACCGGACAACTGCCCTGCCCTGTGCGATGCAGCAGCAAAAAGGGACAGCCGCGTGCGGGTGATCCATAAGCAAAACGGCGGTGTAAGCACAGCCCGCAATGCGGGTCTGGATGCAGCACAGGGAAATTGGATCGCATTTGTGGATTCGGATGATACGGTGGAACCGGAGTATCTGGAAAAAATGCATAAGGCAGTGCTGGAAACGGGTGCAGATTTTGCAATCTGCAGCAGTCAGTGCATTGATGAAACGGGCAAAACGCTTGCGGGCGGAGAACATCGCCTTTTGAACGAGTTTTTGCCGCAGGAGGAAGTTCTGCGCCGGATGGTGGTGTCGGATTTTCAGGTTCCGTGGAATAAGCTTTATCGCCGAAAACTGCTGGAAAATCTGCGCTATCCAGAAAACAAGGCGTTTGAAGATACCTGTCTCATGCCGGTCATTTACGCAAGAACGGCTTCTGCCTGCGGTGTATGGGATTTTTTATACAATTACCGCATCGTTACCGGCAGTGCCATGCACCGCAAGACTACCTTGAAAACACTGGACTGGGTGGAAGCATGGTACCGCCTGTTTGATGTGCTGTACCAAAACGGCATCCGGGATGCTTTGTGTGCAGCCTATCGCCCGATTTTGACTGCCGTGTGGGACATCTGGCTGCACCTGACACCGGAAGAGCGCAAAAGCCCCCGGATGAAGGAAGCCTTTGCGTATGAGCGTACAGCCCGCCATCGGCTGATGCAAGCCCGCGGCGTAACACTAAAAAATTTGTGGGCGGCAGTGGTCTGCGCTGCATCGGCCTGCAGTTATCTGGATCTATGCCGCAAAAGGGCGGAAAGACGGCAGAAAACGACCTGAAGCAATGAGGAGTTTATTGTGCAGGAACAACATAAAAAACAGCCGGAGATCAGCATCATCGTGCCGGTATATAAGACAGAGCGTTTTCTGAGCGCCTGCATCTCTTCCATCCTTGCCCAGACCTTCACGGATTTTGAGCTGATCCTGGTGGACGATGGCTCTCCGGACAGCTGCCCTGCTTTGTGCGATGCCGCAGCGGCAAAGGACAGCCGCATCCGGGTCATCCACCAGAAGAATCGTGGCCTGAGCGTGGCACGCAATGCCGGGCTGGACGCGGCAGAGGGCGAATGGATCGCCTTTGTGGATTCAGACGACACCATCACGCCGGACTTCTGCGCAAAGCTTTACCATGCGACGCAGGAGGCCGGTGCACAGATGGCCGTGTGCAATTACCGGCAGGTGGACGAAGCCCTGACCCCCATCCGGGAGCAGTATCTGCATGTGCGGCGGGAGGTGCTGACCCCGGAGCAGGCGTTGGAGCACAGCACCCTTCTGCCCTACGTGGTGGTGTGGAACAAGCTGTACCACCGCAGCATTTTTGCGCAGCTGCGCTTTGCAGAGGGCAAGCTGAACGAGGACACCCTGCTGATCGCCTACGCCTACGAAAAAGCGGACAGAATCGCGAATATCCCGGATGCGCTGTACCTTTACCGCAAGGTGGCGGGCAGCATCGTCAACAGCAAAGTCACCCTGCGCAATCTCGACCGTGTGGAAGCAAACTATACCGTGTTCGAGTGCGTCCGCCGCCATGGCATCACGGGCTCGCTGTGTGAGCTGTACTGGGCACTGCTGCACTCCCTGATCGATGTGGGAATGCACCTGACCGCCGAAGAGCGCCGGAGTGCCCGGATGCAGCAGGCGCGGGAGTACGAGCGCTGCGCCCGCCGGGCCTTGCGTCAGGAACATGCTGTTACCCTGAGAGCACTGGGCAACACCCTGTGTTTTATTATTTCACAGGACTGGTATTTTGCCCGCCGATGGAAAAATACCGTGTAACCGCGCAGGTTTGTCTGGACTTCCCTGCAAAGATATGCTACAATGGCAAAACAATCACAAATACCCGTGGGGGAGTAGCAGGCGCTTTTGCAGGGCGCAGCAAGTCAACATGATGACCGTTGGTTCCGGTCTGGCTTGCTTTCATTTGCGAGACTCATGTGTTTTTGGCGCATAGAACAGCGCCCGTGCACATGGAGTTGATTTCAAAAAAATCACCCGGTCCCGGACGTACATGTGCGCCCGAGACCGGGTTTTGTATTGCCCGATATTCTGGTCAGATTCAGGAGGCAGACAATATGGAATGGAGCTTTGTATTTTTCCTCAACAGTGCCCTGCTGGGCGTGGGCCTTGCAATGGATGCGTTCTCGGTGTCCATGGCAAACGGCCTGCACGACCCCCGCATGAGCAGGGGAACCATGTGCAGGATCGCGGGCACCTTTGCCCTTTTTCAGGCCGTGATGCCCATGACGGGCTGGGTGTGCGTGCACACCATTGTGGAGCTGTTCTCTTCGTTTGAAAAATTCATCCCGTGGATCGCGCTGGCACTGCTGGGCTACATCGGCGGCAAGATGCTGGTGGATGGCATCAAGGGCGAAGAGGCCGAAGAAGCAGCAGAGCTGAGTGCGGGTGCACTGCTCATGCAGGGCGTGGCCACCAGCATCGATGCGCTTTCGGTGGGCTTCACCATTTCGGAATACGGCTGGCTGATGGCACTTGCGGCATCGCTCATCATTGCGGTGGTCACCTTCTTTATCTGCATGGCGGGCCTGCGCATCGGCAAAAAGTTTGGCACCAAGCTCTCCGGCAAGGCATCCATTCTGGGCGGCATCATCCTCATTGGCATAGGTCTGGAAATTTTTATTTCCGGGGTGTTCTGAAATTCAGACAGCATAAAACAAAAGGGCACGGCGCTGCAATGCGCTGTGCCCTTTCGTTTTATAAAATGTTCCACATAGAACAATTACTTTTCCGGCTCAAAATAATCGGCATATTCCTCGGTCAGCTTGGAGCCAAGCCGCCGGATGCCGCCGTACAGGTGCCGTTCCACCAACGGTTCAAAGGCGGAAAGGTCGCACCGCTCGATGGCGTTCATCAGGTTGCGGTGGTCTGCGATCACCTCGGCAAGGCCGCCGGTGGTCATGGTGTCCAGCATCCGGAAGCGGCTGTAGTCGGCGTGGGCGTTCTGCAGGGTGCTCCACAGGTACATTTTATCCATGGCCGCAAACCATGTCTCGTGCAGGGCACGGTCGGCTTCGTACAGCTTGTTGTAATCCGGGCTCTCCATAGCCGCAAGGGCTTCGTAGGCTTCCACCCGCCTGCGGATCAACGCCCGCTGCTCCGGGGTGCACCGGGGCGAAAAATCCCGCAATACGCGGGCTTCCACGGCGGTGCGCTCGTAGATCAGTTCGTCCACGATGCGGCGGTTCAGCCGGGTAACGGTGGTGCCCTTGTAAGGCACGATCTTTACCAGCCCGTTTTCCTGCAGCTTCTGCAGCACCACCCGGATCAGGGTGCGCGGTGCGCCAAAGCGGGCACAGAGCGGATTTTCGCTCAGCGAAGAGCCGGGGCGGATGGTCAGGTCAATGATCTCCCGCTCCAGCACAGCATAGATCTCAGCATCAGTTTTGTATTGTTCCATACCTCTCACCTAATGGAAATGCATTATCCTTCAAACGGTTTCCAGAACGCACCCTCCGGCAGCGGCAGCGTGAATGCCATGGGCTTTCCGGTCTCCGGGTGCAAAAACTGCAGGCCACAGCTCTGCAGGGCAATGCTGCCTTTTACGCGGCTTCCGTATTTGCCGTCTCCGGCCAGCGGATGCTTCCGGGATGCAAACTGCACCCGGATCTGATGGGTGCGGCCGGTGTGCAGCGTGATCTCAGCAAGGCTCATCTCTCCTGCCGTTTTCACGATGCGGTATTCCAGCACGGCTTCCCGCACACCTCTGCGCGGGCGGCTCACAGGGAATACCCGGCCTTTGCGGCTGTCCTTGAACAGCCAGTCCCGCAGGGGGCCTTCGGCGGGCAGTGCTTCGTCCGGCCCGCCTGCAATGACGGCCCGGTACCGCTTGATGAACTGCGGCACTTCCGGCTTCCCTTCGGCCCTGCCATCCTGCACAGCGTAGGCGTTCTGGCTCTGGGTGATCTGACGGCTGAGTGCGGCCGCAGCCCCGGGCGTTCTGGCAAACACCATCAGGCCGGACACACCCGTGTCCAGCCGGTGCACCACCCCCACAAAGGCATCCGGCTGGCCCCACAGCTGCCGCAGGGCTGCGGGTACGCCCTCTTCGCTGGAAAGTCCGGCGGGCTTGTCCAGCACCACAAGGGCGGCATCTTCGTACAGGATGTTCACAGCCTGCCCTCGGCGATCAGGGCCTTGAGCTTCAGGATACCGGCAATGGTCTTGCCGTCCCGGATCTCGCCGCTCATGACCATCTCATAAGCTTTATCCAGCGGCACACGGTCAGGGGTCAGGAATTCATCGGCATCCAGATGCATCTGGGTCTTGTGCAGGCCGGTGGCGACCCATGTGTAGATCACTTCGGTGTCATAGCCCACGGTGGGGAAAAACTGGCCCAGAGAGATATAATTGTCCGCGGTCAGGCCGCACTCCTCGTCCAGCTCCCGCTTGGCGGCTTCAAAGGGGTCCTCACCCTTTTCCAGCTTGCCGGCAGGCAGCTCCCACAGCTCCTGCTGCATGGCGTAGCGGAACTGGCGCACCATGCAGATGGTGCCGTCCTCAAAATAGGGCAGGATGCACGCACCGCCGTGGTGATGCACCACTTCGCGTTCGGCGGTCTTGCCGTTTTCCAGCAGGGCAGTGTCTTTTGTCAGGGTGATCACCCGGCCCTCAAAGAGCACTTCGCTGGTGAGTGTTTTTTCGTAATGCACGGTCTTCTCCATTCTATTACCCTCTTTGCCCGGCACAGCGCCGGTTTTCTATGGCTTCAGTTTACGGCAAAATGAGGTTTGTTGTCAATAAAGATGTGATAAATACAAGGGAGAGGGTTCCCTCCCCTTTTTGCGAAAAAAATTACAGGATCTGGCAAAGCAGACAGGCCAAAACCGGAAAATCCGCGCCATTGCTCACTTTAACGAACTAAAGACGTACAAAAGCGCTAAAAAAATTTCTTTATTTTTGGTGCGTTTGTTGAGCGGTTTGCGTTTACTTTATGGGCGGAATTTGCTATTATAGTATACAAGCAATAGTGCCTTTATGGGGTTCTCCGGTCCCATGTGGGGCATATTGCCCCGCGCAAAAGGTACCAAATTCTGAATAATGGAGGAAGAAAAATGCCTAGAGCAAAGCAAACTATGGATGGCAATACCGCTGCCGCCCATGTAGCGTATGCCTACACGGACGTGGCTGCCATCTACCCCATTACCCCGTCTTCTCCGATGGCTGACTCTGTGGACCAGTGGTCCGCAGCTGGCCAGAAGAACATCTTCGGCAACCAGGTCAAGGTCGTCGAGATGGAGTCTGAGGCCGGCGCTGCCGGCGCTGTGCACGGCTCTCTGGGTGCAGGTGCTGTTACCACCACCTTCACCGCTTCTCAGGGCCTGCTGCTGATGATCCCCAACATGTACAAGATCGCTGCTGAGCAGCTGCCCTGCGTGTTCGATGTTTCTGCACGTACCGTTGCTACTCAGTCCCTGAACATCTTTGGTGATCACAGCGACGTTATGGCATGCCGTCAGACCGGCTTTGCAATGCTGGTCGAGAGCAGCGTGCAGGAAGTCATGGATCTGTCCCCTGTCGCACATCTGTGCGCCATCGAGGGCAAGGTCCCCTTCCTGAACTTCTTCGATGGCTTCCGTACTTCTCATGAGTACCAGAAGATCGAGAAGTGGGATTACGCCGATCTGAAGGAAATGTGCAACATGGAGGCTGTGGAGGAGTTCCGTAAGAAGGCTCTGAACCCCGAGAACCCCAAGATGCGCGGCTCCCACGAGAACGGCGACGTGTTCTTCCAGCATCGTGAAGCATGCAACAGCGTTTACAACGCTCTGCCTGCTGTTGTTGAGAAGTACATGGCCAAGATCAACGCAAAGCTGGGCACCAACTACGATCTGTTCAACTACTACGGCGCACCCGATGCTGACC
>OGQN01001898.1_pt1 | contig 16038 bp, 21 predicted proteins | sample 1553231 | NCBI WGS metagenome assembly OGQN01 (sample SAMEA2579950, study PRJEB22360) | human gut metagenome | biome: human gut; feature: human-associated habitat; material: faeces | place: Denmark | collected 2008/2010 | reverse complement strand
TATTTTTTCTATATTTAATTAATATTTGCATTCTTCTTTATATCAATTTAAATGTTAAGGTATTTTCATTTCCAGATTGATCTCTTACTTTTAATATGTTTTCTCCAACAACTGCACCTTTATAACTAGCTGTTATATTATTAATATCTCCCCATTGACTTACAGATAAAACACCAATTTCTCCATTTATATCATATTCAGCTAATGCTATATCATCATAAATCTTAAAACTTATCTTACTATATCCGTTTACAGCATCTCCAATAGTTTCATTTTCTCCATCTTTTACTGTAATTTCTGGGACTATATTGTCAAATATTACATATTGATACATAGAATTATTTATGTCTGCATTTGTTAATTTTGTGCCAACATTTCCTGATGCATCAGCATAACCATAAACTTCAAATTGAATTTCACCTGTAGACAACTCTAAATCTTCTGTTAATTTACAATCTGCATAATATGCCAATAAAGTACTGCTAGAGCTTTGTTCTCTATATGTTGCTATAAATTCCTTACTACCTATTTTAACTTTTGGCTCTACTTCTAACTGTTCTTTAAAATATATAAGCACTCTAACACTATCTCCTATTTTGGCATAATGTTTGTCTCTATTGTCTCCTGAGTCACTATTGCGAACTATTCCTAAACTTGTATAAACAGGTGCTGTTGTATCTCCTTCTCTTTTAAATACTATTTCTCCCTTTTTTGCAAAGCCATTTACTTTACTTCCGCTTATGTAAAAATTATTTATTTTTGTTCCATTTATTGCTGTTCTCATTTTAAACACCTACCAGTAATATATGTTATTAGGATTGGCTGCACTTTGAGATATTGCAGTTTGCTCATCAGCTACTTTTATACAATTAACACTTATACCGTCTTCTCCTGGATCTCCTTTTTCTCCTTTTATAATTGGAATTTCTTCAAACTCACCTTTTTCATTTCGTACATGTATTACAGACATTTATTCATCAACCTCTTCTTCAATATATATTTTATCCATATCTTCTTTTTTAAAATTTTCTGACACAAAAATTGTTGTAGTATAATACGGAATGTGTTCATTTACTTTCATTCCGTATTCATCAATATATTCTTTTTTATATGTATCGTTTTTATTTCTAATTTTCTTTCCTCTGTCTGCTATTATCATTTTGGGTTCTGTATAATCAAAAAATTGCATTCTTATACCTCCTACTCAACATTCCAGCCCTTACTAGTTGCAATAGCTATTTCTTCTGTTGTTAATTTTGCTTTAAGTATAGAACCTAATATTAATCTTTGAACTTGACAACCTTTCGACTTAATATCATATAATTTATTTATTACATTCATTAAACTATCATGATCCAAATTTGTTTGTGATAAATTCAAAGTATAATTACTAAAATTAGCCTCACTACTAGTTAAATAGCCTTTTCCTAAATTTTTTAATCCTAAAAATTTGTTTAACTTAGAATCATTGTCTACAATTCCAGTTATATTTGTAGCGCTATCAGCATTTACTTCTCCTATGCTTTCTAGTTTTGGACACACAATAAATAAATAACTCATATCTGTTGCTTTAATTGTATTAAGATTCGGAATTGTTTTTAATTCTTTACAGTCATTAAACATACCTGCTGCATCTGTTACATTAGATAAATCTAATTCTGGTACAGTTACTATACTTGATTGATAGAATAGAGTTCTAGTATTAGTTGCCTTACTAAAATCAATTTTTGGTATAGTCTTAAATAATGTTTGTGCCTTCACATTCCCACTAACGCTACTAAAAAAAATAATCATATATCGATTCTTCGCTTCCACTTTGAATGTTTTGGATTTCTGTATCAAAATTCGAAGCTAATATTTTATCTGAAGTCCCCTTTTTTTCTCTTATAGAGTTAGCTACATCTGTCAAGAAATTTTTGAGAGTATCTGTTCTTGCCATTAATATTCCTCCTTTAAAGCAGAAGATATAGCATTAGTAATAGCGTTTTTAACAAAAGTTTCATCTACGAATCCACTATCATTTTCTAATTCGCTCGTTTTGCTAGGTATACCTGTTGCTTCTCCTTCTAGATCTATCCATACTTCTACACTTTCATCTTTAGGTTCTTCTTGTCCAATATAGATTTGCTGTATCCCTAAATCTTTTAAGTTTTTATTGTTTAAAAGTTCAACGTTGTTAATTTTAGGCTTATTCGTTAAATCGTTATAATTAGATGTTCCTTGACTTCCTCCTGCCCCGTTTTTAGCTTTAATGTAAACTATTGTATTAGAACCATCACTTTTGTTTATTGTGATTGGAGTTACAGTATATCCTGCCTCTTCGCTTATTATTCCTGTAGTTATTTCGGTAATACTAATTCCATCTTTTCCATCAGTACCTGCTACTCCTGGATCTCCTTTTTCTCTTGGCTGTCCTGGTGTTCCTGGTTCCCCTTGCGGTCCTTGTGGTCCTTGTGGTCCTTGCTGTCCGTCAGCTCCTTTTAACATTTCTTTTGCATTTGCTACAGTTATTTTTTTAGTTGTGTTATCTTGCACAATTACTAATATGTCTGTATCTTTTAAATTTAATGCTTCTATTAATTCAGATATTTTCTTATCTGCCATTTTTCTACACCTCAACAATTAATTCTTCGTTATTTTCGGTATTCAATACAAAATTATCTTCTGTTAACAATCTTGATATTGAATTATCTTCTAATTTTATTTTTAACTTAAATTTAGATTTTGTATAAATTTTCGAAGGTTCTATTATTATTTCTTTGAAGACTCTTTCTTCCATTAAATGCACTTCCTCCATTTTCCATCTTTTTTAATTACAAAAACTGCCTTTTTGGGTGTTTCATCTGCTATGTAATATATTACTTTTGCTCTTTTTCTTGTTTGATCTGTTATATAATAATGTGCTGTCATTTGATTACCATTAAAAGTACATTGCACTTTTTTAGAGCTTGTCCAATCTTGACACTCGTTGTTTGTTATTAAAATAAATTCTACAGTTGTTTTATTTAAACTTGTTAAAGCTTTATATAATTTGTCTAAATCGTCTTGAGTAAATGTAAATACTAAATTGTTTGATTCTAAAGCTCTACGTTCTACAATTACATTTTCTCCAACCTTAATAGTAAGATAATTCCACCAATTTGATTCATTTGTTTTTGTTATATTGACAACATCTCCAAAAAAGAAATCATTTAGACTTGTAAATCTAGCAATATCTAATGTTCTTACGTTGTATACAGAAGAATAACTGTCTATTCCATTTACAGTAGCTTTTAGTTGTATTGAATAATTAGTGTTAGGAATTAGCCCTTGAACTGCAAAAGTTGCTTCTTTATTCCAGTTTCCCCAATAAGGATTAATATTTTGCCAAGCTCCATTATTTACTTTATATTGTATTGCATCTACTGTTTTATCTAAATTATAATAAACGTCAAAATGTTCTAATGTTGTATTTTGTATGTCAACAGATGCAAAATTAGCTTGTCTAGCAATTTGTGTAAGCCATACAGTTTGTTTAGCTTCCCCCCATAAAGGTCCATATCCTGAACCAGAAGGTAAATCTCCGCTTGCTGCAATTTCAATACTTAAGCTTCCATCCCAATTATGTCCAATATTATCCACCGTTCCAGAACATAAAGCTACTACAGTACCTGGACTTAAACTTATATTAAGCGTATTACTAAACTCTTTTCCAGCAATCCACAGCTTTTGTGTCTTGTTATTTGCCCAAGACGTATGGGAATTACATTTAATATATGAAGTAGCTCTTACAGAAGAAGTATTAGCCTGTTGATTTATATTAAACTCTTCCCATTCTATGTAATATTCGTAAGCTTCATTATGTTGCGTTACATAACCGTTTATTCTAGCCATCATAACCTCCTGTTATGGAAACCAAACTAATCCTATGTCTCCTTCTTTACCCTGCGTATCGTCTGGCTCACTTTCAAATATTTTAAATCTAGAGTTTAAAAAATAAGCACTACCATCTTCTACTGCTGCTAATTCTTCTTCTAACTCTGTTAACTTTACATTCCACTCTTGCTCTATAAAATCCCATATAGTATCGAAATCCAAGAATGTTCTTTTATCTTGAAAGTCTGTAATACCACTTGCAGACGTTCTAAATCTAGCTAATTCGTACTGATATGTTCCAGCATTGTTTTTTACAATGTTATTTTGTGTCAAAACTGGATAATTACTAGCATTTTTAATTATTTTATAGTCTGCCTGCAAGAAACTGTCTGATGTATTAACAGCATCCAGATTTATTTCTAAAACTAAAGAACAATATTGACTATCTGTATCAGCAACAATATCTTTTCCTGAATCTTCTTCTAAGAACCTTCCTTGTATGCAGATGGCCCCAGAAGCAATATGTATGTTACTTCCACTATATGTTATTGCCATTCCTTCTTTATAATTATTGCTAACACCATTTCTACCATGCAAAAAAGTGTTAATAAAAAGAGCAAATATTTGATTTCCAAATATCTGCTCTGAAAAAACATGTCCTTTTAACATTATCTATTTTTCCTTTCTTTTTTTAGTTTATCTACAAGATTAATTCTTATGTTTCCACAAGTATATTTATAAAACTTGCTTCCTTTTTGTTTTGTAATTGCTGAAATATATGTATTATATATTAAAGATTCTTTTGTTTTTATTGTAATCGGTGTTCCGACTTTAATTTCTCTATCGTAATAATCGAATGTAACGTTGTGATTATATGCATTTCCTTTGAATGTATCTAAAGCCTTTTGTTTTGCATCTTCTACGTTTTCTGCATACACTACTTCTGTTTTACCTTCTGCTCTATTTTCGTCTAACATATCTTCTGTTGTAGTTCTGTCTGTCTTTAGATATAATGTATATCTGCTACCATCTTTTGTTACTACTATTACTTTAGACACTACATCTGTTTCAAAAACTTCTGCATAATTTGAAATTGGTTGAGCATTAACATCAATTAATTCTTTTTTAATTTCTTTGTTCTCTATTTCAATTACTAGCTTTTTATTTTCGAGAAATACGTTATATGTAATATTGTAATTTTGAGTACAATTAGTCATAAATGTATGTAGATTATATATATCATTTTGAACATCTACTATTGTAGAAACAGACACATCTAATTTTGTATGTGTTTTTACTCTTATTTCTAGGTAATCTCGATTCATTAACATATCTTCATTGTTTATAAAATTCTTATTAATTTGTTCTGCTATATAATCTTCTATTCCATTATAACGAATAATTTCTTCGTCTAATTTTTCTAATATCCATAATTCTTGCGTACTGCCTTCTACATATTCCCATATTTCTATATTTCCACCGTTTGAAGTGTTTGCGCTAGTTAAATCTATAACGAAATTCGTAGATGCTAAATAGATTGAATAAGAATTATCATCTCTTTTTGTAAATGTCCATTTTTGTGCTGCATTATCTGTATCGTCCCACATTTGTACATTAGTACCGTTTGCAAACGTGGCTCCTAAAACATCTGCAACTTTACCAGATCTAATATTAGATATTTTATATGTTCCATCTGCTCTTTTAGTTATTTTAAATTTTTGTGCATTACTATTGTTAATTTCGTAGACTTGCAAATTAGCTCCTGCTTCTTGTGAATCATTTAATACATCAAATACAAAATTATAATTTAGTTTACTGTGTATTCTATAGTAGCCTTCTTTAATATCGTTTGTATTTACTATATTTTGATTCAAAATTACGTTCTGATTAAACATATTAGTGATATATTTAATAATATATTGATATAGTTTAGAGCCATTTTCATTTTGTATCTCTTGAATAATTCCCCAATATTTTATTTCTCCATTTTCTTTTATCATCACTATATCGTTTGATTTTGCTGTTGTTTTCTTTAATACATTTACTGTAGTATTTGCATTTGTTTCTTCGTCTATGTTAATTTCATAATTAGATAATTCAACGATATCTTTAACACTAAAGTCTTTGTAATCAAAGATATACATATAAGTATCATCTGTTGTTATTTTAATTTGTTCTTGTTTTAAAATCCTAATATCTATATCTGTTGTATTTGTTGTATCTCCATCTGCACAAGAAATTTGCGCATTATATATTCCACCAATTTCGGGTGCAGTTAGCTCTACTTCATATTCGTCAGTTGTTTCGTTATATATTGCATTATACGATTTACTATTAAACTTAACTGTTACACTTCTTGCCATATTTAAACCACCTTATAGTATGCATAGACGCTAACTTCTGCATTTAATATTTCGTTATCTGCAGACATAATTAATTCACAAGATTTTCCTTTTGGAAATTTAATAACATTGTTATTAGCTGGATCTATATATTCCTGCTCAAATAAATTTGTATACGTTCCATCTGTATTTTCTTTTCTTATGTAAAAACTATTTGTTAAAGTACAATATTCAAAAGCCTCATATTCTTGTAAAGTTACGTTTACTTCTACTTCTTGATATACTTGTCCTTCAACTTTTAATGTTAACATTGGATTTGTAACAGGACCTTTGATTTTAATTAAAACTGGAGCTGGTACGTGACCTTTGTTAATATATTCTAATGTTCTATTGTTGTAATCAACAAATTTACTATCCCATTTAAAATCCCATCTAATTTCATTAGCTTGTGCAGAAGTAGAATATATGGTTTTATTTTCTTCATACCACAGACTTAAGCAATCGAATGTGACTGGGCATTTTAGTATTCCATCTATATCTATTTGACCTTTTCCAATACTTTGTATATTTACATCTTTTAGGTATTCTTTGATTGGAAGATTTTTATATGGTATTTTATATCCAAACCTTAATTTTTCAGAACTTTCTATATAATCTACAAAGTTTTTATAATTATCGTAGCAACTAAAATTAGCTGTTCCTGTTATTTGTCCTTGACTAACATTTCTTAAAGTTTCAAAAAAGGAATTTCCTATTTGTTCATAAGTAGTGTTATATGAATAGCCTAATCCGTCAGGTTCGGATAAAAAACAAGAATTATATAAATCCATTAAATTAAATTCTTGTCCTTTTTCGTTAATAAGTCTAAATTGTCTTACCATTTTTTCCTCCAGTTAAGAATAAAAAAAGAACAGTCTAAAACTGCTCTTTTATCGTATTTTTAAGGTATATAATTACTCTAATAATAAAACAAAACGGCTTAGAATCGATTCTCATAAGTCGTTTTTTTACTTTATTTGTCTAATTTTTCACTTATTTCTTGTAATAAATTGATTTTCTTTTCTTCTGCTGTAAGAACTGTCCAAACTACAATTGCTACAATTAGACTTCCTATTCCTATATAATAATTTTCTAAAAATAACATAAAAATAAAATTAATAGAAAGAAGTGCAACGACAATTCTTTTTACTATATTAATTGATGTTGATTGCTTATTTTCTTCTTTAAGCTTTTTTTCTTCTTCGTAATCATCAAAAGTTAAACCACAAACTGGACATTTTTCGTCTAGTTCAGATATAGTGTTTCCACATTTTGGACATTTCATATAATCCCCTCCTTCGAAGATTATATATAAATTAAATTTATTTGTAAATATTTGTTAATACATATTTCCAAACCTTCTGTTCATGTATTCAAAAAAAGTTTTTAGATTTTGTTCATTTACAGTTTGCGCATATATATTAGCAACATATGTTATATTGTTGTTTGTTGTATTAGAAGGAATATTCGTATTCTGCATTTTCGGACTAGTATTTATATTTAATAATTTATCAAATCCACCTTTATCAAATCCTTCAATTACGCTTTTTGCAACACTTTTCGAAATATTTTTAAGTTTTCCTTCTTCTTTTTCAAAAACCGTGCCTATTGGTTGTAAAAGATATTCTGCTTTCTTTTTCATTAACCTTGATGGAGAATGAATGTCCCATTCTATATTGAATTGTCCTGCAATATTTTTTGCTATAGAAGCTGCTTTAGAAAGTAATTTTTCGCCAATTGTTCCATTACTTAATCCTTTATATAAACCTTCTAGTACATTTTCTCCACTTTTTTGATAATCTCCAGATTCAAATTCTTTAGCTACTTCATCTGCTCTTTCTCCTACAGTACTTTTTAGTAATTCTTTCTTTTCTTCATCATTTAGCCCCTCATAAAATCCTTGTAGTGTTTTTAAAGCATTTTCTTTGGCTGTAGCATCTTCATTGAATTTTGCTGCTACTTCATCTCCCATTCTACCTGCTTGCGCTGCAAATTCTGGTGTATTAGATGCAATAACACCTGTTGCATCTGCTATTTTTGCTTGCATTTCTGGACCTAATTGATTAATTGCTGTTTGATATGCAAGATACGATTGATCAGATAAGCTTTTCCAAGCTTCGATTTGTTCTGGAGTTAATTCTTCGACCTTTTGCGTTTGATTTGCTAATTGGTTTGCTAAATTAATTAATTCTTGTTCGTACGAAGCCTGTCTTTGCGTTACTCTTTCTGCTTGAATAGTAGCATCTATATCATTATATGAACGAGCTAATTCTCCTAGTTTTGTATAATAATTACCTGCTTGATTTATTTGTTCAGACAAACTTGCACCAGTATTTATTGTTTGTTGAGCTTGTAAATCATTCTGTTTATCTAGATACTCTTGCATTTTATTGATATCATTACTTTGTAGAATTTCTTTCTGTTCGTAATAGTCTGAAACTGTATTTAATATAGAGCCATATGTCACCTGTGCTTCTGTTTCAGCTTTTTCTGCTGCTGTTAGGTTTTCTAATGCATTGTATTGTTCAAGCCAATTTCCATTCTCTAAAGCATCATTATATTCTTCTCTTTTCTTCTTTGTTTCATCCATTGCAGCTGTATAATTTTTTAGAGCTTCTTGTTCATTGTTTATTGCTTCAGTGTATTTTTGTTCATTTGCAGCCATATGAACTTGAAATTCTTGTTTTACTAAAACAGTATCTATAGTGTCTGCTAATTCTTTATATTTTTCTATTTGTCCATCAACAATTTTATATTCTGTTCCTGCAGCATTATTTAATTTTCCAAGAATATAATTAACTCTTCCTTCGTACCCTTTTTTTACTTCTCCATTGGCATCAACTAAGTTTTTTAATTCAGCACTTAATTTTTGTGCATTTTGAATTTCTGATAATTTTGCTTCAGCATCTTTGTTAATTGAAGCATAACTATCATTTAAACTTATTGAAAATTCACTATTTTTATCTATTACTTTTTGTAGTCCTGGTTCTATTTCTAATAACTTATCTACATATGTCTGTGCACCAATAGATAACGCAGCAAATAATCCTATACCAATACCTAAAGGACTAGTTAAACCTTTAAGTACTCCTGCTAAATTATTTACGCTAGTAGAATTTGAATTAATTTTTCCTGTTGCGACTCCTACCGCTTGTGAAAAAGTTCCTATTGCACTTCCTGCTGTTCCTACAACTTTTGTTAATGGTCCAAAACCAGCTACTAGTAGAGCTATTTTTGCAATATTTTCTTTTTCTTCGTCACTCATATCCTCTAAACAATCAATAAAATCTTCTGCTTTATCAATTATTTTTTCGAGAACTGGTAGCATTTCTTCTCCAAAATCAGCACCCAAACTTTGTAATCTTTTTAATTGTGTTTCTGCTTTTTTCTTTGTTGTATCGTATAATTCATCTATAGAGTCTTGCATAGAATTACTACTTTTAGAAATTCCTGCATCCATTTTGCTAAAACTACTTATTACAGTTGGTCCCAAGTCTTCCCACATAGTACCAAATAGGTCAACTCCAGCAATACTTTGTGATACCTTGTCGTCCATACTGCCAAGTCTGTTTACTACTTCTATAAATGCTTGCTTTGCAACATCTCCACCGTTTGCAAATTTCTTAGCCATTTCATCTGCATTAAGTCCGATTCTTTTAAAACCATCAACTGTCGTATTAGAACCATCTATTGCTCTTATTGAAAATTCTTTAACCGCATCACCTATTTTATCTAAGTTAAATGCTCCATTTTCAGAACCTACTTTAAAGATATTAAACATATCTTCTACAGATAATCCTAATTTTTTAAATTGTACAGAATATTCATTTATATTGTCTAGCAGTTCATTTGAAAAATCTAATCCTTGTTTTTTTCCTTCTGCAATTAAATTAAAAGATTCATCTGCAGTAATATTGAAGTTGTCCATTAACGCTTTAACAGATCTTATACTTTCAGAAACATCATAACCAAATAAATCTCTTAATGCAATTGCTTTTTCTGTAATATTTTCTAAATCTGCATCATTTATATCTTTTAGCTGCATCTTTACTGCTGCCATTGAGTTTGCAATATCTTCGTAGCCATCTCCATAATTTGCTTTATTTATGTTTTCTAAGACAGTTTTATATTTTTCAGTTTCATTTGTAGCAGTATTTGTAGATGAAACATATTTTGCAACTGCATCTTCTACAGACATTGCACTGTTTGCTAAAGCTACTCCACCAGCAATCACTGCTCCAGATGCAACAGAAGCCTTGTTTCCTAAATCATTTACTTTATCACTAACCTTAGAAATTTTATTGCCATATTCTTCGATTTTTTTACTTGCTTTGCTCAATTGAGTATTTTCTGCATTAAATTGTTTTAATTCGTCTGTTAGTCCATTTAATTTATTCTGTGTTGATATGATTTCTCTCTGTAAGTTTCTATAGTTTTCTTCAGAAATCTTACCTCCAGAAGCCATTTTTTTATCTGCTTCTTCCTTTATTTTTTGCAATTGTTGTAATTTATCTTGCGTTGTATCTATACTTTGATTTAATATTTCTTGTTTCTGACTTAATAGTTCTACATTTTTTGGATCTAGTTTTAATAAACTATTTATTCCTTTTAGTTCTTTGCTTAACGAACTGCTTTGACTATTTACTTTATTTAATGCTTTTTGTAATTTAGAGGTATCTCCTCCAATTTCAACAATAATTCCTTTAATATTTCCAGGCATAATTCCTCCTATGATGCTGCAAGTGCATCCCAATCTTGAGTAGTTGCTATTTTATATTTTGGTTTTCTTAGATTTTTAGCTTTATTCATATTTACTATTAAAAGTTTACAAACATCTACATAAGATAATTTTGTCAAATCGCTTGTATTTAAACCAATAGTTAGACATTGATTTAGAAAAGTATGTTCTTGAAAAATAATAGGCTCATCTTTATTCTCTGAAACTTTTATTTTATCTAATTCTTCTCTTACTTGTTGACTATAAAAACTATCAACAAAATATTCTATTACTTCGTTAATTGTTTCCATATTTATAGTTTCATGCTTATGTTCTTCTTTCCATTTTTCAAATCTATTTATTTTACTTTGATCATATGTATAAATAAGAATATAGATTAATCGTAATATTATATTGACTATATTGTCTATATCTTCTTTATTTCCGCTTTGTAATTTGAACTTTATTAAGCATTCTTTTATATTGTCTAAATCATCAAATATGTTAAGGTTAAATACTTTATTATAGAATATGTAGGTCATTGCATTACAACAACCTACATATTTTTTATTTCCTATTTTAATAAGCATATTTTATACTCCTGCATCTACATCTTTTTCATATACTTTAGTGAAGAAACTGTTATATGGTTCTTTATTTGTTTCACTTGGTTCCATATAGCATTTAACCATTTTATCTGTTGTTCTAGGCGACATTGTTATTGTCATTGTTTCTTCTCCAGCTTCAATGCTTTCTTCTTGAGTATTATTTTCTCTGCTTGGTCTTGTAGCAGTACAATCATAAAATACCCATCTTCTAGCTTTTTCGTCACCTTTTCCTTCAAACATTAAGGCAAATCTTGCTATTTTATCATCTGCATTTTCAAATATAGCACCATTTTTGTCTTTTGTTTGTCCTAAAATTTGTGTTAAGAACTCCTCTGGAGTAATTAATAATACTAAATCTCCTTCGTAACCTTGGTTTGAATTTGCTTTGAAATATACGATATTGTCTGCATATATCTTTGTTAATTCTCCTTGTGGATCCATATTTAATCCTCTTGCACCTTTTACTGCAAAAGGTTCTCCATATGTTATACTACCATCTGTTTCTGTTAATAATGCTACATAGCATTTTTCTATACCATATAAAATTTTATTTGTTTCAGGCATATCTATTTCCTCCTTCTATTTTATAGTTCAAAAAAATAACTTACTTGCCAGATGCCTTCATCTTTCAAGTAAGTTTCTTCTGTTTTATTCCACGGAATATCCGCTAAAATGATATCTTCTATTTTGTTTTGTTCTTCTATATTTTTGTCTATGTATGTATAATCTAACTTTATTGGCAGTCTTTTTTTATAAACTTTATTGTCTGCCATAATATTGTCTGTATCTGTAGTTATTGCAACTAAGTGTGGAGGCTGTGTTGGATTCTTAAATCTTCCATATGCGTATTTAAAGCCTTTCTCTATACATCTTTGCTTTAATTCTTCTAACGTCATTTTAAGCCTCCTATGTCTTTTCTTAATTTATCTTCAAACTTCTTTCCATATTCTTGTTCGACTGGTCTTATGTGTGGTTGTGCTTCTGTATGTCCTCCATCAGCTGTGGCGTGTCCAAACTCTAATAAATGAGTAAGCTGATAGTGATCTTTGTTGTATAATTTAACTGAATAAACATTTTTTACTTTCTTTATTCTTTTAATTTTCCAACCTTTAGAATACTCTTCTGTTGCACCTCTAGGTGATTCTTGTTTTATTGCACTTAAGGCTTCTTTTGCTATTTCATTTGCATCTTTTTCTACAATATTTGATATGTCATCTGCATATCCTTCTAATGCTTTCATTATTTCTTTGCTTAACATTTCTCCAGATATGCTTTTAGACATTTTTTATCTTCCTCTCACAAATTAAAGTTACTTCATCTGCATAAGGCTCTGTTACTCTTATGATAGTGTAGATAATTCCCATGTATTTGAGTTCTTGCTGTCCTTCGTAATTTAAAGCACTTATTTTTAATCTTAATGTTGGTTTGTATCCAGATTGGTTGGCTACATAATATTCTTTAGCATATATCTCTTCGTTTTTTATGATTGGTACAGGGCTTTCTTTTGTTATTTCTTTTTCTACACCTATCTTATCTTGTACAATTTCTTTAGATAATAAAATACATTCAACATCATGCATCTTTATCAGCCACCTTATAGTCTGTAGATAAACCTAAATTAGTACAGAGCAAATTATATGTTCTCTGTGCTAATTCTTTATCTTTTATATCTACATTACCAAAATTAGATTTTACAAACATAATAATAGCAGAATCTATTAAGCTGTTATCTTTTTTAGTATTGATACCTTGCCTTTCTAAATCTGCTATTCCTGCATTTATCCACATCTTTATTTCTTCATCTTTAGCTGTTGCAGTTTCAACTATGCTTAAAGATTGTTTTGCTAGTTTTAGTAGTTTGTCCATTTATTTTTCTCCTAAACTCCTGTTTGTGTAACAGTTATTGCAGATGTACTCTCATCAGAAAATGTTACTGTTCCTCCTGTTACTTTACCTGTTTCATCTGTAGTTAAAGCTATAGCTGTCACACTTTTTCCATCTTTACCTGCTGCTCCAGTATCTCCTTTGTCACCTTTTGGACCTTGTTCACCTGTATCGCCTTTTTCGCCTTGAGGTCCAGCAGGTCCTTGACTACCAGCACCTTCTTTATAATTATTTACTATGTAATCTAGTACTTCACACACTGTTTCTCCTGCAACTTCATCTTCAGAAGTTGCAGTTGTTACTTTTACTGCTAATTGTTTTAAAAATTTTACTTTAGTATCCATTTAATTCCTCCTATTTTGCTTTTTGGCTATATGAAAAATATTTTGGTCTTGCTACACCATCATATATTGCATATCCTCCATAAACGATTCTTCTTGGTTTTATCTTTGATTCTTTATCTACTCTAACTGGTGTAACTTCGTTTAATATGTAGTTTCTCATGTTTCCAGAAATTATGTCGTCATCTTTTAAATATGGATCTACTTCAACTGGAGTTAATTTATTTGTTGCAAGACCTTGTAAGAATGGATAATTTCCATTGTTATCTTTGTATCCACAAATATCTATATTTACATTTGTAGATATATATGTTTTTGCTCCTCTTCTAGCCTCTGTTGATAAAGATTTATATGTAGCAATTATTCTATCTACTGGTGTTTCTCCTTCTTTAATTGCTGTTAAATCTTTTGTGATTCCTCTTGGTTTATTTACTCCATCTCCATAGATAATAGCATTTACTAAAGCTATACCCATTTTTGCTGCTAATTCTTCAACAATAAATGGAATAAAGCTGTCTACTGCCATTTGTTCTAATTTCCATGTAATTTCAACATCTTTAGCTAATTCCCATCCAGTTAATTGTAAATTAGCATATTTTTGTCCTTCATTTTTTGTTTCTTTAAGTTCTGTATACCATTCAGCATCATCAGCTTCGTCTAAGTATGGTAATTCAATATTTCCTGCTACATTTAATTTTCTTACATCTCTATAAATTGGGCTTGAATCTGTTATAATTTCCATGATGTCACTTCTTACAGATTTTGGAATAAATAGTCCACCATTATTAATTCCTTGTGTTTCAGCAGCAGAAGCAACAAATTCTGTATCAGTTGTTGTGATTGCATCTCCTAACGCTCTCTTTTCTTCTTCTGTAAAATCTTTTTCTGGTCTTCCCATTAATTTTTTAGCCCACGCTGTTCTATATTCTGGACTTTCTAAAACTTGTGCTAATGTTCTTTTTTGTTCTTTTTCCATTGGTTCTCCATCCTCTCTAACTTTTAAGCTTCTTTTTTCTAAATTTTCAGTATCTTTTTTTAGTTGGCTTAATGTACTTTTGGTTAGTAACTGTCTTTCTTCTTCTTTTGTGATATCTTCTTTTTGTTTTTCTTCAATTTCTTCTAATTTTTTAGCCTCTTTTTCAATTTCATTTATTTCTTCTTCTGTTTTGGCTTCGTTTAATAATTGCCTTAATTCTTCTTTTCTTTTTAGTATTTCTTCTTTATTCATAACTTCCTCCTAAAATAAAAAATGACAGCTCTCCAGCTGTTTTATAAAAAATCCTATCTTCCTCTCCAGTCAGAAAAAGCTAGCTCTCCAGCTAGCCTCTTTCGGTATTATAAACTTAATAAAACTTTTAATTTTCTTTTCTTAATTTCTAATTCTTTAGATTTGTCCATACTTTCTAAAGATTTTAAATTTCTTGCATATACTTCTGTAGAATCATAAGCGGGAATATCTACAACAGATACATCTGTTAATGCTGTTATTTTATTAACAGTTATCGTTCTGCTTTCTGCATCATAAGAGTTCATATCTTCATCTTCAAAAAATCCGAAACTCATTTTATCTATTAATCCGCTTTTAACAGCTTCATAAACAGACACATGATCAGGAATTTTGCTGTTTAAAATAGCTCTTATTTTTAAACCTATTTCGTCTTTAATAAGATTTAGTGTTCCTCCTCTTGTTCTTGCTAGTATAACTTTTTCGTCAGAATGATTGTATTTAAGAGGTACATCAGATAAATCCGTATCATCTAATGCTCTAGAACTTATTATTTCTGTATATCCATATAATTCTTTGAATTTTGGCTGTGTAGGTTGATTAAATTTAATTGCATAGCCTTCTAATATCATTTGCTTATTTTCATCTTCTAAAGCTCTTAAGTTGGCTAAACCATAATATTTATTTTCCATTGTTCTTTCCTCCTTGATATTCGTTAGCTATTTCTTTATCTATATTGTTTAGAGATTGTACTATCCTTTCTCCTTCTTCTCCTCCAAGAGGTGCAAAATCTAATACTTCTCTAATTTCATCTGTCTTAATTACTCCTGCAGGTATTACAACTTTCAATAAGTTTGTCTTATCTGTTAAACTTGCATATTGTAATCTATTTGCAGTAAATACTATTTTATTTCCTCTTTTTATGCTTTCTTTATTAAAAATTTTAATGGTTTTAATGCTCTTATTTTTCTACTTACCAATTGGCTTTATGATTGTTTTTTCATTCAATTCAAGCAAGTCATTAACG
>OGQN01001848.1_pt1 | contig 16302 bp, 13 predicted proteins | sample 1553231 | NCBI WGS metagenome assembly OGQN01 (sample SAMEA2579950, study PRJEB22360) | human gut metagenome | biome: human gut; feature: human-associated habitat; material: faeces | place: Denmark | collected 2008/2010 | reverse complement strand
TCTCTGTGTTGGTTCCTCTTGGAAGAACAACTACACACTGAAATCCACTCTCATTTACATGACATGGTGCATAATGAAGCGTTGTGGCGTAAACTTCGATCCCGGTTCCTGCCGGTACAAGAAATGCCTCGATCTTAGAGGTATCATATGTAAAATCCGGTTCCACATCCTGCTGATGTCCGATAAGAAGCACCAGATCTGTCACTGCCACATTGATCTCGGAATTTCGGTGATACTCTACAGCATTCAGTTTTTTGTTATGACCGTTGCAGTATCCGATCTCGACAGGTAAGCCTCCAAAAGCTCTGTTTCTGAGATCCTTCTCCACCTCAAGAGCTTCCAGTTCCTCCACAGACGGAACATATACCACATCTTCCGGAACCGGTGTGTGTTTCATTTCTTTCAGAAGCGCACTGAAATTGTATCCTTCCAGAACTTTTCCATATTTACGGAAAGCCGGATCTGTTACTTTCTGAATTTTCACGTTTTTAGCCTCCTTATAGAGTTACTGTTTCGTTTTGAACTGAAAAAAGCATACCATATCGTGGTATGCTTTTCGCCGTTTTTCTTGTCTCATTCATAGCACTTTTTTGACATTTTAATGGATCTGACGTTCCACCTTTCCGGGCAGGATCCCATAGCGCTTTACAAATTCCTTGGAAAAAGCCCTGCTGCTTGCAAATCCATTATCAAGCGCAATGGAACTGATCGTATGATCTGTATTGAGAAGTTCCTTATAAGCGTATGCCATGCGGATATCCTGCAAATATGTCTTAAAATTGACCTTCGCATACTTACGGAACATTCTTGACAGATATGCATCTGAATATCCGAACATGGAAGCAAGTCCGGAAAGTCTGAGATCTTCTTTGTAGTGTTCCCGCATGTAAGTGGTTATTTTTGACAAAGCATCCAGTCTCCGGCTGGTTTTCAGCTCACTTTCCTCCACCTGCGTTTCCCTGTATGTAGAAACCATAAGATAAAGAATTTCATAGAATACTGCCCTGGTGCGGAATTCATAGCCTGTTTCCCGAGACATATATACCCGGTACAATTCCTGGATCAGGGAAACCATCTTCCGGTCAGTCTCTGACGGATCTGCTGCTTCCGTTTGTCCCATTGTCCCAAAATTTAAACGGATATTCCCGCTGTGATTTCTTTCGTGCCCATAACCATACTCATTCCGCCCTGCGTCTGCCCTGCGAAACCGGATAAATCTCTGAGCTGTAAAATAATCTTCAAATTGCTTCAATGGGATCTGAAGTACGATCGTCTCATTACGAAACGGTGCCTGGATAGAATGTACCTCATTGGAATTGATGATCAGAAATTCTCCTGCCTTCAGCGGATATTCCACCTCATCAATATAGAAAGAAAGACTCCCCTCCATTACCGTAAAAATCTCTATGGACGTGTGCCAGTGTTTTTCTCTGACATAATTTCCGTTTCTGCCTTCAAAAAGAAAAAGTTTAAACGGAAGTCCCTCATTGGGAATGATCAGTTCATGCTGAAACTCCATACCCATCCCCCTTTTCTTTTTTTCGTTGAGCTGTCTGTACATGGCGGACAAGGCTTCCGTAAAAAGCTGCCAGGATCTGCTGGAATAAAGTACCGATCATAACGGGGAACAGTACTTCCGCCGGAAAATACGCCCCCGCGATCACTGCTCCCGCACTGATGTTACGCATACCGGAACCATAGATCATGGAAACTGTGGACTGCTTATTCTGCTTTGTAAAAATAGCAATAAGCCAGCCGATCGCATATCCGCCAGCTGCCAATACAAGGATCGTCACTGCCACTTCCAGTCTTTCTCCATTCAGGTGTTTCATATATGGTGAAACCTTGGATGAATTGGAAGTCACCACAAAGATCAGACACATTTTTGAAAAAGGTGCCAGTTTTTTCGGCCAGGTCTCCATGACTTTTCCATGGCTGACTTCATTGAGGCACATGGCAAGTACCGCCGGAAGTGCGATCATAAATACCAGTTCCTTCATCATACCCATCGTATCCATTTTCACACTGGAGCCTACCAGGATTTTCAATGCAGCAGGTATGAGAAAAGGTGCCAGTATCGTGTCGATAACCACCAGCGAAAGAGAAAGGGGACTGTTACCATTATAAATCGATACCCACATCAGACTGATCACAGCCGTCGGCACGGAAAACTCCAGCACCATTCCTGTGATATAATTGGCATTTCCGGGGAACAGCAGATGTCCGATCCCGCAGGCAATCACAGGTACCAGCACATGAAGGACAAAAAGCATCAGGATCAGAGGAAGAGGTCGTTTAAACACATCCGCAACATCCCGAAACCTGGATTTCAACGCTCCGATAAAAGTCATAAACGCAAACGCATACGTTACATACGGAACACCATGCTTCGCAATATCTGGAAAGAGTACTCCCATAAGGAGACACACCGGTGTCACAAAAGCCATCCATTTCTCTATAAAACTGTTAAATTTTTCCAGCATACTACACCTCTTTACCTTTTACGCTTTCTTTGATTTCTTTCAGTGTAGCATAAATTCATTACAACGCAAGAAAAATATAAATTTATAAATACTGGACATGTAGAACAGATATGGTACAATAAGAAAAAATTTTGTTACCGGTAGTTTTACGACATAAGTTAGGAGTACAACATTCATGAAAAAACAAAACCGATACCTTTGCATTTATTCTTTTTCTATCACTTTTCTGCTGATGCTGATTTTATTCTGGCATTATGGATACGCACCTTTCGGTGGAAATTCCATGGCTTCCCACGATGCCAGTGTCCAATATCTGGATTTCTATTCCTATTTCAAGGATGTTCTCTCGGGAAAAAACAATATCACCTACACCTTCAGCAAAACTCTGGGCGGCAATAATATCGGCGTTTTCAGTTACTATCTGACCTCTCCGTTCATGCTGCTCTGTGTATTTTTCAAAAAGACACAGCTTCATGCTTTTTTTGATGTACTTGTAATGCTGAAGCTTTCCACAGCTTCCTTTACTTTTTGCTGGTTTCTGACCGGCCGTTTTCACAAACATTTTTCCGCCGGCAATACTTCCATAAAAAATTTTTCCATGGTAATTCTTTCTGTCAGTTACGGTCTCTGTCAGTATTCTATTGCACAAAGCTGTAATCTGATGTGGCTGGATGGCGTTTATATGCTTCCACTGATCCTTCTTGGCGTATACCATATGGTCTGCGAAAAAACAGCATGGAAACTGGCAGTTCCAGTGGCCCTGTCCATTCTTTTCAACTGGTACACCGGAGGTATCAACTGCCTCTTCTCCGGGATCTGGCTTTTTCTGGAACTATGCCTTTATGCAACATCCCTGCCGTTTTCCAAAAAAGTATTGAAAAGCTGTCTAAAGTCCATATTGTACTATATATTTTCCATGTTTTCCGGTGTTCTGTGCAGCTGTGTTCTCTTTCTGCCTACAATATCTGCCATGCGCAATTCCAACCGCGGACAACTGGATCTTTACTGCCTTAAAAATTTCAGTTTTACCGGAAATATCCTTACCGCGTTATCCAATTATGTTTTTGGCTCCACAAGCGTTTATGGCTGCGTCTCCCTTTTCTGCGGAACTTTTGCCATCCTCGGTCTGATCGCTCTGTTTCTGTCGAAAAAAATATCCCGAAAACAGAAACTGATCTTTGGATGTTTTACTTTTCTTTCCATCCTTCTGATCTACTGGTTTCCTTTTTATACTGTCTTTTCACTGTTTAAAAATGTCAGCAGTTACTGGTACCGCTATTCTTATATAAATATTTTCGGCATTCTCTTTGTGGCCGCTGTTTTCTACCTTACAGTCCTGGAACAGGAAAATACCTGTATTCTGGTAAAAAGCAGTCTTATTTTTGCACTTTTGATGTTTTTACTTCGCTGCAGGCTTACAGACAGAAAATCACTTCAGGAAACCGTACTCATCATACTGGCGGCTTTACTTACCGGAGTTGTTTTTTCTTTGCTTCTGCTATCCTGCAGACAGCGGCACAGACTTTACAAGCAGCTCTCATTTCTTGCGGCTGTGGCTCTTTTTCTGGGTCAGACCGCTTATAATACCCAGCTCCTGATGAACACTTATCACGTTTCCGATGATGCAAAGTACCGTTCTTATTCCATGAATACCCGAAACCTCATTGATACTATCCGAAAAAAAGATTCCGGAATTTACCGGATTTCCCAGACAACCTCACGAAAAATGCTGAAAAGCCTTACCACTGCCAATTATGATGAAGCTTTTGGATTCAATTACCGTTCTATCGCAGGTTATACTTCTTCCCCGGATGACAACCAACGAGATTTTCTGGAGCATCTGGGTTATCGCAAATGTGGAGAAAACATGAACATTACCAATGCTTCCATCATTGGTGCGGATTCTCTTCTTGGCGTAAAATATATTTTATCCCCTTATCGGATCAACGGACTGCAGAAAATTTCTTCCATAAAAAGCAAAGGTAGAAAAAAGGCATATAGGAATCCCTATGCGCTTCCTTTTGCCCTGATCTATCCAGATCACCATCCTGATCTTACAGAGAAAAAAACAAATACAGACCCGGAAAATCCGTTTGAATATCAGAATTATCTTTACAGCATTTTATACGGACAGGATATCTCCATCTACGAACCTCTTCATTACAGAAGAACTTCCATAGGCAATTCCCAAAAAGGTACTCCTCAGATCTACTCTGTTGATCTGAAACAGGGGAATTATGCTTTCTATGGAAACATTCCCTGGGATACAGTTATGGACCGGGCCATGCTCACTGTAAACAAAACCTATACCACCCGGTATTCCTGGTGGCTTGCTCCCTCTTTGTTTTACATTCCTTCCAGGCAAAATGCGCGGACTGCATCCGTATCCATCAAGTCTGCTGAAGGTTACAGCATACACCCTGATGGTGAACAGTTTTACGGTCTGAATCTGGATACCCTTTCCCGTATTACCCGCAAAATTTCTTCCGGTCAGCCAGATAAACTCTCTGTAAAAAATGGCTATATCCGCGCCGTATGTCATAATGTTACGGACGATCACCATTCCCTGTATCTTTCTGTTCCCTATGACCGGGGATGGCAGATTTACATAAACGGAAAAAAGACCTCTTATAATCTCATTGATAACTGCCTGTACTCTCTTCCACTGAAAAAGGGAGACAATACCATCGAAATGAGGTATGTATGTCCTATGCTTCGTGTTGGAGCTGTAATTTCCATTTTGGGAATTCTATTGACAATTACCATGACTTTGATAGAAAATAAGAAACGGAGGTTAGAAAAATGATTTCTTTGATTATACCATGTTTTAACGAAGAAGAATCCCTTCCGCTTTTTTACCCGGAAGCGACTTCTGTTCTTCAGAAAATGAACTGCGATTATGAACTTATTTTTGTGAATGACGGTTCCAGAGACAGAACTCTTGCGATTTTAAAAGAACTTTCAGAAAAAGATCCTCATGTGATCTATCTTTCTTTTTCCAGAAACTTCGGAAAGGAAGCAGCCATGTATGCAGGCTTCTGCAATGCCCGTGGTGATTACGTTGCGGTCATGGACGCTGACCTGCAGGATCCGCCATCGCTCCTTCCGGAAATGCTGGAGAAACTGGAATCCGGAGAATATGACAGCGTTGCCACCAGGCGTGTCAGCCGCGATGGCGAACCACCCATTCGAAGTTTTTTTGCCCGGAAATTCTATCAGCTTATTAACAAGATCTCTGATGCGGATATCGTGGACGGTGCCAGAGATTTCCGTCTGATGAAGCGCAGTATGGTAGATGCCATCGTCTCCATGAGCGAATATAACCGTTTTTCCAAGGGAATCTTCGGATGGATCGGTTTCAAAACCCTCTGGCTCCCGTACAAAAATATCGAACGTGTTGCCGGCGAGACCAAATGGAATTTCTGGAAGCTGTTTAAATATGCCATCAGTGGGATCATTAATTTCTCACAGGCACCGCTGACCATTGCTTCCTGGTTCGGAACCAGCATGACTGGTGTTTCCTTCCTGGCTCTGATCGTTATCGTACTGCGTAAGCTGATATTTGATGATCCGGTTGACGGATGGGCCTCTATCATCTGCGTGATCATTTTCATCGGCGGACTGCAGCTTTTCTGTCTTGGCATTATGGGACAGTACATAGCAAAAACCTATATGGAAGTTAAAAACCGTCCACATTACATCATTGCAGAGTCCAATAAAAAGGACTTTTCTCCTATACGCTGATCTTTGGATCTTTACTCTGTCGGCAGCTCTACCACCTGATATTCGTGGTTCAGCGCCGGCAGGATTTTTTCTTTTACATCACTGGTTTTCATTAACAGAGTGGATGTATTGATACACGGATGGCATCCGAAGTATTCCTCATCCAGAACTTCCCTGTCGATCACCAGGTGCACTCTTTTTTCCCTGTCAAAGATCAGTCCCATAAGACTTAATGACCCCGGTGTAATGTTGAGATATTCCTCCATCTGCTCTCCATCTGCAAAAGAAAGTCTGGCTGTTCCGATCTGTTTGGACAGGAATTTCGTTTTAAACGGCTTCTCCCCCGGCATCAGCAAAAGATAAAAATCCGTTTTCTGACGGTTGCACAAAAACAGATTTTTGCATATTTTCGCTTCCAGAAGATGATCCACTTCCTCACAGGCTTCCATAGTCATCAACGCCTCATGATCTACCCTCTTATATTCAATTCCCAGACTGTCCAGAAAATCGTACACTGCGATTTCTTTCTCCAGGCGTCCTTCCGTATTTTCCGGTCTTCCCGTATAGATGGTTTTGTCAATTCTTGGTTCTTCCATGTTTTCCGTTTCCTCCTGATCTTTCATTTCACGCCTTTGTTTCATCCTTATTTTACAAGCATCTGTCCGGCAAAAACAGCCAGCACGCCAAAAACTGCACTTAAAATCACATAAAGAAGCGCCAGGCCAATCTGACCTTTTTCCATCATAATCCCTGTCTCATATGCAAAAGTAGAAAATGTGGTAAACCCGCCACAGATTCCCACTTTTAGAAACAGTACGAGTCCTGGATCCAGAGACGTATTTTTTGCCGCGGCTGCAGCAACAATCCCAATTACAAATGCGCCTGTTACATTTATGATCAATGTTTTTACCGGAAATCCCTGACTGTTTTCCACTGGCAGTAATCCCAGAAGATATCTGCACACAGAACCTATAAAGCCTCCCATTCCCACAAATAAACAGTTTATCATTGTCTTTTCCTCCCACCTGATTATATCAGTCCGGAAAAATATCCGCAACCTTACCGTAATTGCTTTCTGCCCGGTGTTTTCCCTTTGCATTCCCACCGGTTCATGATATACTGAATCTATCTCTGTCTGTCCTGTCAGATTGCAGGGCAAACATATTTATTTTGAAAGGAATCATCATGAAACGTATTAAAAACATCGATCTGCTCCGGGCAGGAGCGATCCTCTACATTATGCTGTACCACTGCTATGTTCTGTCCGGGCAGCCGTGGCAGGCACATACAGCCATTCACACGATCCTGACACTTGGAGGCGAAGTGGGCGTGACTCTGTTTTTCCTGCTCAGCGGATATGGGATCTATCTTTCCCTCTCTTCTTCGGAAGAAAGAGGCTGTCTCCCTGGCTGGCGGGCTTTTATGAAAAAACGCTGCATCCGTATCATGCCTCAGTATTACGTCTGCGTTACAGTTCTTCTGATTTTTATGTCAACACAGATGTTCAGCAATGAAGGGTTTCGGCATATCCTTGCCTATTACACCTTTACGGAGAATTTTTCCCCGGTGACACACGGTTCCATCAATGGAGCACTGTGGACGATGGGTGTGATCTTTCAGTTTTATCTGATCGCCCCGTTCCTTTATAAAGCCGTCCGGAAAAACTGGCTTGTATCTGCCATTGTGTCCATTCTGTTTACCGTTATCTGCCGGTTTGCAGTTGTCCGGTATCTCCATGCTTCCGGAATTTCCGATACCTCCGTATATTTCGTATATGAGCGTCAGGTATTCACCGCACTGGATAATTTTGTACTGGGCATGGCGGCTGCCGCATTCTGGAAACATGCCGGAAACCGTATACAGGAAAAGCGTCTTACACTTGGACTTCCTGTTTCTCTCGCAAGTACCATACTGATCCTGGCATGGATTTTTTACTATCACAGCCACGGCCTTTACGGAACGGCTCCGACTGGTTATCCGGCTCATTCCATTCTTGCGGTTTTGCTTGGAATACTGCTCGTGGGCTTTTCCATCCTGCCGGAAATGAATTTCGGGATTCTTCGCCCACTGTACTTCGTGGCGCGAAACCAATACGGAATCTACCTGTGGCATATGCCTGTCATTATGATCCTTCAGGCCAATGCTCCATGGTTCAACACCATGAGCCAGCAGCGCTTCTGGCTGTTTTTGCCATGTATGATCGTGATCACCTGCGCATTCGGATATTTTGCAACCCGTTTCATCGACCATCCGGTTGCTTCAAAAAAGAAAGGATAATCACCTATGAAAGACAGAACTGCCGTCAATCACAAGATCCGCAAACATTTCAATGAACTGATCTACAACGTAGCCCGCTACACAGAGGTCGTGCTGTCCATCGTGATCCTTGTCGTGATCGCCCTGGCCGGACTCCGGCTGATCCTTACAACTGCCGGTACCTCCGTCATGGATATGGATACCAGTTTTTTTCCCAGTTTCCTGTCACAGGCTCTCTCCCTTGTAGTTGGTGTGGAGTTTGTAAAAATGCTCTGCCGCCATTCCGCCCAGACCGTTGTTGAAGTCCTGCTTTTTGCGACAGCAAGGCAGATGGTTGTGGAACATCTCAATCCGACGCAGACACTGATCGGGATCGTCGGTATCGCCATTCTTTTCGCTATCCGGAAATATCTGATGACAGACAGCGATGATATGACACCGCATCACCCCCAGAAAAAAGACTGTTCTTCTGAAACCAGATGAATCCACGTGAAAAACATTTCTATGATCGGGTAGGAGGTAAATAATTATTTTATTTACCGTCCTCCCACACCACCGTACGTACGGTTCCGTATACGGCGGTTCTTTAGCTTTCACAAATTACTAGATAATAGTCGAGCATGGATGTGTATCCCAGTTTGGCTATTATTTTCTTAGAAAAGATTTGGTTCAAGACTTTCGCCATTCTCCAATAACCTTTTCTACCATTGGCTAGTTCCTTGGCTTTCCAATCCTCTAAACCTAGTGCTTTTAGCATTCGATATTTCGTTTTGATTTTCTTCCACTGTTTCCAATAGACCGCTCGGATTCTGCGCCTTGCCCATTTATCCGTTTTCTTGAGAAGTTCTTTCATATCTGCAAGTTCGAAATATTCCACCCATCCCCGCACATACTCTTGATACCTCTTTTCTCGTACTTTATTGCTAATGCCTTTGTTTCTGTCAGTAAGTTCTCTGATTTTATTCTTCATCTTCGCTACCGACTTTGGGTGTACTCTAAATCTACATTTACCTCTGTATGTTGTGGTCAGGCATTTTTGTAACATTTGTGGCTAAAAAAATTCATTGGATTGTTGCTTGGATATTACCGGAGTCTCCCGTGTATGTAAAGGATGCTTCGCACCGTCTTTGGCGGCTTTGTCCTTGACATACGCGGAACACTCCTGGTAAGGAGTACTCAAGCAATCCATTCGAGCATTGTATCGCATTAGGCGATTCTAGCCTGATAAGGTGTTAAATATCCATTGAAGCTATGTGGACGCACATGATTGTATTCAACATATGCGAACTCCTCTACAGCCTGATAGAGTGCTTCCTCCGCATCATATTCATACAGATAAATCAGCTCACTCTTCAAAGTGTTGAAATATCTCTCCATGGGTGCGTTATCATAGGGACATCCTGCTTTACTCATGCTTTGTGTCACATGAACCGATTCGCAAAATTCTACGAATGCTTTCTTCGATCATGCTATCGTTTATGTGGTTACGCAAAATGGTGTGATGACTAAAATAAAGGTGAATGTGAGGAAATAGATAATAATTTTTTAGAAAATATAGTGACTAGGTGCAGGTTTTCTGCACCTTTTTTGTTTTTTAAACCGACCAAATGTGATACTATTTTATCTAATAGTTGTAGTACTTAATTTCAAGGCTTTGGAAGAAAGGAATAACCCCATGGATACGAAACTTGTGATACAAGCGAAAAAGCATGACAAAGAGGCCTTTGTGAAACTGATTGAGGATAATCAAGCAAGTATGTATAAAGCCGCCATTGCCATTTTGCAAAATGACGAGGATGCTGCGGATGCGATACAGGAAACGATTCTTATCTGCTGGGAAAAGATTGGTTCTCTGCGACACGCCGGATATTTTAAAACGTGGCTGATGCGCATTTTAATTCATCAATGTTATGCGATTTATAATCAAAAGAAAAGAATGATTACAGCGGAAAAATTTCCGGATATCGAGGATCAATCTGAAGGATACGGAGAGATCGAGTGGCAGGAAATGTTACGTTATTTGAATGAAAAGCAGCGGATTGTTGTGGAACTTTATTATGGGCAGCAGTTTAAGGTGCGGGAAATTGCGGAGGCACTGCAGATTGGACAAAGTGCAGTAAAAAGCAGGCTGCAGTCGGCAAGGAAAGCACTGAAAAAATATTATGATATTGGGAAAGAAAAACTGGCAGCCACGGCAGTGGTGCTTGTCATAATAGGTGGAGGTGTGTTGGCGGTGAATCCGTCCTTGGCGGCAAAACTTCCGCTGATTGGAAGCATCTTTCAGCAGGTAGAGAAAGAGGCGGTTTACTCCGGTGAATATAAAAATTCGGAGCAGATCAAACCGAAAGAAACAAGTTGTTTAAGCGCGGAAAATCAAGGAATTAAACTGACGGCGTCGGAAGTTTACTGTGATGGATTTTCGGTGTATGTGACGATGCAGATGCAGTCGGAGCAAATTGATTTTTCCAAGGAAACAAAACGAATCTGCGTCAAAACCCGATATGGATTTCAGAAGCAAATAACGCAGGAAGATTCGGATATTCTGATCGATGGGAAATGCGTCGATAAGCATACGTTTATCGGAATGATGAAATTTGATAAAACGGATGTTATTAAAGAAGATGGAAAACTCAGCATACAAATTTTGACAATTTATTTTCGGGAGGAATCGCTCTCCGGCAGGTGGGATTTTGAAATTCCATACACGGTTTATGAAGAGGGAAGCCGGGAGATTGCGGTCAATAAAAAATTAAGCAGTCATTTGATGATAAAAAATGTATTTATATCGCCGTACCAGATTGTGGTATTTACAAAAGAGACCGGGGGCGTGCACAGCCAGATTGCGCTGTTTGATCAAAATGGAAAGAAGATTTCTTTTGAAGAAATCGGGGACAAAGAAGGACGATGGGAGCGGAAATTGTATGCAAGGAATGGACGCGTGATAACGAAACTGTATGGTTATGTTACGACGGAAGATAGTATTGCCTTGTATAAGGCGAAAACGAGAAAAGAGGCAAAAAGGTTGTCTACGTATCAGTTTTCCGTGGATGTTTTGTAAGGAGGAAAAAGATGAAGAAAAAAATAGGCATGGTAGTTTTTGTGCTCATAATTATAAATGTTCTAGCTGTTATTTTACTTATGATGCATAAAGAGACTGCAAAAATAGAAAAACCAGATACTGCAAGTAAGCAGGAAATGGTAAAAAATGAGGGCAAAGCATATGCAAGCCACTATCAGCTGCAAGTATCACTGGATACTCAAAATAAAGTCCTTTCCGGAACTGTTTGTGCAATACTTAAAAATGCAACAGACGAGGATTTGGAAAAGATTTGTGTGCGGAACTGGGCGGCAGCCATATTAAAAGGGAAAAAGTTTAAAACGGAGATCAGTTCGGCAAAAATTGGGAAAGAAAATTTGCAGATTGATAAAAAAGAGGACGCGTCTATTGTCTATTTATCTGCTGCAAACCGAATAATAGCGCCGGCTCGCAGTAATGTAAAAGTGGAAATTTCATTCCGGACGGAGATCCCAAAACAGAAAAATCGTTTTGGTTATGTCCTTTTTGATGGACACGAAATGTATCAACTTTCATTTTGCTTTCCAAGCATCTCGTTATACCAAAACGGACAATGGAATGAAAATCCATATATGGGAGACAACGATGAAACGTATGTCAATGAGGCAGCAGATTATGATGTTACATTTTTGCATCCGAAAAACTATACCGTTGCGGCTGCCGGGACGGAGCATTCTATGCAAGACGGAACGAGGATTACCGGCAAAAATCTGAGAGAATTTGCAGCGGTTGTGTCGGATGACTTTTGTCGTTTGGATGCCAATGAGGGGAAAACCACCATTTCCATCCTGGCTCCTGATTATAAGAAAAATCAGAAGTATTACAAATATTCTCTGCAGCTTGCCAAAGAAGCGGTCCGTGTTTTTTCGGAAAAAATAGGAGAGTACCCATTTACGGAATTGAAAATTGTGCATTGTTTCTTTGATGGCGCAATGGAATATCCGGGGCTTTGCATGATCGGCATGCCGGATGTGAAAGAATTTCGCAATATTGATAAAAATTCTTTTGGAAAATTGGAATCACATGTGCCGCATGAAATCGCCCACCAGTGGTTTTATGCGGCAATCGGCAATGATTCTTATAAGGAACCGTGGCTCGACGAAGGCTTTAGTGAGTTTTGCGAAGATATTTTATTTCCCTATTTTGCCAATAAAAAACTGCAGAAAACGTTGTGGGGAAATAAATACAATTCCCGTAAAGACATGGATAAATGGTTCCGGAAAATCGTTATTCCTCAGTCCATGCGAACCAAACCGATCAATCGGAAAGTAAGTGATTATCAGGAAACATCGGATGAATATTCGACCTGTGTTTATGAGGGCGGCAAACTATTTTTGTATGAATTGTGGAAGGCGATGGGCGATAAAACATTTTTTGAAATGCTGCAAAAATATTATCAGACGTATCAGTTCCGGCTTGCGACGACAGAGGATTTTTTAATCATGGTTCGGGCAGTTGGAAAGGATGAGAAAGTGGAGCAGATTATTGAGCGTTATGTGGAGTAAATGCTGATTGCAGAATAGGAAATTGTGTGATATTCTTGCTTGAAAAAGGAGAAAATCATGAAGAAACAATTGGAATTAATCGAAGAGTATTTATATTATGGGAGAAAGCAGCGAAAATTAGATGAAAAAACGATCTGCGCGTATCGCATTGATTTGAAGCAGTTTTCAGAGTTTAACGGACAGGAAGAATTGGTGATGTCAAGAGAGGCAATCCGGAAATATATCCTGCATTTGCATGATGTTTATAAGCAAAAGACAGTAAAGCGGAAGATTGCAAGTTTGAAAGCATTTTACTCGTATTTAGAGGAAGAAGAGATTATAGAAGACAGCCCAATGCGAAAGGTGCGGACGGAATTTCGTGAGGAGAAAGTTTTGCCACGTACGATCCCTTATTCTACTTTGGAAACACTGCTCAGCTATATGTATTCTTTAAAATTACAGACAAAAAATACGGAAAGCAGAACAAAGCTGTTAAATCGCGATATTGCGGTGGTTGAAACACTTTTTGCAACGGGAATACGGATTTCGGAACTATGCAATTTACCGCAGAAAAATATTGATCTGGAGCAAGGAATATTTTGTATAAAGGGCAAGGGAAACAAGGAGCGGTATCTTCAAATAGGAACCGTTCAAGTAATAAAGCAATTGCAGGAATATAAAAATCAATGGAAGGATGAACTGAGCCAGACAGAGTTTTTCTTCCTCAATCGTTATGGGGAGCGATATTCAGAACAATCAGCCCGTCGTATGGTCAGACGCTATGCAGAGCACGCAATGATTGATCTTCATGTTACACCCCATATGTTTCGCCATGCATTTGCAACACTGCTTTTAGAGGAAGAAGTGGACATTCGTTTTATCCAAAAAATGTTAGGCCACGCTTCCATTACGACAACGCAGATTTATGCGGAAGTGGCGTCAAAAAAGCAGATGGAAATATTAAGGATGAAGCATCCGAGAAATCGTATGAATATATAGGAGTGGGGGAGTGATTAAAAGGATTGTTAAAAAATGTAAAATATTGTTGAAATTGTGGGGAGAAGGTGGTATAATGTAAATGGTACTGATAATTGAATATTATCAGATGGAAAGATGTGCTGTGGCGGATAATTTTTAGTTATCGGTCACTTACAGATTGAAAATAAGTGATAGTACGAAATTACAGGTTAGCAAGATGAAAGGAAATTATTTCAATGCAAATTATACAATATACAGAAGATATGAACATGAAAATATATAAATTTTTTCAAAAGGTTTTTAAAGAAAATGCACGAAGTTTTTCTCCTTTTGGAAAAGATGCTGATATTTTGGATATTTCAAAAAAATATATGATTGATGGAAACTTTTGGTGTTTGATCAATGAAAAAAAAGCTATTTGCGGAACTATTGCGTTGCGAAAGCTCAAAGACTGTTATGAAATACGTCGTTTCTTTGTATTAAAGAGATATCAAGGGTGTGGGTATGGAACAAATCTTTTAAATATTGCAGTAAATTATTCAATAGATAATAATTATAGTCTGCTAAAAGCCGCAACAATGTCAAATGGACTTGTTGCTCAGCACATCTTCTTGGCAAATGGCTTCTCACAAACAGAATGTTATAATAATAGTACTGCAGACATTTTTTTTCAGTTTGAAATAACTACAAATTCAGCATATAAATATAAACTAGAGTATTTGAGAAAAAAATTTGAAAGCTCATTAATATTAAACCCCACAGAAAATGTCCCTTTTATCTATGATATAGAGAATACAAATTTTTTTGCAGGTCTTTATGTAAGTGAACGTTTTAAAGATGTTAATGATAAAGTCATTTTTGCAGGACGAAATGAATATATTGAGTTTTTTCAATACATAAAAAAAGAATGGTCAAAAAAATTAAAAGTTTACGATGTGGATTTGAAATCATTATCGGGATTAAACGCACATCTAATACTCTTCCTTTGTATTCTTAAGCCTGGAGATAAGATTATATTATTACCTGAAATAGCTGGAGGTCATTTTGCAACTGAAGAAATATTAAAAAATATAGGTGCAATAACATATCAAATGGTTCCTAATTATGAAAAGCTGGGCGTGGATGTGTCTAAAACCATGAAATTAATTGAATCAGAAAAAATAGATTATGTTTTTGTTGACCGAAGTGAGGGATTATATTATGAAGATTTTTCTTGGCTTAAGAATTGTACACAATGTTATAAAATATTTGATGCATCACAATATATCAGTTCCATCCTATGTGGACATTTTATGAATCCATTTGATATGGGATTTGATATGATTATTACCACTTTGCATAAAAATTATCCCGGACCTCAAAAAGGATTAATTGCTGTAAAGAATGCAGATGTTGTTTGGGAGCAATATTTGGCTCATGCTAAAACCTATATAAGCAATACACATCCAAAAGCAATTGCAGATTCATTACTACCATTGATGTATAAGGAGCAATTCAATAAATATTGTGAAACCTGTAACTCTTGTGTGAGTGAACTAGAAAAATTATTGTTCGACTATAATGTTCCCATTGTAAGACGCTCTGATGAGCAAACACCCACACATCATCTATGGATTTTATGTTCCGATAAATATAAGAGCTATCAGTATTATTTAAAATTAGAGTCAATAGGACTTTTAACTAATTATCGTTTACTTCCCTATAACCTAGGTTATGGTTTACGCATTGGTTTAAATGCTGCTGTATTGTGCGGATTAAAGAAAAAACATATTTCTAAATTAGCCAAAATAATGAGTGATGCCTACCATAACGACATCACCCCTGCTTTAGTAAAATCCTGTCACAAATTTATTCGTAAAATAAAAACTACTGCATAATAATAGGATATGCTTTAAGTATTGAAATTGCAAGCATTGCAAAACTTTCATTACTATTAAGGATATTTTGATAAAATTGTATAATATCTTTCTCGCGCTGATATTCTTGATGATTTTCAAGAATATCAGTCATTTTTTTTATAGTATTTTCTAATTCTTTTCTATCTGAAATAGTTGCAATCTTATATAATAATTCTAAAATACTAATTCGAATAATACCATACTCATTATGATAAGCGGTATATATTTTTTTTGCTTCATGTAGGCAAGTATTTATAGTTGAATTTTTTGTTTTGCGGTTGGAAAGTCTACGGTACTCATTATCATATAAATTTTGTATCATATACAATTTAGCAAGTAAAGTTTTGCAATAAGCCACATGCACACTGACTCTATTAATTTCTGCATTTGTTAAAAATGCCTTT
>OGQN01001830.1_pt1 | contig 16406 bp, 13 predicted proteins | sample 1553231 | NCBI WGS metagenome assembly OGQN01 (sample SAMEA2579950, study PRJEB22360) | human gut metagenome | biome: human gut; feature: human-associated habitat; material: faeces | place: Denmark | collected 2008/2010 | reverse complement strand
GATTCCCGAAACGGGGCTCGCGGCGGAGCCCATGGCGCTTGCCGTGGGCCTCATGGCCGCATGCATACCCTGGGCGGTCTGGGCGCGCAGCCTCGTGCGCGCGGGCGCGTACCGCCAGGGCGAGGAGCACGGCTCCGCCCGCTGGGGAACCCTCAAGGAGGGACGAGCGTTCATGGACAGGAAAGACAAGGCGAACAACATCCTGCTCTCGAGGGACTTCGCGCTCGCGCTCAAGCCGAAGCGCTTCGACCTCAAGCACGACCGTAACCGCAACGTCTGCGTGCTCGGCGGCCCCGGATCGGGCAAGACGCGCTACTACGTCAAGCCCAACCTCATGCAGGCAAACGCCGACTTCCTCGTCACCGATCCCAAGGGAACCCTCCTCGGCGATGTCGGCTGGATGCTCGAGGACGCCGGATACGACATACGCACCTTCGACACGACCGACTTCTCCCGCTCGATGCACTACAACCCGCTTTCATACGTGAAGGACCAGGCCGACATCCTCGTCTTCGTGGAGTGCCTGATCAAGAACACCACGCCCGACGACCGCAAGGGGTCGGACCCCTTCTGGGAGAACTCCGAGCGCCTGCTCTACACGGCGCTGGTGGCCTACCTCGTCTACCACGCGCGACCCGAGGAGAGGGACCTCAACTCCCTCATGCTGCTACTGAGCCTCGCGGAGGCGCGCGAGGAGGACGAGTCCTACATGAGCCCGCTCGACCTCATATTCGAGGAGCTCGAGACGGGCATGCGCTTCATGGAGCGCGGGCGCGGGCGCGAGGCGCGGGAAGAGCGCCCCTTCGACGACGGGGGCGACTGGGGCTGGGTCCGCATCGCCGAGCCCCGCGACCCGGAGGAGGACTTCGCGCTGTCGAACTACCGCGCCTTCAAGGTGGCGGCCGGGAAGACCCTGAAGTCGATCATCATTAGCTGCAACGTGCGCTTGAAGCCCCTTTCGGTCGATGCGGTCTCCGATCTCGTCGCATACGACGAGATGGCGCTCGACTCTCTCGGCTCGGGAGAGGGCAGCCACGCCATCTTCGCGAGCATGTCGGACTCGGACTCGACTTTCGACTTCCTCTTCGCGCTGCTCATGTGGCAGGCCACGAGCGTGCTCTACAAGACGGCTCTCGCTCGCTTCGGGGGCTCGCTCAAGCGCCCCGTGCACTTCCTGCTCGACGAGTTCGGCAACATCGGCACGGTGCCCGACTTCGAGCGCGTCATCGCCACGGCCCGCTCGCGCAACGTGAGCTTCAGCATCATCCTGCAGTCGGCCAGCCAGCTCGAGCGCGCCTACAAGAAGGAGGGCGCGAAGACCATCCTGGACTGCTGCGACACCGTGGTGTTTCTCGGCGGCAAGTCGACCGAGACCAACGAGATGATCTCCAAGATGGTCGGCAAGCAGACCGTGAAGGTGCTCACGGAAAGCGACTCGAGGGGCGCGAACCGCTCCACCACCCAGAACTACAACGTGATCGAACGCGACCTCATGACGCCCGACGAGGTGGGAAGGCTCCCGCGCGACGAGTCGATCGTGCTCATCAGCGGGACCTACCCCCTGAAGGGCGCGAAGTACCGCATCGAGGAGCATCCCTCCTATCCCGAGGTGGACCCCGGGCATGCGGGCGCGAGGCACGAGGAGCGTTTCGACTTCAAGGAGTACCGGGAAAGGAGAGGCGGTGATGCGCCCATGAGATGAGAGATGGGACGGCGGGAGCCGACACTCCCTTGACAAGCGCGGCGCGGCCAGCTTCCACACAAGCCCGCCGTGCGCCGTCCCGGATGCAAAGGGGCGCGAGATGCGCTCCACGACCAATTGTACCAACCGGGGCGGCCGCCTCAAACCCAACCGTTGCGGCCGCCCACAAGCAAGACATGCAAAGGAGCCAAGATGCTCTCAAATATCATCGGACTCGTCTCCGGCTGCGTCACGTTCCTCGGCGGCTTCCTGGTCGTCTGGGGCGCGGTCTCTCTCGGGCTCGCCATCCGAGAGCAGCAGGGAGGCGCCCAGATCGCCAGCGCGATCTCGACCATCGCTGGCGGGGCGATCATCATCGCCGCCGCCATCTACTTCGGCCAGCTCGACACGTCCTGGCTCCCCGCCTAAGGGAAGGAGGATGTGCAAATGCTATCCGTAAGGGTCCAGAAGGACATCGGCGAGTACACCGAGAAGATCGTGGGCAAGCTCTCCGCGCGCACGCTCGCGTGCCTCGCAGGCGGACTCGCCTCCGCCGTCGGAGCCGCGGCGCTCTGCCAGTTCGCCCTCGGCATCGAGGTGCGCGACGCCGCCCTGCCGGTCATGTGCGCGTCGCTGCCGTTCTGGCTCGCGGGGTTCTGGCGGCCCCATCACATGAAATTCGAGAAGTTCGTCCCGCTCTGGCTCGACTTCAAGCTCGAGGACCAGAGGATCCTCTACCGCTCCACCCCCGTGCTCGAGGGCGCGCAGACCTCTCCCGTGCCGGGACGCCCTTCGCGAAAGGCCAAGCGCAAGGCGAAGAGGAAGGGGGCGGAGGCGAATGCTGCTGTTCGATAAGACCAATAAGAAACCCAAGGAAAAGGAGGCGGCGGCACGCAAGGGCAGGCTGCCCGTGCGCGGCGCGCATGCCCGCACGACGGGGCTCGAGGAAGAGGAGAAGAAAGTCGAGCAGGCGGCGCGCCGCAAGAGGCGCGCGCGAGCCGAGGCCAAAGACGTCCTTTCCGCAATCGGCTACGACGCCATGTACGCCGACGGGACCGCGCAGGTCGAGGAGGGCCTCTTCAGCCAGACCATCGAGTTCGGGGACATCAGCTACCAGTCCGCGCGCGAGGAGAACCAGCAGTCGGTGTTCGCGGCGATGAGCGAGCTCTACGACTACTTCGGCTCGGAGACCTCCGTGCAGCTCACCATAACCAACACTCCCATACCCGAGCGCGAGATCGGGCGCAAGCGCTTCTTCGAGAAGAGCGACCCGCGCGTCGACGAGTACGTCGAGGAGTACAACCGCATCCTCAACGACAAGATGCGCGAGGGGGTCTCCAACCTCGTGCGCCACCGCTATCTCACCTTCCTCGTGGGGGCAGATGACCTCGACGCCGCCGCGCCCAGGCTCGCCCGAGCCCGCGGCGACTGCATGCAGACGCTCGCCCGCATCCGCTGCGAGGCGCGCATGCTCGACGGGGCAGAGCGCCTCGAGCTCGTCCAGTCACAGCTGCGGCCGAAAGCGGAGTTCACCTTCTCGTGGGACAAACTGTCCCAGCTAAGCGGGCTTCGCACCAAGGACCTCATCGCGCCCTCGGTGCTCGACTTCAAGCCGGACGGGCGCGCCGACTGCTACCGGGCGGACGGCGCCTGGTGCCGCGTGCTGGTCTTCCGCGGATTTGGCAGCGATCTCGAGGACGACTGCATCGCCAACGTCGTAGACCTGCCGATGCCGCTCAACGTCACGCTCCACATCCATCCCATGGGCAAGGCCGCCGCGGTGGCCTACGTGAAGAAGCGCATCGCCTGGATGGACAAGGAGGTCATCGACGAGCAGATGAGCGCGGTCAAGAAGGGCTACGACTTCTCCATCCTGCCTCCCGAGCTCTCGCACTCCAAGGAGGAGGCCGAAGAGCTCCTCGACCAGCTCCAGAACAAGAACCAGCGACTGTTCACCTACACGGGGCTCGTGTTCACCTACGCGGACACGGCAGAGGCCCTCGACCACCAGACCCGCCAGATCATGGCGGCGGCGCGCCAGCGCTCCATCGAGGTGGAGCCGCTTTCGTACCGCCAGCGCCAGGGCATGAACTCGATCCTGCCTTTGGGGCTTAACCACGTGGAGGTTTCGCGCTACATGACGACCGCGCAGATCGCCATACAGATGCCCTTCGCCTCCCAGGAGCTCAACCAGGAAGGCGGCGGCTACTACGGCCAGTCCAAGCAGTTGTTAGCGCTACCGTAATAATCGCCGATTGGGCCCCCGCTTCCCGCCAATCGCGCCACCGCACAGGCGCCGATCGCGCTACCGGACTTTGGCCGGCGGCGCCCCCGGCGCCGCAAGGTGTAGGCTCCCGACGTCTCCGGACGGAAGGAGCCCCGATTGGAAAGGAACATCATGGGAGAGTTCGACATGTACAGGCAGGCGGGCACCACGCCCAACTTCACCGACATCGCCCGGCGCTACGGCATGAACCGGCACACGGTGGCCAAGTACTGGAAGGCCGGCGGCCAGGTGGAGGACGCGCGCAGGTGCCGCCCGAGCGGGCTGGACCGCCACAGGGAGGTCATAGAGGCCAAGGCGCAGCTGCCCGGCGCGACCAAGCGCGGCATCTACGAGTACCTGATCGACCGCTGCTACGCCGGCGAGGAGCCGCCGGCCTACAACACGCTCACCAAGTGGATGCGCCGCAACGGCATCGAGTGCGGGCGCCCTCCGGAGGGCCCCGAGCCCCACCCCCGCTTCGAGACGGCGCCCGGCGAGCAGATGCAGTTCGACTGGAAGGAGTCGCTGCGCATGGCCGACGCCGAGGGCGAGGTGTTCGAGTTCAACGTGTTCTCGGCCACGCTGGGCTACTCCCGGCTCCACCGGTTCGTCTACTCCAGGACGCGCACCGAGGACGACGTCATGGCGTGCCTGCTGGCGGTGATGGCCGCCAACGGAGGCACGGCGCGCACGCTGGTCACCGACAACATGTCCTCCATCGTCTCGTCCTCCGCCTCGGGGCGGCGCGTCTCGGCGCGCTTCGCCAGGTTCGCCGCCGCGGCGGGCTTCGAGCTGGAGCTGGCGCGGCCGAGGAGCCCGCAGACCAAGGGCAAGGTGGAGTCGTCGAACCGGTTCCTGTCGAGGCTGGCCGTCTACGAGGGCGACTTCCGCGGCGAGGAGGGGCTCGTGGCCGCCATCGCGCGCATCGAGGCGCGGTGCAACACCGAGCCCAGCGCGTCGACCGGGGTGCCGCCGGCGGTGCTGTTCATGCGCGAGAAGGAGGAGCTGCGCAAGGTGGGCAACATGGGGCTTTTGGAGTCGATGGTGGCCGACGTCTCCGTCCAGGCGGTGCCCCCCGCGATGCTCGTCCGCTGCCGGGGCCGCGAGTTCTCGGTGCCCCGGCGCTGCATAGGCAGGCGCGTCAAGGTGCTCGCGATGCCGTCGGGCCAGGTGAGGGTGGAGATGGCCGGCGAGACCGTCGCGGTCCACGACCTGTCGGCCCCGGGAGGGCCCGTCTGTTTTTCACAACAACTAAATTTAGGATTTCACGACTAATTTCTTTCGGGTTTCACCGTTTTGCAAAGGTGCCGCACCCTTTCTTCGCTAACTGTCCGATCTTCCCATCATCAAGGCTTCCTCGAACCTTCTGCTCTGCCCGCCGAACTCAACCAGCCGACCATGATGCATGATCCTGTCAATCGTCGCCGTGGCCAGGTGCGCGTCTCCCAGCACAGTGCCCCATTTGCCGAACTCTATGTTGGTTGTGACGATCATGCTCCTCGTCTCGTACGTTGCCGACATCACCTGGTAGAGCAGCCGAGCGCCCTCGATGTCTATCGGGATGTAGCCGTACTCGTCGATTATCAGCAGGTCCGCCTTGGCTATGTCGCGAAGCACCTGCTCGAGCCTGTTGTCGGCGACGGCCGCCTTCAGCATCAGCACCAGCGACGCGGTCTCGAAGTACCTGACCTTGTAGCCCCGCTCGGCCGCCAGCACGCCCAGTGCGATCGACAGGTGGGTCTTTCCGCGTCCGCATCCTCCGTAGAACACGAAGTCCTGGGCCTGCCGGACAAACTCCAATGACACCAGGTCATCGACGGTGTAGCCGTCTGGGAAGGACACCTCGCCGAAGTCGAAGTCCGCGACCGACTTCACGGCCGGGAATTTGGCCTGCCTCATGAGCCTTGCCTTCCTGTTCTCCTCCCTGGTGGCGTTCTCGCTCCTGATCAGCTCGCATGCAGCCACCAGCTGGCCTCGCGTGGCATCCTTGGAAAACGCCGCGATCGTCGACTTGGTGAAGTACATGGTCCTGGCCAGCGCGGCGAACTCCGCCTCGATCTGGCCCCTCGTCATCTGCTCGATGTCCATGGCTAGGCCTCCTTTGCGAAGACGGCGTCGTACATCCCGAGGTCGGGGCTGTCGTCGTATGCGATGGACCCTTGGCCGTTCGCCGTGCATGCGGCAGCCAATGCGACGTCAGCGCGGCTGGGGACGCCGCCGTCGGCGCCGAGCGCGGCCATCGCCGCTACCGCGGCCTCGTAGCCCGCATCCGCGCTGACGTCGCGAAGCATCCTGAGCATCGTGCCCCTGTCGGCCCTGCCCATGGAATCCATCGACCTGGCCAGCGATTTCGGCAAGGTCGCCCTGACGGCGCTGTTCTGCCATCCGCCCGGCTTCCTGCAAAGGAGCGCCAGCTGCGACATGGGGTCGCTGGCCTTGGTGGGCGCATCCCCGTATGCTCGGTCGAAGGCGGCGATCTGCGTGCCCTCGCCGTCGTAGAAGGCTACCCGGAATGCGCCCAGCTCGACGATCACCCTCTCCTCGCCGTGGTCCGGCCCGAGCGGGTAGCGGTGTCTGCCGTCGAGGCACGCGTCGCCGTACTTGTCGGTCTTGGCCGTGACTATCTTCGCGACGCGGAAGGGCTTCGCCGGCAGGTCGGCCATGGCCACGCAGTCCTCCATGAACAGCTGGCGCTCGGGCTCCCCTTTGAGGTAATGGTCCTTGCCGGCGCGATCCAGGCACCTGCCGAGGATCCGCTTGTTGTAGGCGGGCAGGCTGTCGATGCGGGGAACGGGGACGAACAGGTTGCGCCGGATGGCCCCGACGGCATTCTCCACGGAGCCCTTCTCGTGGCCGGAGTTGGGGTTGCAGAAGGAGAAGTCGAACCCGTAGTGGGCGGCGAAGCGCGTGAACGTGTCGGCGGTGCTGACAACCTGGCCGACCCTTCTGCCGACGCCCGTGGCGTTGTCAAACACCAACCGGGTGGGCACGCCCCCGCAGAACTCGAACACGGCCTTCAGGCCCTCGCAGACGCATTCCGACGTCTCGCCCCAGAAGCATTGCGCCAGCGACACGTTGGAGAACGGGAAGGTGACCACCAGGTAGTGCACCTCGCGCATGACGCCCAGCACCCTGAAGTCGCACACGCCGAAGTCGACCTGCCCCTCGCCGGGCGCCCATTCGAGGTTGAGGAACTCGTCTTTGGCGCCTTTGAGCTCGGCTTTGCGCTTCTTGACGTAGGCCTGGACGATTGTGTAGCTGCCGTCGTAGCCGCATTCCGCGACGAGCCGGTCGAATACCCGCTGGGCCGTGTGTCGCTGCTTGGGGCGCCGCTTCCTGTCCTCCGCAAGCCAACGATCTATCGTCGCCTTGAACGGGTCAAGCTTCGAACCGCGCCTCTTCCTGGGCTTGACCTGAGGGGAGAAGTCGTCCATGTCGCGGTATTTGCGCACCGTGGGCTCGGAGATTCCCTCCTCCCTGGCTATCTGGGCGACGCTGTCGCCACGGGCAGCGCGCTGCTTGATTGCTAGAATAGTTGACATGCCGATCATTTCCTTTCCGGCCTCCTTGAGTCGATTACCGAAGCAATGACTAAGTTAGGCCATCCGTTGGAGGTGGTCGGCGCCTTTGCTTATGAGGCGAAGCAATCGTCGTGAAACCCGAAACTTTTATCTCGTGATTTCCTAAAAATAAAAGCTATCAAAAACATCCTGAGCGCCGCCACCGCCATTCCGGCCTCGTCCACGCGCCCCGTGTGCGCCAGCGCGCTCTCCGCGGCCGACACCATGGCCGCCCACCCTCTGTCAGCCGACACGTTGCGCTTGAGCCTGATCCTCTCCGTCCTGGCGTCCTTGCCCAGGCCGTCCATATAGGCGCGCAGCTCGTCCGGAAGGGCGGCCCTCACCTGGCTGTTGCCCCACGCGCCGGGCTTCCTGGCGAGCAGGGCCAGCTGGTTCGCTGGATCGCTGGTGCTGGAGGGAACGCTCCCGTAGGAGCGCGGCTCCCTCCGCGTCGGCGATGGACGCCTCCCGCGCGCGCAGGGCGCAGACGACCTCCGTCAGCGCCAGCTCCGGCGCCACCGAGTAGATGTGGTTCGACTCCAGCCGCACGCGGCCGAGCTTGTCGGTCTTGCGGACCTCGTAACACACCACGTCGAAGGGACGCGAGGGGGAGGCCGATAAGCGCCACCTTGTCCTCGATGAACAGGGCACGCTCCTCCTCGCCCCTTGCCCAATGATCCTTCTCGGACAGCGCCATGCACCGGTCGAGCAGGCTCTTGTTGAAGCGTCTGCCCGTGTCGAAGGACGGCACGGGCACGAACAGGTTGCGCCTGATGAACCCCACCTTGTTCTCGACGGACCCCTTCTCGTGCCCGGCATTTGGGTTGCAGAACGAGAACGCGAACCTGTAATGGGCGGCGAAGAGTCCGGCGGCCCTCACTTTGTCGCCAACGCGCCTCCCGACGCCCGCGGCATTGTCAAACACGATGCAGGCAGGCACGCCGCCGATGAACTCGAAGATGTCCTTGAGCGCCTGCCACACGCACTCGGCGTTCTCGCCGGGGAACACCTGAGCCAGCCCGACGTTGGAGAACGGGAAGGTGAGCACGAAGTTGCTCAGGCGCCTCACGCCCATCACGTAAAAGTTAGCCTCCCCGAAGTCCGCCCGCGCCTCGCCGGGCGCCCACACCAGGTCCAGGAAGCGCTCCTTGCCGATGCCGAGCTCCTTCTTAGGTCTGCAGGCATAGTGCCAGACAGTCGAGTCGGAGACCTTCGCGTTTTCCTCCTCCACCAGGCGCTCCCATATGCGCTTGGCCGTGTGGCGCTGCTTGTGCCAGTTCTTGGCGTCCTCTTCCAGCTAGGAGACGATGAGCGGGCGGTGCTGGTCCATGACGCTCGTCGACTTGCGCCTGGCGGGCGGCTGCGGCGAGAGATCGGGGTCTTCGAGATATCTGTACACCGTGTCGTGGAAGACTTCTAACGTTCTGCTGATCTCGGAGGCGTTGTGCCCCCTCATGCGTATTTGCCTAATAGAATGTACTTTGGGCATGCTGATCATATGCCTTTCTAGCCTTTCTTGTCGTTACCAAAGCAAGACAAGAATAGACATTGGTTATGGTCGGCATGTTCGCTGCCAAAGTGTCGAATTCCTACATGCCAATTGTCGAGAATTACTTTGCCATATACACATGCCCAGGAGTCGTTCGATGCCTGCATGGGAAAGGCCGATTCGATCGTCTCCTCCACCCTGGACAAGATGAAGCTCAAAGAGGCGGCATGGTGCGTTCGCGACGGCGTTGGCGAGACCCTGACCTACACCCGGTTTCCGATGGAGCACTGGAGGCGCATCTGCACTAGCAACGCCATCGAGAGGCTCAACCGCGAGATCAGGAGGCGCGCATGCGTCGTCGGCGCCTTTCCGGACGGGAGGAGCGCGCTCATGCTGGTGACGGCCAGGCTGAAATACGTGGCCGACAGCGAGTGGGGGTCGAGGAGGTATCTGGACGTATCGCTGCTCGATGAGTGATCATGCCGAAGTGTATGGGGATGCTCGTCCAAAGTGCGCAAGATTATTGACAGTACCGTCCAGTCGCTCGTCGTACTCGATGTCCGAGCGCCCGTTGCAGGCCCACCAGCCCGTGAGGCCGGGCTTCACCTTGTTGTACAGCGGACGGCCGCCGTGCTCCTCCAGCTCTCCCGGGATGAGGGGGCGCGGGCCGATGATGGACATGTCGCCAGCTACGACGTTGAAGAACTGGGGCAGCTCGTCGAGCGACGTCTGGCGCAGGATGCGACCCACGGGGGTGATGCGGGGGTCGTCGTCCAGCTTCTGGCTCCGGTGCCATTCCTCGCACCGCTTTGGATCCTGAAGCAGCTCTGCCAGCACCTCGTCGGCGTTCCATACCATGGAGCGCAGCTTCCAAAGCTGGAAGGGCTTGCCTCGCAGGCCGATACGCGTTTGCTTGTAGAAGATGGGATGGTTGTCGCCGGTGGCGAGGTAGGAGATCTTCACGATGGCGGCGACGGGCAGGGTGACCGCGCAGCCGGCGATGCCCAGCAGCAGGTCGAATGCGCGCTTAGTGGGGAGATAGATGGTCTGTGCGGCGCCGAAGGAGTGACGTTGCAGATCGAGCGTCTTCACGATGCCGATTTGCCCGACCTCCTGCATTTCCGCAGTAACGCCGAGGGATTCCGCGAGGCCGATGCGCACCTTAAGGCCCTCAGCCATGAGCTCCTCGATGGCCGCGTCGTCCATCTTCGAGGGCGCGGTCAGGATGACGACCTCGTCCGCGTTGGTGAGCGAGCAGAGGGGCAGCAGATCGACGCTGGGGGCGGCAGGTCTTTGGAGGAATGCGTCGACGGCGGGGGAGTCGGTGAAGCAGAAGCCGACGACGCGCGAAGCCTTCATATCGTCGGCGTAAAGGCGCTGCTCGGACTCTTCGGCGTCCTGCGCCGAGCAGACGAGTACGACGCGCTTGATGCTATCTTGCGGACGATTGCTCCAGCGCGAGAGGAGCCGCCGCTTGTGCAGGTACTTCAGAACGAGGGCGAGACCAGCATAGCCCGAGTACATGACGACGACCATTTCGCGTGAGAAGTCCTCGCCCATTTTAAGGAGGTAGAAAAACGCGCACGCCGTCAAGAAACTCTCCAGAACGAGTACCAGCTGGATGCGGATGTCTTCCCAGTAGCGGCGCCGGAAGATGCCGCTGTAAGGATTGGTGAGCAAGGTGAATAGGAGGTCGCTGAGGAGGAGGAACGCAAGCAACCCGCGCCAGGAGGGGACGTTGATGAACTCGAGGTTTCCAAATTTTAGGAGATAGGCGCATGCGAAGGCTGCAGCAAGTGAGACCATGTCAATGGCGACGAAATCCACATGCTTCGATATGCTGCTAATGCTCAAGACCCATCCTTGTCACCAGAACGTTGGCAAAGTTCAATAAACTTTAATGAAGCATACCATAGCACAATATATTAGCTGGTCACAGGTTGAAGAGGAATGCGCTGGATGGAAAAACGGCGTAGGTATGAAGGTGAGTTACCGGCCTGCTTTCAGCGGCTCTCGACATGGGCTGTTGGCGTTTGTCTTTGTCCCGGGCTTACGAGAACGAGCAAAGTGGTTGCGTTCGGTTGTTAGGTGTCGCAGTTGTATTCGCAGTAGATTGATGGGACTTGCTGGCTCGGAAACAAGGAAATGCTCTTGCGATAACTAGCGTATTTCGATAGACTGACATCATGCAAATAAGATCGCCTCTGCGGCTTTTGAAAGCTGCGTTAATGTCTGAAAGTGTGTCAGGAATCTGGGGGGGAGACTTGTATGGTGGGCGCATTTGAGCAAATGCGGCGATTTGGCCTGATTGCGGTAATCGTGTTAGCGGTGCTTGTTGCATTGGTGGCACCTCCGAGCGCTTACGCCGAGGGATCGGGTGCTCTGGCTGACAACGATGTCATTACCGTTGAAGCCCAAGTGCGCGGGGTAAATTCCGAGGGATGGCGCGTGTTCGTGTCGTATGCGCGACCCGAGGCGGGCAAGCCGACAGATTTCACTATCACGGTTGAAGACGGTCCGAACGGAACGGGACCCTACCGATATCAGCAAGGCTTCATTTCGAAGGAGGGTGCGTATGTGTACGATCCTTCCTTCGGCACATTCGATCCTCCCCAAGATTCAAATGTGCTGAGTTACGAGTTTATCGGAGCAGGACGATACGAGTATCAGTTTCTGGTTCAGCCGACAGGCAAGCTAAACAAGCGCTTCTCGATCAGCGTCGATGTGGAGGGGGAGGGCTTCGTCGACGCGGACGAGAGGGCCCGCGAAATCATTGCCGAGTGCCTGCCGAACGGGAATCGGGACGATTATGAAACGGCCCTCGTGTTGCACGACTGGATCATCGACAACGTCAGCTATGACCGTACCTATCGCAACATGGGAGTCGATCGCGCTCTGGCCGGCATGGCGGTCACTTGCGAGGGGTATCATGCCGCCTACGTGAAGCTGCTTGAAACGGCGGGCATGAAAACAGGACGCATCACAGGTGGAGGCCATGTGTGGACGGCCGTCCAGATGGATGGCGAGTGGTATCACGTGGACACGACCCATGACGATGTGAAGGACGGTCTGTTGGATGCGACGGCGCCGGGTACCCTTTCGAAGGAGCAGCAGGCCCATCTGCTGTTCGGGCTAGACGACACCACTATGGCGCTCGCGAACCCTTCTTACGCGGGTTCCACGCCGGGGTATGAGGCCAATTCGCTGGAGAACAACTACTTCATCAGGACGGGCGACATCCTTGAGTGGTCTGATCCGGTAGCTGACCAGATATTGCAGAAGCTCAACCAGAAGGTGACGTCCTTCAAGGTGAAGGCAACCAATGCGGCGTGGCCCCAGCCCACCTACAAGAATCCCATCAACAACCTGGTGGCCTACGAACTGAATCGATGCGAGTGGAGCACCGACAACCAGACACCCGATGCAGTCGTGCGTGTTGATTACGCTGACGACTACTTCAACGTGGAGGCCTTCGCGGTGCTGTCGGGCGCGCCTTCGGTGGCGAGCGGGCTGACGTACAACGGTGATCCTCAGACGGGAGTTGCGGTGCCCGATACGGGAAAATACGTGGTATCGGGAGCGCCTCAGGCGACGAATGCCGGCACCTATACGGCGACGGTGGCGCCTGCTGCGGGCTACGCGTGGGACGAGACGGGCAATCGGGAGTCCCGCAGCTATCAGTGGAGCATAGAGCCTGCGCTCTTGTCATCGAGTGCGATAACGGTGGTCGTTGCGCAGCCCTCCTGCGAGTACACCGGAGAAGCGCAACGCCCGCAGGTTTCCGTGAAGCACAGCGGCCGGCTGCTAAAGGAAGGGGAGGGCTATACGATCTCCTATGGAAACAACGTTGGCATTGGCCGGGCGACGGCAACGGTTCGGGGGACGGGGAAGAACTATACCGGCACACGAACGGTCTCCTTCAATATTGTGGCTCCTAAGAATAAGTGGCTGACCATCAGCGGTAAGAAGTATTACTACGGAGTTGACGGCCAGCCGGTGAAGTGGAGCCAGAAGATAGGTGGCTTCTGGTACTACTTCAACGGCTCCGGCGTCATGCAGACGGGATGGATCACCTGGAGGGACGGCACCAAAAGCTTCTTCGACTGGGACGGGCGCGCCCTAACCGGCTGGCGCAGCTTCAGCGGGGTGAAGTACTACTTCGACCCGGCCACGGGCATATCCAAGCGCTGGAGCCAGAAGATCGACGGCAAGTGGTACTACTTCGACTCCTCCTCCCGCATGGTCAAGGGCTGGGTCACCTGGAAGGACGGCACCAGGAGCTACTTCCACCCCGACTCCTCGGGGCACGCCGCTGCCCTCACGGGCTGGCGCAGCTTCAACGGCGTGAAGTACTACTTCGACCCCGCCACGGGCATATCCAGGCGCTGGAGCCAGAAGATCGATGGACATTGGTATTATTTCAACACCGACAGCGTCATGCAAAAAAACCGTTGGATCACCTGGCAGGACGGCCGCAAGAGCTACTTCAACTGGGACGGCCGCGCCCTAACCGGCTGGCGTAGCTTCAACGGCATAAAGTACTACCTCGATCCCGTGACGGGCATGACCTCGTGGTAAGAGATCATGTGCGGTAGTTTCAAGGCTTTTTATTAGATGAGCGTCAGCATCCATGTCGCCAACGGTATTCGATTGAACAGGTTAGAGAGATTAGGAGGATATTGGTGGGTAGTTTTAAATTAGTGGAGTTAGATGAATTTTCGTACAATACGCCGCAGGAAATGTACGCGGATAGGAAGAATCGCTCCATTCAATCCTTGTTCGATCATCAATCGAAGATGATAGACCTGTACATGAGAGAATTCGAGACGCGCGATGTGTCCCTAGAATTGCCGCCGGGAAGTGGAAAAACTTTGGTAGGTCTGTTAATAGGTGAATTTCGCAGACTTAAAAATAGGGAAAAAGTCGTTTATTGTTGCTTGAACAAGCAGCTAGTGAATCAGGTTTGCACGCAATCAAAGATGCAGTATGGCATAGATGCTAGACCGTTTATAGGTAGCAAGAAAGATTTTGATCCTAAGGATGCTGCCGATTTCAATTCTGCAAATTGTATCGCGGTTACGACATATAGTGCATTGTTCAACTCTAACCCCTATTTCGGTGATGCGGATTTCATAGTGTTCGATGATGCGCATTCTGCGGAGAGCTTCGTCGCTTCGCCGTGGTCAGTGGAGGTTGATTCCGCCGTACGCCCAAAACTGTTTGAAGCTGTTGTCACGGCCTTGCGGCCCCTCATGACTGTTGAAGAGTATGAGCGTGCTTTGACAGGAGGGGGCGCGGCATCGCCGTCGTCTTGGATTAGCTTAGTGCCTCTTGTGAGTGCTGATAACGAAATCTCAAGTATCTCAATGGCGTTTAATCGATATTTTATTCAAAATGGACAAGATGATTTGCGTTTTAGCTGGAATATGGTCAAGGATCATCTTCGTGGGTGCCAAATATTCGTTTCAAGTAATTCTCTACTGATTCGTCCCGTGATTCCTCCTACGCAGCTGTTTGCTCCTTTTGCCGATGCCCGTCAAAGACTTTACATGTCTGGAACTCTTAGCGAACGAGGCGAATTGGAGAGGTCTTTCGGCGTCCGGGGTATAACCGCGCTACCTATGCTTGATCAATGGAGGGGGCGAACGACTGGACGTCGATTGCTGATGTTTCCGACGATCGCAGCAGACGATGTGCCGCTCGATCGGATTGTATCCAGGATATTGGATCAGGACGAGCGAAGTCTTCTCATGGTGTCTAGTAATGCCATGGCCGAGCAGTATTCGGATCTCGCAAAGGTCGCAGGAAAAACGGTGTTCACGGCAGCTGAACTCGAGAATGATAAGAAGCCATTTATCAGTAAGAAAGATGCGGTCGCGATTTTAGCAAATAGGTTGGATGGCTTGGATTTTCCGGGAGGTGAATGTCGATCGGAGATCATTGTACAATTACCGCAAGGAACCAGTATGCACGAGAGATTTTTGGTTGAGTCAGCCAATGCCGACGAAGTGTATTCTGAGCGTATGCGTAATCGCATCACCCAGGCACTGGGGCGTTGCACGCGTAGCCAGACGGATTATGCGGTAATTTTCGTGCTTGACGAGAGGGTAGTGCGGTTGTTGCAATCTCCGAAAGAGCAGAAATTGTTCAACGATGAGCTGCGTGCGGAGATTCAGTTTGGCCTGCGGAATGCAACTGGTAATGACACGTTGGATGATTATTTGGAATTGGTGGATGTGTTTTTGAACCACCGCGATGAATGGGAAATTGCAGAGCGAAACATCGTAGGACTGAGAAAGCAATTAACTGCAGCGGGTGAGCATGAGGGCATGGCTGCTCGCAAACTTAGGGATATTGTTGAGCTCGAAGTTTCGTGCGCTCTTAACCTCTGGAACAGCCAGCTTGGTGCTGCAATGACAGATGCCTTCGAAATAGTGAATAAGTTACGAGACTACGAGGGCCTTGAGGGCTATTTTGGCTATTGGAGCTATATTCTGTACCATGTTGCTCGAGCAGATGCTGAGTATGCGCGGGCCAACAATATTGACATTCGTATACTCATGGAAGACGCTATGCATTCGTCTCCCTACAACGCGTGGATCGTGCCTCGAGATGCAACTGCGAACGAAACTCAATTCGAAAACGCAACAATTTTAGGGCGAATGAAGAAGAAGCTTAGCCGTGAGTTATCGAGGAATGGGATATTTGCGGTGCAAGCATCTTTGGACGATCTTCTAGAGAGGATAGAGAACGCAGAAGAAGGAAACTTTGAGCAGCCTCACCAAGAGCTTGGAGAATGGCTTGGTTATGAGAGCTTGAACCCTAGTAGCTCGAGCGCTCCTGATCCAATTTGGGTGTTAGATGCATGCAGCTGCGTGGTGGCGGAGGACAAGATCTATTCCGCGTTCGACAAAACTATCCCATTGAGGCATGTGGATGAAGCAAAGAGACATGAAGGGTGGGTTAGAAGAAGCGATCAACTGCATTTGAATGTAGATGCCGAAGTAATTACAATTTTTTTGACGACAGCAACGAAAATAGATAAGGAAGCCGCGGTAAATGCTGAGGGTTTATGGTGTGTAGAGAGAGGTCAATTTGCAGAATGGGCCTCACGTGCGATTGGGGTTTTAAAACGTTACATCCGGCAAAACAAGAATCCGCGTGATGATCCGGATTTTGAAACAAACATGAGCAATATGCTTCGAGCCGCCAAAGTTGATTCGCAGTCTTTTCTTGATTTTATCAGGCATAAGAAGTTATCGAACTTGAAGAAGGATTGATGCGAAAAAAATGTCTTAGAACAAAAGAACGAAATGCAATTGGTAATAGCCGGCGACGACCATCTCGCATATATCGGCTAGCTATCGTATCCGCCTTCACATCTGCAATAATTTCGTAGATCGCGCGCCG
>OGQN01001825.1_pt1 | contig 16451 bp, 9 predicted proteins | sample 1553231 | NCBI WGS metagenome assembly OGQN01 (sample SAMEA2579950, study PRJEB22360) | human gut metagenome | biome: human gut; feature: human-associated habitat; material: faeces | place: Denmark | collected 2008/2010 | reverse complement strand
GTCGTAAGAAATTAACTGTATCTGATGAATACAACGGAAAATAATTCATCTGACCGGAAAAAATAAAAGGAGTGAAGTCGTAGAGACTTTGCTCCTTTTATTTTTCCAACTAAGCCGAACAGCCATGAAAAAGTAACTTAACTTAAATGATCAAATAAGTCAACTGAAACGACCAGGTAAGTTGACTTGCTTGTTCCATACAGTCGGCTTACTGAAAACAGTCTATTTATTTCTCCTTTCTCTCGCCCACTCCATCACATTAGCCGGAGCGCGTTCCGCCAGATATTCCTTCTTCATAAAATCCATATAGGGTGCTACGTGGTCAAAGAATTGATAATATCCCTTACACAAGTAATTCAATCCCGGTTCACCGTCTTTACTTAACATAAAACGATTCTTCGGACATTCCCCATGACAGGCAAACTCATAAGAACAGTTCAGGCACTGCTGTGGCAGACTATTGTGCTTCATCACACCAAAAGTTTCCTGTTCTTTACCATACATCATCTCCACCAAAGTCTTCTGATAAATATTTCCCAATTTATACTCAGGAAAGACAAAATGATCGCAAGCATACACATCACCGTTGAATTCCATCACGGCTGCATGTCCACAATATTTAGCTAATGAACAAACGCCTGGCTGCTGTCCCACCCAATTGGCCAGCGTAGAATCAAACAACTGAATATAGTAATTGCCCACGTCATTCAGTACCCATTCGTCGAAAATAGTACAAAGGAAATTCCCCCACTGCTCGGGAGTAATGGAAAAAGGAGCCAGTTCACCGTCTTTTTGCTTTAATGAAGAAAGCCGAAGACCATCTGCACGGCTAGACAGTCGCTCGACAATGGGAGTAAACTGTATATAATGACAATCAAGTTCGTCACGAAAGAAACGATAGAAGTCCAACGGATAATCTGCATTATAGTCATTGACCACTGCCATGGCATTCCATTCCACTCCATGCTTTTTCAACAGGTTAATCCCTTTCATTACCTTATAGAAAGAAGGTTGTCCCATCTTGTTCTTCCGGTATTCATCGTGAAATTCCTGAGGACCGTCTATAGAAATGCCTACCAAAAAATTATTCTCACGGAAGAATTCACACCATTCATCTGTCAGCAATGTGCCATTTGTCTGAATGCAATTATCAATGGTTCTACCACCTGCATATTTTTTCTGAAGTTCCAAGGCTTTCTTATAAAAAACTAAAGGACGCATCAAAGTTTCTCCCCCATGCCAGGTAAACAAAACTTGCGGCATGGTTTGCGACTGAATATATTCTTTAATAAATTTCTCCAGTAATTCATCGCTCATCACATGACGCGGCTGTTCCTCATATAACTTGGATTTTTCCAAATAGTAACAATAATCACAGGCCAGATTACAAACCGCACCTACAGGTTTGGTCATTATATATAGCGGCTTTGCAAAAGGAGTTATGGTTGCTTCTTTCATTTGTTTTTCATTTAATTCCTAGTATAAAGAATACAAAGATAAAGCTATTTTTCAATATTCGTTCTTACAGTAACAGGTTTATGCTACCCTCTACCCCCAAAAGGACATTCTTCTTGCCACCCAATCTGTTTCAAATATAAGAGTTCCACCTTGCTTCAAACTCTTGAAACAAAATGAAACTCTGACCCTCTATTTAAAATATCACTTGAAAACGTGTCTGAAACGCACTTAATGACTGATTTTCAAATCCCACTCTATCCGTTATCTTAGTATAAGAGTACCGGAATCTCCATATCATATACTTATTGATATAATAATTGACAGTAAAAGAGACATCGTTCAAACGCCCGCCATAAATATGGGACCGGGTATCCGACATATCAGTATAGTTATATCCGAATACGCATTCCAACGAACCAGAGTCCGGAGTGGCAATACCACAATCCGTATGTGAATATCTATAATTACCACCTATCAGCAAACCTCTCAGTATTCCATACATACCACTCGCTTTATAATTCTTAAAATCCTTTTCCCGGTTCACTTGAAGATAATAATATTGTGCTTCCAATGCCACAGGACCATATCCTGCTATCATCTCCGGTGTAAATTTTATCAAGTTCTTTGCATCCGGAATCAAGGCATTTACAGCTCTGACTTTTGCAATACGCGTCGGGAAATTAGCCCCCAAGTCAAAGCTAGTATGGTTAAGTGTAGGTTCGCTATTGTATCTAGGTGTTTCGTAAGCACCGGAAATACCCAACTGAAACAATCTCCCTGTATCATGTAAAGGACGATAGACCAAGCGGCTCATAGCACCATAACCCATTTTACCCAATTCATTGGATTTCTTCTTAAGAGCCTCGCTCTCCACATGAACACTAGCTGTACCGAAAAAATCATTTTTGTCATACACAAACATAGCCCCCATCAGCCGGCTGTTGAAAAAAGCCTCATTACTTGCCGGCTCCTCCATGGTTACTTTCATAGACGAACTAGTAGAACTTTGAAGCCCGAACTGATGTACAAAATTCCCTACACGTAATAACGCATGTGAGGAAAATTGTCTTTCTACAAATATGTCTTTTAAACTGACCTTTCCATACGCATAGCCTATATCCACTTTCGCTTTATATTTTCCATAGGTTGCTTTTACACCTATCCGAGCATCAGGAATCGCTACACCATCTACAAAGTTTTTATTATCTGAATGAAACAAGCCTCCATCCATCAAGATTCGTCCTGTAGGACGTATTTTCAAAACTGATTGTTCCTGTGCATTTACCTGTACGGAGAACAATATCAGGAGAAAAACTCCTAATGATATAAGATTTTTCATAATATACAGTTTTAATGGTAACCATCCAAGTATCCTGTCAGTCTGTCTCTGATTTTTATCATACTGAGGGCAGTGAAGAATCTGTAAGACCACACAATGAAAGTAATCAGTCAGACTCCTCCTCCCATCAGCATCCGATCAATAGTCATGCTTTTAGGCTCAGCAAATACTCTTGTCCGGTTCATCTAAGAAAAACATTACATTAAATAGTTACGGTTTATGGTTAAGTTATAGGGAATTATTTTTTGGAAACAGACTGAATGAGTCCTGCTTTTTGCAGCTTGGAGAACTCATCTTTCGCCTTATTAAGCTGTTTCACAAAAGCATCGTTGGCATGGAGACGGGCAACAACAGCACTCGCCACAATTCGGGCAGCATCTACATCACTTTGGAAATGATACCCACAAATAACACGACTCTGTCCCATTTCAAATCCTCTTTTCAGAATCTCATTCTGCCTGTCAGGATTGATTTCTGCCAAAACAAGGGCAGTAGCCCATCCTATGGCTGTATGTCCCGAAGGATAGGAACCGTTCGTTGAAAGTTCTTCCTGCTGTTCGGGATTACAAGTCATTTCATTGAAAAAACTAAAAGGACGTACACGCATATAATACTCTTTAGCATGACGGGTAGCCAAATCTCCGGCATCCTCTCTCATATTAATAATGAGCCTATACAGTTCCGGCGTTTTATCCCTCGTTATTTCAATACCAAAAGCCTCCGAAAAGGCAAAGGGAACGCCATCACCATTTACACGGGCATCACTGACAGCTTGTTCACCCCTAGGAGTATCCCTTTGCAATTTCCCCCAGTCGTAACGGGCTTTGTCATACAAGAACAAAATACTTCCTGCTTCAGGAGGAGGAGGCAGTAACTCCAGACTATTGGCAACCTCCGATTCTTCCAAATAATAAAGTTCGGGATTGGTTCTTCTATCCTTTATTTTTTTCTCTTGTGCAAAGATGTTTAATGAAATGGCACAAAACACTAGAAGTAAGGCAAACTTTGTTTTCATGATAAAAGTTTAGTTTAAACGGTTAATTAATAAAATTCAATTGGTTTTTCGAAAAACATTTTAATCATCTACGGAACGTACGACAAACAATCAGAGTGTCCGCATCTGACGGAAACAAAAGTAGTGTTTGAAATTATCCCGAAAATACCTTTTTAATCCCGTTTCCTCCTTTTATATGACCAAAACATCCTAGAAGAGAAAAGGAGAAAAAAAGGAGAGCCGGAAGTGTTTCAGCACTTCCGGCAAAAAAGCCATTCCTCATAACAAAACAGATACACGAAGCCGGCTCTACGAAATACAATAAATTGAGATAACTCTAAAGATGAACTTATTTTCTTCTTGAATTGATACGGTCATAAAGCAGATTGATGACTTTACAATCAAACTCCCCATCAGGATAAAGTTGTTCTATTTCTTTCCTTACATTATACTTATGTCTTGTTACCGTTGCCTGATCCACATCCAGCACTCTTGAAATAATAGCAGCATCAATATCTTCTATCATCAGAAGTATCGTTATAAAATACCTTTCTTTTCCCCTTCGTTTCATAAAGGATAATTTACCCAATTCAGGATATTTGTCAGCAAAATCCAAACACACCTGTTTCAGTTCCTGACGCATATCATCCTCTCCCTCTGTTTTTCTGTATCCCAAGGCATCAAACAGGGTCTTGACTTTTTTGTCAACCTTATGAACGTCCATTTCCAGTTCCTCCCAATTCATCCCGACATCATCCGGATTTATCCCTTTTTTATCCATCAGCGCTTTCCGAGTTCCTTTTTTCCGTCTTTTCAAAAGGAAAAGAGCAAGAAAAGCCGATAGCAGCACCGCTATTGACAGGATGATATACAGCGCATAGGACATCTCTTCTTTTTCTATCGAGATAGGAAGCAAGCCTGATTTACCATCAAAAAGGAATAATCCTGACTTACATCCCAAAACCGCTTTCCGTCCATTGACGGCAATACAAGACTTGCTAAAAGCCAAATCGCAGAATAATGGTTCTGGGACACCGGCATCATCCAATCCCTTAAAACTCATACCATAATAATAGAGTATGAAAAAGCCCTCATTAGGATTCTTTTCAAGAGCTCCCGATATTGATTTCACATGTTTCACTGGCAACAAGGTCGCATTTTCTTCATTAACGATTCCCAACGAGGTATTCAAATATTTATTTCTACCATTCATTATCACACCATAAACACTCTCATACCCTGATAAATCACGTATCTGCCAGAAAGATTCCTGCGGCCTGTTTAAAGGTCTTCCATACAATCCTTTGTTCAAGGTCGTTACATAAATACTATCCTCATTCTCACAAATTCCGGTAATATAAGCGTCGATAGTATCTTTCACCCCTTTATCTGACACAACCGGAATAGGAGTTACAATATGGTCCTGCTGTTCATCTATAATACCTAAATATTCCCTAGTACCCACATAAAGACAATGTTCCGCGGTGGAATAATAAAGAGAAGTGATATTATTCTGCCCTTTCGTGTTACTGAACTGCAAAAGACACTCCGCTCTATTGCCTTTAATCTTATAAAGTTTCTTACGCGTAGCAAGAAAGAAAGTATTAGGACTGGTTTCCAAAAATTTTATAATATCATTACCCACAATATCCAAGCCTTCAATCTTTCCTAAAGACTTTGATTTGAATTCCGGATGATTATAGACAAACTTATACAGATGTAAACGAAGATCATCGGTAATAAAGAAAATGGAGTCTCCCGTCCTTTTATCACTAACCGCCAATACATTATTGTCTAAATCTGCCGAGTTCTGTCGCAAGGCAAAAGAAAGCATAGCCTCTCTGCATGCCAGATGCAGAAAATCTTTCCCCATAAAGCCTATCTGCCTGGCGATAGTACTGATACCATTCGGCAAATCATATTCTAAAGTGCAACCGTCTTTGACATAAAGTATAGAATTAGCACTGATAAACCATTCATCCTTGTCGGGTCCTTGAGCATACAAGTAGCACCGTCCTTTGCGTACAAGCGTCTTTTTTCCATCGGGAGATATCTTAAAAACCGAATTTTCCAACAAAGCATATACTGTATCATTATAAACACTGACATTGGTAACCAGAGAATCTATAACAGGTCGTTTAAAGTCCTTTTCAAGATTACGGACAACAAACAACCCCTGTTCACTAGCCACATATAGTTTTTTTTCCTTTATCACAACCTTATTCACCCCACAGTTGTTACTACATTTCCCTAGTTGAATGGGAGTGAGTTCATGAGATGTGGAACCATCTTTCAAATTCAATCTAAACAGTCCATTACTAGTCCCCACATACAAACACTGTTTGTCATCATCCAGAGCCATACTATATACCGAATAATTCATCCTCTTATTTTTTATGTAGTAAGTCTGGGTCTGCCGAGAGGATTTAGCCAATAGTTTCAAACCGGCATCTCTTGTTCCCACAAACAGAGAATCTTCACTATATTCCAATATATCATATATACGCCGGTTGCTATTAATGGAATAGGTCTGGCAATTATTGTTCACTTTTTCTATGATACAACCGTCTTCCTGACCAATATAAAGTTTATCCGCATCTGCTGTCGAACGGCTGATACATGATATAGGAGCGTCAAATGTATTGATATTGCAAGTGAGCTTTATAGGTTTCGGAACAAGTGCATCCTTGCAGCCTGTCAAACAGAACAAGGCTAATATAAAAAGAAAGTACAAGCTTTTTTTCATATTTTACTCATTTAAGTGATATCGATTAAACAAAGGCTTTCTACAATTAATCAAAAAGTTGAATATCTGTTATGCTTATGCAAATATAATACGTTTTCTCAAAATCCGGAAAGCTCTTAACAGATTATTAGCTAATTCCTTAATATGCCCTCCATATACAAAAGAAGTTACGTCAAAACCCAGATGATTCTCTCACCCGACTTTTGACATAACTTCTCCTAAAATAAAAAAATATATTAACCTGATTTATTTCAACAATACTCCTATCTCACCGACAGCAGTTACTGCTTTGTTATTTATTTCGGTAACAGGCTCCAGTTTAAAATAACGGGCCGGATAAGTCTTTCCGAAACGTACAAAATAAGGAACAGGATTATGCATGATATTACTGAATTCACCTGTAGCGTCACACTTCATCCAATCCTTACCATCCCGGCTGACATAAAAGTTGTATTTATAGATAGTGCCAGTCAGATCCTCCTCCTGTGCAGGAGCATAACTGAAACCGGCTATTTCCACTTCTTTACCCATATCAACCACCAAGGGAGTTAAAGTTTCGGTTTTCCAAACAGTTTCCTGTTTTCCATCGATGGCTGCGGCTGCATCCATGCCCACTGTTTTCCAACCATCCACCGGGACATCACTCAAGGTTACTTTCATCGTTTTATCAACCAATGGTTCAGCATAATACAAGCCTATGTTACTGATATTGACGGTTCCACGAGCACCCGTAATTGTCACTCTAACCTTTTCGGCATGACTATCCGAGAAAGGCAACAACCGTTTATATCCCACCGTAGTTCCCTCACCCACATGATGCCATGCGCCATTGGCGAACACTTCTACTGTAAAACCTTCCACACGCTGGCCTTTTGTAATATCCTCCTGAATTAAGAAAGTATTAACAAGTGTATTCTTCCTCACCTTATATTCTTTCGTATCTCCTACTTTGGCTGTCCATATCCTATTTCCCTTCTCAACTTTATTATCGGCAAAGGTCTTTTTTATATATTCCGTCAACTCCTTGATACGTTTCACATCATTCTCGTGCATCAAACCACGTTTATCGGGTGGAATATTCAGCAACAAAACAGAGTTACAACCCACAGAACGATAATAAATATTCACCAAGTTGGCAAGTGAACGAACTTGATTATCCTGTTCGGCATGATAGAACCATCCCGGACGGATAGAAACATCGACTTCAGAAGGATACCAGAACAAATCCGATGCTTTAGATACCAATTCACGGCTTCCCAAATCCTTGGACATAGCATTTATGCCCAATCTCTTATAGACTTCATCAGAACCCGGATAAGAATTAGGCATCAAAGCCGTTGCACTCCATTCCGTGGTACGTCCCAATCCACCTTCATTACCTACCCAACGCACATCATCGCCCATGATAGCGGTAACTGCCTTAGGTTGAAGACGACGGATAGTCTTCAAAATAGCGTCCCAATCATATTCCTGCTTCTTTCCGTTAGGTCCTTCGCCGTTAGCTCCATCAAACCATACCTCATGCACTTCTCCGTAATTGGTAAGCAGTTCAGTCAGCTGTTCGATGAAAAACTTATTATAAGCTTCTCCTTGTCCGTAACATTCCGCATTACGATCCCAAGGAGAAAGATAGACTCCGAATTTCAATCCATACTTGTCACAAGCTTTGCGGAGTTCCTGTACCACATCCCCTTTTCCGTTTTTCCATGGAGAAGAAGTAACAGAATGCTTGGTTGTCCGGGTAGGCCACAAACAGAAACCATCATGATGCTTGGCAGTAATGATAGCCATTTTGAAGCCACCTTCCTTCAGAGCTCTTACCCATTGTTCACAATCCAATTCGGTAGGATTGAAAATGGCCGGATCTTCTTTACCATCTCCCCATTCACGGCCTGTAAAGGTATTAATACCAAAATGAAGGAAACAAGTGAATTCCATTTGTTGCCATGCCAACTGTTGCGGTGTAGGCACCAAACGGGAAGCCATATCTATCTTCTGTTCCGTAGTCGCTCCTGCCGGAAAAGCTACGTGTTTCTCATAATACTCCTGTGCCTGAGTTCCCAGAAAAGCACAAAGTAAGGCTGCGGTTAGAATCGTTTTTCTCATTTTTCTTTATTACTAGGTTATTTTAATGGACGAATCATAAACTCAAACGTATGCTTCTCCACCGGAACACGATATGGCGGCAATACCCCCGGACCACAAGTCGCAGTACCTACCCCCGACTGTTCCGCATCTAAGTGAACATTTATAATCCCTGTTCTCTCAAGTTTATTAATATGAGTAGCTTTATCTACATTAGAATCCGTAAATGGAATAACACTGAACTGAAACACTTTATCCGAACGGAAAGACAAACCTTCTCCTGCCTCATCCGCCAATTCCATCCAACGCACATCCGTACGGTTTCCTGTAGCCTGGGGCTTCACATAATAATGGAACATACGTTCTGCATCTGTATGGTAAATTCCAATACATCCAGACTGATTACGGTCTATATAAGTTTCATGTTCACCACGTCCCAAATAAGAAACCTTGTTATAGGCATACGGCATTTCAAATGCCAGGCCCACTCTAGCCAATGAAGTAACAGCAGAAGTATCCGGCAGGAAAGTTGTCTTTACTTTTAATGCACCATTGCTCTGCAAAGTATATACAAAGGTAGCCATTCCCAACTTTACGCCTTTAGCATTCCATAATTCTACTTCCGATTTACCACCTGTTTCAGATGCTTTGACAAAAGTAGCTTTTTGAATCATATTATCCAAACCTTCTTTCCTCCAAACTTTGGCTCCTCCTGTTTTTTCCCTGCTGTCATTGTCCGTAACAGGACGATAAAGGCTGAGAACTACAGGAGATGAAAGCATCTCTTTACCTTTATATATATAAGAGCGTAAAGCGCCGGTTGCAGGATCAATATCTATCTTCACCTTATCAGCCAATTTGATTTCCGGCGCACGATACCCTTTGTTGGCAGACAGCACAAACTGGTCATAGGCCACTTCGTCATGAGTTCCAATAAAGGGAGTTGCCTTATCAGGCGTCCAAGACAGATTCAAATAAGCCTCACGAATCGTAGAAGGCAACTTTACAGCACCCAAAGAGAATGTTACAGCCTCATGAGGGGCACAGTCTGCTTTTCGAGTTCCTTCTGCTATCACTTTCCCATCATCCCCCATGACCTGCCAGTGCAACGTATAGGCATTCAAATTGGTAAAGTCATACCAGTTCTTGACTTCCACTGTCAGCTTCTTAGGATCGGTCAGTGCCGATTTGATATATTGATACTCCTTCTTCACTTCAATGAGATGCGGATGCGGTTCGCGGGCTGCATTGACCAACCCGTTACAACAGAAATTGCCAAAGCTGGGCACATCCTTCGGACCATAATCCCCACCATAACTCCAATACCATTTACCATCCTTATCTATCTCGCGGAAAGATTGATCCACCCAATCCCAGATACAACCTCCCTGAACAATCGGTTCGGTTTCGAATACATGCATATATTCCTTTAATCCTCCGCCACTATTACCCATAGTATGCAGATACTCTGTCATGATGAAAGGACGATAGACTTTAGGTTCTGTCTGGCGGGCATAGGCCATGAGTTCTTCCACGCTGCGATACATACGGCAATAGATATCGGTATTATAATTCTGTTCGGCCCGTTCATATTGTACAGGACGACTTTTCTCCACTGACTTCATCCAGTCATATGTACGTTCGAAGTTAATACCGTTTCCGGCTTCATTCCCCAATGACCAGATGACGATAGCCGGATGATTCTTGGAACGCTCATACATACGTTGGGTACGATCCATGTGGGCAGGCAACCAAGTGGAATCTTTGGCCAATGAAGCAGGTCCATACCCCATGCCATGTGATTCAATATTAGCTTCATCTATCATATAAAGTCCATAACGATCACAAAGCTGATACCAATAAGGATGGGTAGGATAGTGCGAATTGCGAACCGTATTGATATTATGCTGTTTCATCAATTTGATATCTTTTTCCATCAGTTCCTTGCTTACAGTCCGTCCTAATTGGGAATGTTCATGACGGTTCGTTCCCTTTACCAAGACCGGCACACCATTGATGCAAAAACGTCCGTCCTTAATTTCCGAAGTGCGGAAACCTACTTCACATCCGGTAAGTTCCGTTACTTTACCTGTTACATCTTTCAATTCCAGGATCAGCGTATAAAGATTCGGATGCTCAGCACTCCAGACTTCCACATCCGGCAAACTTTGTTCATCCAACTTCAAGAAATGGCTCAATCCCTTCGATTTGATAGGATATTCACCTTGCAGAACCGCCTTACCGGTTTTATCTTCCAGTCGGTAAGCAAAGGTAGTCATGGAAGTAGAAGGTCCTTCAATGGTAGCTTCCAAACCGAAAATACCTTCTTTATATTGTTGTTTGTCTAAAGAAGAGGTTACTTTGTAATCGGCTATATACTGTTTAGGAGTGCTGTAAAGATACACATCACGTTCAATACCACTCAACCGCCACATATCCTGGCACTCCAAATACGATCCGGCACTCCAACGGTAAACCTCCAATGCCACCGTATTCTCACCTTTCTTCAATTTATCAGTGATATCCCATTCGGCTGGTGTCTTTGAACCTTGATTATAGCCCAACAGATGTCCGTTCACCCAAATATAGTAAAAAGAAATCACTCCTTCACAACAGATAACCACACGGCGGTCTTCCCAATCGGCAGGAATTGTAAAGGTACGTCTGTAGGAACCGACTTCATTCTCTTTATATGGAACTAAAGGCGGATTCTTTTTAAAATGGAACAGTTTGTCATCGAACTCATAGGTTTCGTTTACATAAATAGCTGTTCCATATCCTTGACGTTCCCAATTGCCGGGAACCTGAATATCCGCCCATCCTCCTGTATAAAACTCCGGTTTATAAAAATCCTTCGGACGGTTATCGGGATTCTTTACCCAATGGAATTTCCAACTACCGTTCAGACTCATGTAATAAGGAGAAGATTCATAATCTCCGTTACGGATATCAGATACGGTTTGATAAGGCCACACATAAGTATGAGGGGCCAGTTTGTTCAGTCCGACAGCATATTGGCTCTGCCATTCGGGTTGTTGTTGCGCCATTACTGGAAATATAACCAGAGCAGCCAAAAAATATAATAATGTATTTCTCATATATCTATTTATTCTATCATTACCTCATCAAAATAAATCCTTGCCTCTTGTCCGGGGCGTACATGGGTTGCAGGACACTCTCCGGCTCCTTTAGCAATAATCCGCACATAACGGCCAATTTCCTTATTCAAATCAAGTACCACATCCTCTTTGAAAGTCCCTTCACGGAAAATCTCTCCATCCGTGAACTGTTTACCGGATACTTTACGATAATCCCGATTATCATTTGAAACCCACACTTCAATATCTGCCGGTTTATGGGCTGCCATGCCATAATTCGTTATGCATCCCACTGATACAGAACGAAGCGACTCCTTCTTTTGCAAATCTATAGTAAAAGCGACAGAATCACTGCTTTCCCATGAATGCCATTCGAAATCCGACTGGCGCAAGCTGCCACGTATACCATTTACTAAAATCTTCCCAGCCTGTGTATTTCCTAAAACAGGTTTGGCGGTAGCCTTATTCCAAACCAAAGGCAATGTCAATGTTTTTCCCATCTGCCGACCTGCTCTATAAGTCGTACACTTTATAGTTTGTGTACCGGTCACCATCAACGGGTTCTTATATAGCGGAGACCGGTCTGTCGGCTCCTTACCATCCATTGTGTAACGGATTTCCACATCAGGACGTTCACATTCCAGTTTCACCTGTAGCTTTCCATTTACAGGGGTTACCGTATGTTGTATATTATACATGGAACAGGCAAACACAATCCCTTTAGCAGACAGATGCTCGTTGAATTTATCCATTGCTACCAAAAAACTTCTCCAATTTTTATGCCAAGGCTGTGTCCAAGCCACTTCGGCTAAAGCAGCCAGACGAGGGAACAGCTGATATTCCACATCTTCCGGTTTATTGCAAAACTCAGTCCACATAGAAGCCTGTACTCCCATCAGCAAGGAACGTACCTCCGGACTCCATTCTTTCTGTATCGGTTCATACCTATATACATCCTTCAATGTATTATTCCCAAAATAGGTCAAAGGTTCAAACCATTGCGGTCCCTGATAACGAATCAAATACATGATACGTGCAGGAGTCATGACAAACCTATGCCCTTGCTCCGCTGCCTTGACGGCAGCCTGACCGTAGCCTCTCCAACCATAAATAATTGCTCCGTCGGGAATCCGGGTATTGGTCAGTTCATCCCAGCCCATGGCTTCTTTCCCTTTGCTTTGTACATATTTACTCATTCTCGCCATAAAATAACCTTGCAACGCTTCTTCGTCCTCCAAGCCTTCCTGTCGCATACGCTCCTGACAAAGCGGACACTCCTTCCAATGCGTTTTCCGAGCCTCATCCCCACCCAAATGAATATACCTGGAGGGAAACAGCTCCACCACCTCGTCAATCACCCCTTGCAAGAAAGTGAATACACTATCGTTTCCTGCACAGAAGATCACATCCGCATGATTTCCTCCCAATCCTGGAAGGACACCGATAAATTTATCGACCACAGGACAAGCCAACAACGGATAAGAAGCCAACGCAGCATTACTATGAGCCGGCATTTCAATTTCAGGAATCACTTCAACCTGATGTCGGGCGGCATACGCCACTATCTCACGGATATCCTCCTGTGTGTAAAATCCTTTTTCTACAGTCGGTTCACCCTGCCGGGGATTACGACGCTCCGGAAAAGATTTTCCAGGACGATCTACACGCCGTGAACCGATTTCCGTAAGTAAAGGATATCTCTTTATTTCAATACGCCAACCATTATCATCCACCAAATGCAGATGCAGGGTATTGATTTTCAACATTCCCATACAATCGATAATACGAAGCAGATTCTCTTTCGGAATAAAAAAGCGGGCCACATCCACCATCAATCCACGATATCCGAAACGAGGTTCATCCTTGATTGTCATAGCCGGCACGCTCCAATCCGCAGTTTCCGCCACCGCTGTGCCCTCAATGGAAGCAGGCAATAACTGACGAATAGTCTGCAAGGCATAAAAAAAACCTTTTGTATCTGAAGCTTTAACTATTATCTGCCTGGGAGTTATTTCCAGATGATACGCCTCACTCTTTAATGCGTCATCGGTGAGGAAACTGATTTTCCCCTTCTTTTCTCCAACCTTCACACAAGGAGTAAATCCGGCCGCCTGGGTAAAAAGAGCAGAGAAACAGCGTGCAACCTCTGCCTGCTCCTCATTTTCTACCGTAAAGTCTGTTTTTCCGGAGAAAGTAAAATAACCTGTACCCGGAGTAATACTCTCCGGGCAGGGAACAATAGATATAGATTGGATTAGGTTGTCAGCAGGTAAGGCCATAGTCGCAAATAACGACCATAGCAAAATCAAACAGGTGTATTTCATGATATATGCTATTTTTCTTATTCTTTGTCTCTATCGGGTGAAAAGCGTACCGGATCATTATACTGCTCCTGCAATCTTGCCAATTCAGTCTTCAGCTCCGTCACAACCGGTTCATATTCTTTCTGACCATAAAGATTATGCATTTCCGTAGGGTCTGCCTGTAAATCATACAATTCCCACACATCAATATCATTATAAAAATGAATTAATTTATAACGCTCTGTACGTACACCATAATGACGTTTCACCATATGTTCTGCCGGATATTCATAAAAATGATAATACAATGATTTGCGCCAATCAGCAGGTTTTTCTCCTTTCAACAGTGGAAGCAACGAAACACCTTGGATATCTTCGGGAACAGGAGCACCTGCCAATTCCAGAAAGGTAGGTGCATAATCTATGTTTTGCACCAGTTCTGTAATATCACCTTTCCTGTCAAAACCTTTGGGCAACCGCATTATAAGCGGAGTATGCATGGATTCTTCGTACATAAAGCGTTTGTCAAACCAACCATGTTCTCCCATATAGAAGCCTTGGTCTGAAGTATAAACCACCAAGGTATTGTCCAGCATATTCTTTTCTTTCAGATAATCCAGTACACGACCTACATTATCATCCAACGATTTCACTGTTTTCATATAGTCACGCATATAGCGCTGGAACTTCCAATCGGCCAATTCTTTACCCTGAGGATTCTTTTTATAGAAGTCATCAATAATGGGACCATAAAAATTATCCCATGCCGCACGCTGCCCCTCATCCATACGTCCGATATAATTTTCATAAAGAGCCTTCAAACGGGTTTGTTTATCGGGGCGAAGCATCTTAAGGTCATAAATCATATCCATATCCTTCACGATACTCATTTCCTGAGCCGCTGCCGCAGGACGTCCTTCATAATCATCAAAGAAATTATCGGGCAACGGAAAAGTTTTATCTTCATACAAAGACAAGTTACAAGTATCTGCCAGCCAGTTGCGATGAATAGCCTTGTGATGAATCAAAATACAAAAAGGTTTGTCTTTATCCCGTTTGTTCTCCATCCAGTCTATGGCATCATCAGTAATGATATTGGTTATATACCCATGTTTTTGAATGGTGTCATTGTCTTGCGTAATAAAATCCGGATTATAGTAATCACCTTGTCCGGGTACAATCTCCCAATAATTGAAACCTGTGGGCAGACTCTCTAAGTGCCATTTTCCGATAAGGGCGGTCTGGTATCCGGCCTTTACCTACCAGTGCTGTCTGATAACCGATTTTCTGCAACAGCTTCGGAAAAGTCTGTTGCGAACTGTCGAATACGCAAGTGGTATTATCATAGAATTTATTAGCACAACTATGCTTGCCGGTAATCATGCAGGCACGGCTGGGACCACTTAATGAATTGGCCACAAAACTGTTAGTAAAACGCACTCCGTCATTAGCAATGCGGTCAAGGTTAGGCGTTTCCATATAACGCTTGTCATAGCAGCTCATCATCTGGGCAGTATGGTCATCGGTCATTATATACACGATGTTGTAAGGTTTCTGCTCCTCAGTTTTCTTTTGTGAAGCGCATGATGACAAAGATGCCACAGCAGTAATGCCGGTCAAAGAAAAAAGTAATCCTGATTGTAGGTTGTTCATATTCATAAATTTAAATAAGCAAAGAATTAACATCCGCAAAGATACAAGTTATGTTATTGTTTCTTGTCTGGAAATGACTATTTTATATCCGAGAATGTCCAGAAACAGGTTACAGACAAGAAAAAACGGATGCAAAGCGCAGGTGCGCCCTGCATCCGGAAAAATCCAATAAAAACCTATTGAATAAAGCGTTCTATCATGTTTTCTTAATTAGTATAGCCATAATTATTATCACTATAATCAAGAGCAGAATTGGTATCTATCTCATCTTTCGGAACCGGGAGCAATAAATTTTTCTTCAGGAAGTTTTCATCATTCAAATTTCCATCATTAAAAATACGTTCTCCCCAGTTCCCGTTCCCTTTAGGATTATTGGCCACTGATTCTTGAATAATTCCATGCCCATTGTTGACCTCGAAAGCTTTTTTCAAAAGCTCTGTGCCGCGTAAACGCATTTTCTGATACATTTCCGGTTCACCGGCACCTTCGAAAATACGTTCAAAATAAATTTTCTCACGCACTTGTTCCTTAGACAAGCCACTCTTCCAGTCAGCCGGCTGAGACGCGTTTCCTGATTGACGCGCTCTCTTCAGCACCTCATTGGCCAATGTTATCGCCTTGTCAGTCTGCCCCAATTCATTATATACATCCGCTGCCATCAGCAACATATCTGCATAACGATACAAAATTAAATTCTTATGACTGTTATTACCACTCTGCTCAGGATCCCATGGTTTCTTGAAATAGGGCCATGACTTTGTATTGGTAGATGGCT
>OGQN01001814.1_pt1 | contig 16568 bp, 15 predicted proteins | sample 1553231 | NCBI WGS metagenome assembly OGQN01 (sample SAMEA2579950, study PRJEB22360) | human gut metagenome | biome: human gut; feature: human-associated habitat; material: faeces | place: Denmark | collected 2008/2010 | reverse complement strand
ACCCCTTTCCATTATACAGATTGTTTTTCTGTCCGGCAAATCGGGTATGGGGGCAGAATTGAACGACTGCGCAAAGCAAGTATAACGAATAACGGACAGCGCCCGTGGGGAGAAATTTCACGGGCGCTGTTTTTAAGGGGAGAGTACACGGAATAGGAGGAAAACACTTACATTGCGTCGGGGTACAAGAAGAAAGGCGCGCTGCAGGAGTGTCCGGTGACGATTGAGGAAATAGTGCAAAGGTTTATCACCGAACTGGAAAGCCAGGGCCTGAAATATGAGGCCTATTTCAAGATGAGCCTTGCCACGAGCATGCGCCGGAGCGAGGCATGCAGCTTGCAGTGGTCAGATAGCAGGTGCTGCATATCCGGCGCAATGTGGTAAAACTGAGCGGCCAACCGATCCTGGTGAAAGAACCGAAGAACCGCGCAGGAGAGAGCACGGCGTGGTGCAGAGGGGACTGGAGGAAGATGACTATCTGTTCCGGCAGGCTGGGGAGATCCGATGGTGCCTGGGACATTCACATTCCGGCTCAAAAGGATTCTGCGGGAGGGAAAATTGCCGGACAATTTAAATGTGCACAGTCTGTGGCATTTCCAAGCCAGATGCGTCTTTTTTATAAGTTGTGGGTAAACTATAAACATTGTTGAAGTTATTAAACTCGTTTGCTATAATTTTCTCAGCATATGTTTACTGATTTTCGCAGCAAATTAAGGAGTACGATTATGGATTTTTATAAACGGGCACTGGCACTGCGTGAGGAAACCATCTCTCACCGCCGTTGGCTGCACAGCAACGCGGAAGTGGGACTTCATATGCCAAAAGGACAAACCTATGTTATGGAGCAGCTGAGAGGATATGGATTGGATCCACATCCATGCGGACATGGAGTGATTGCAGAGTTGGGGCAGGAAGGGGGTAGGACGATCCTGCTTCGAGCGGACATGGATGCGCTTCCCATGCCGGAGGAAAGCGGCGAAAGCTTTTCCTGCCCAACCGGCACGGAGGCTCATACATGCGGCCACGATTTCCACGCGGCCATGCTGCTGACAGCGGCAAAGATATTAAAAGAAAATGAATCTATGCTGTCTGGCAGGGTTCGGTTCATGTTCCAGCCTGCTGAAGAAACCTTTGAAGGTGCGAAGGATATGCTGGCAAATGGAGTACTGGAAGGAGTGGATGCAGCCCTAGCCTATCATGTCGGCCCAGGAAGGATGCCTGTGGGCTTGTTTATGTACAACAGCGGCAAAACTATGATGTACTCTGTGGATGGTTTTCGAATCACAATCCACGGACGGGGCGCCCACGGCGCATATCCGCACAGTTCCATCGACCCAATCAATATCGGTGTCCATGTGTACCTTGCCTTGGAATCGCTGATTGCTCGGGAGGCAGATCCCGGCAAAGCCTGTGTGCTGACCATCGGCAATTTTTCCGCAGGTTCAGCCCCCAACATCATCCCTGATACTGCCGTCCTCCAAGGAACCTTGCGCACCAATGACAGTGCCAGCCGTGAGAAACTGGTCCGGCGGCTGAAAGAGGTTGCTCTCAAGACCGCAGAGGTATTTGGGGGGATGGCACAGGTCGAGATGATTTCTGAGGTGCCACCACTGGTATGTGACCCTGCTATGACGGACGAGATGGTAAGCTATATGGAAGAACTACCAATTCCTGGTCTGACTCCTGTTCCCGACACATCAGCCAGTGCTTCTGAGGACTTTGCAATTATTGCAGAGAGAGTCCCCAGCGTATTCATGTATCTTTCGGCAGGATATATGGATGAGCGTGGCGATGCCCCTGCACACAATCCGAAGGTTCAGTTCAATGAGGAGGTCTGTCCAATCGGCTCCGCTTGTCTGGCGCACTGCGCGGTCCGTTGGCTGGAAGACCATCAATAAATAAAGCGAAGGATAAGACGCTACAAATTCGTAACGCGGATGTATGGATATTGGGAGTCGATTTGAGGCGGAATCCTGCGAATTGTATTAACGGTTAGACTTTTCTTTTAGCCTGTTGCTGTTGTTAGAGCAGCTGACCTTTAATCAGCGGGCCCCGGGGATTGAGTCCTTGGACGCATATTGCCGAAGCCATCCCTTAGGGATGGCTTTTTTCTTGCGGCAGATTTTGCATGAACGCAACGAGTTCCTGAGCCATAAACTTATGGCGGTGGATGAACGGATGTAGGCATGCACCGGCGTCGGGGCCGATATTCATCATTATTTTTTCTTGACGGGCTGTCATATAGAATTGTTGAGAAACCCGCCGTATGACTTACGATTAAAAAATAGAAATGCGGCAAAAGACAAAGAATTACTGTCGCAGGCGATGGGGGCCGCATAATCTGAGCGAGGAAAAGCAGATGGATAAAAAAATAGCATATGAAAAAATATTTATCGTCCGCGTGCAAAAACAGGACAGATATTGTAAAATATAAAGGTAAAGAATTTGGTGCCTCAAAAGCAGCAGAGTTTTCGGCAGAAATGCGGCGCTGGAAATGGAAAGTTTTTGAAAATACCCCAAAAATGGGCCCTGAAGCGCGAACAGGTTTGAGGCATGGCAGTTATCGCGGAAAAACCCAACTTTTGCAGCAGGAGGATAACACATGTGTACGGCAGCGACCTATAAAACGAAGGATTTTTATTTTGGACGCACATTAGACTACGAATTTTCGTATGGGGAAGAAGTCGTAATAACGCCGCGCAACGAGCCGTTTCCTTTTCGGTATATGGCGGGGATGCCGCGCCATTTTGCTGTTATCGGTATGGCTTGTGTTGCACAGGAGTATCCGCTGTATTACGACGCGGTCAACGAAAAAGGGCTGGGCATGGCAGGGCTGAACTTCGTGGGGAATGCTTGTTATGCGGCGTCTCCGGCGAAGGGAAAGGATAATATCGCTGTATTCGAGTTTATTCCTTGGGTCCTGGGGCAGTGCGCCACTGTGAAGGAGGCCGGCGCGCTCCTTGCAAAAGCCAATCTTGTGGGACTTCCGTTCAATGAGCAGATGCCGGCAGCACAGCTTCATTGGCTGATCGCCGACCGGGAAGGGGCCATTACGGTCGAATCGGTTCGGGAGGGGCTCAGGATTTATGAAAATCCGGTTGGCGTCCTCACCAACAACCCTCCTTTTGAACAACAAATGTTTGGGCTTAACAATTATATGCGTCTGTCTCCGAAAACACCGGAAAATTTATTTTCTTCCGAATTGCCGTTATCCGCATACAGCCGCGGGATGGGCGGGCTCGGGCTGCCGGGCGATTTATCCTCTCAGTCCCGTTTTGTCCGGGCCGCTTTCACTAGGATGAATTCCGTTTCCGGCTGTACGGAAAAGGAGAGCGTCAGCCAGTTTTTCCACATTCTCGGCTCGGTCGAGCAGCAGCGCGGCTGCTGCGATGTGGGAGATGGAAAATATGAAATAACGCTTTATACTTCCTGCTGCAATGCAAGCAAAGGCATTTATTATTATACGACTTATGAAAACCGTCAGATCACTGCTGTGGATATGCACCATGAAGCCCTGGCCAGTACGGGGTTGGTGCGCTATCCTCTGATTCAGGAGCAGCAAGTCAAAATGCAAAATTGATTTTCTCAGGCGGATAACTCGGAAAATGTATGATGAGGCCGTTCTTGTTGTGTATGAAACAGCGATTTGCTATACTGGTTTCCGGGGTGTTTTGAGTTCGCACGATAAGAGAGGAGCGAGAATGCGCGGTGAAGAACGTCAATCTTTTGATCAAACCCGCCTCCAGCCTGTGTAATCTGAGATGCCGTTACTGTTTTTATGCGGATGTTTCGGACAACAGGGAAGTGAAGAGCATGGGCGTGATGTCCCGTGAAACCGCCGGGGCTTTAATTGAAGCAGCTTTTGCAGCAGCGGATGAGCACGGAGCGGTGAGTTTTGCGTTTCAGGGCGGCGAGCCTACGGTGGCCGGGCTGGACTTTTTTCGGGATTTCGTAGCGATGGTAAGCGCGTTTCGGCCGCTGGACCGGCAGGTGAGTTATGCGCTTCAGACAAACGGCATGGCGCTGAATGAGGAATGGACGCATTTTTTAAAGGAAAACCAGTTTCTGGTGGGCCTCTCTGTGGACGGGTATCGGGAGCTGCACGACCATTACCGCGTGGACACAAAAGGGGAAGGCACATACGGGCGTGTGGCTAAGGCGCTGGCATTGCTGCAAAAATTTGAAGTGGAGACAAACCTGTTATGCGTCGTGACGGGGCAATGCGCGAAGCATCCGCAGAAAACATATGCCTCAATGAAAAAGCTGGGAGTGCGCTATCTGCAGTTTATTCCATGTCTTGACCCCTTGGAGGAACAGCGAGGCCGCGCAGTATATTCATTGACGCCAAAACTGTATGGAGATTTTTTGTGCGGGTTATTTGACCAATGGTACCGCGACTGGGCGGAAGGACACTATACCAGCGTGCGCTTGTTCGATGACTATGTTCATCTTGCAATGGGGGAGCCGGCAAGCACCTGTGCGGCTTCGGGCGGCTGTGGCAGCTATTTTGTCGTGGAAGCGGACGGAGGTGTTTATCCCTGCGATTTTTATGTGCTGGACCGATGGCGGATGGGCGACGTACATACAGACAGTCTGAAACAACTGGCGAACGATGAGACGGCTTCCGAATTTTTACGGCAGGGGCGGCTTCGCCCGTCCCGGTGTGCAAGCTGCAGATGGGTGCCGCTGTGCAATGGGGGATGCAGACGCGACTGGACAGGCGGGGCGGACGATACGGAAAATTATTATTGCGAATCGTTTCGGCGCTTTTTTGAATATGCCGCAGATCGCATAGGTGAGATCGCCTGGCAGGAGCGCCGGAGCAGAATGCGGTAAGCGTTTCTCCCGCAAAAATGCAGAAAAATCCAGAACGGCAAAAAAACACTTGACAATTTTCCGATATTTGGGTAATATAGTAAAGCACCATTTGCTTGGAGAGTTGGCTGAGTGGTCTAAGGCGCACGACTGGAAATCGTGTGTACCCTTTAAAGGTACCTAGGGTTCAAATCCCTAACTCTCCGCCAGAAAAACGCACCGGAAGCTGAAAATGCTTCCGGTGTGTTTTGTTTTGTCTTTGTACAAAAGGCTGTGCCTTGTTTACGCATTATTCATGATTTACAGTAAAATTGGAAAACTATTCGATGTATAGTAAATCATAAAGCGCCGGTAGGGTGCGAAAAGGAAAGGATGTGCTCGCTTTGGCAAAGCGGATGTATTACGGCGGGACTGTGCTTACAATGGAGGACATTTTGTATGCGCAGGCGCTTTTGGTGGAGGACGGCGTGATCCGCGCCGTGGGAAGCGAGGCAGAGGTGCGCGCGGCGGCGGGACGGGATTGTGAGATGGTCGATTTGAAAGGCCATACGCTGATGCCGGCGTTCATTGACGCGCACAGCCATTTTTCCGGCTGTGCCAACGCACTTTTGCAGGTGCCCCTGGGCGAGGCCGTCAGCTTTGACGAGATAGAAGAACGTATCGCGGCGTTTATCCGCGATAACCATATTTCAAAGGGGCAATGGGTCGCCGCTCAGGGTTTCGACCATAACGTTCTTCGGGAAAAACGTCCGCCGCGCAGAGAAGTGCTGGACCGTGCCGCTCCCGACAATCCGGTGATTATGGCTCACCAGTCCGGCCATACGGGTGTTTTGAACACGCTTGCGCTGGAACGGCTGGGAATCACGCCGGATACACCTGTGCCGGAGGGCGGCATGATGGAGGTCGCGGACGGAAAGGTGACGGGCTACATGGAAGAGACCGCTTTTCTGAATTGCCAGAGCCGCGTTCCAATGCCGGCGCCGGAGGACCTGATGGGCGCATATCTGCGCGCGCAGGACGGCTATGCGCGGCGTGGCGTCACCACGGTGCAGGAAGGGATGATGATACCGGCGATGGTACAGGCAGCTGTGCGCGGCGGGCCTGCTGAAGCTGGACGTGGTGGGATATCTGGATATCACACAGGCGGACGGCATGCGAACGGCGCTGTCCGAACACATCGGACAGTACAGCGGCCGTTTTAAGGTGGGAGGCTACAAAACTTTTTTGGACGGCTCACCTCAGGCACGCACCGCGTGGCTGCGGGAGCCGTACTGCGGTGCAGAGAAAAATTATCGCGGTTATCCGCGTATGAGCAACGAAGAACTGGCCGGGTATGTGGACCGAGCGCTGGACGAAAATATGCAGTTGCTGGTGCATTGCAACGGAGACGCCGCCTGCGAACAGTATCTGCGCGTGTATGGGGAACGCCTCAGGGCTCGCGCTGCGTCCGGTAAGCCTTGCCGGGCAATACGTCCCGTTATCATCCATGCGCAGATGCTTGCGCCGGACCAACTGTCCCGGGCGGCACAGAACGGGATGATACCGTCTTTTTTTGTGGCTCATGTATACCATTGGGGCGACGTGCATCTCGAGAATCTCGGACCGGAACGCGCGGCGCGCATCAGCCCCGCGGCCTCTGCGGGCGCACAGGGCCTCCGTTATACGTTCCATCAGGATGCGCCCGTTATCCAGCCGGACATGCTGGAGACTGTATGGTGCGCAGTGAACCGCGTTACAAAGCAGGGGACGGTGCTGGGGCCGCAGGAGCGCGTTCCGGTCCTGGATGCTCTGCGCGCCGTGACCATCAATGCGGCATACCAGTATTTTGAGGAAGGAAGCAAAGGAAGCCTGCGTCCGGGAAAACGGGCGGATTTGGTGATCCTGGAGGAGGACCCATTGAAGGCGCTTCCCATGCATCTTCGTGATATCCGTATTCTGGAGACGGTCAAGGACGGAAAGACGATCTACCGTACAGACATCTGAATGCAGCACAAGCGGCCCGCAATATGCGGGCCGCTTTCCGATGGGCAAAACATAGCGAACGCGCCTGTCCTGCGGCATGCCGCCGTGTCCCCTGCCATACAATGTAGTATCGCATACAAGGAGGGCATACAGATGTTTGGTATCATATTCAGCTTTGTCGCAAGCCAGATTTTATATTTCGCACTGCACCTGGAAAGCAGCAGTTTCCCGAAGCCTCTTTCCGCGCGGGACGAGATCGCAGCATTCGAGGCGATGAAGAACGGCGACATGGCGGCGCGGGATAAGCTCATCCGGCACAATCTGCGCCTCGTGGCGCACATCGTAAAAAAATACTACGCTTCTTCCACAGACCAGGAGGACCTGATCAGCATCGGAACCATCGGCCTTATCAAGGCGGTGAACAGCTTTGACAATACCAAAGGCGCACGATTTGCCACATATGCAGCGCGCTGCATTGAAAATGAGGTGCTCATGCAGTTCCGAGCGGGCAAAAAAAGCCAGAACGACGTGTCTATCCAGGAGCCCATCGACAGCGATAAGGACGGGAACAGCCTGACACTGAATGACGTAGTGGCCGATACCTTCGACGTGCACGAGGACTACGAGCGTAAGGAGGAGACCGAGGCGCTCTACCGTGTGGTGAACCGCCTCTCCGGCCGGGAACGGCAGATCGTCATCATGCGCTACGGCCTTTCGGGCACGCAGCCGCTGACACAGCAGCAGGTGGCGGATATCCTGCACATCAGCCGCAGCTATGTATCCCGCATCGAGAAAAAAGCGCTGGAAGAGCTGCGCGCAATGATGCGAAAAGGAGCGAGTGCGGGAAAGGGTTGAAATGCCACCGCTGCAAATTTTGAAAAAGAAGGGAGAAAAAAGTATTGCAACGCGCGCGCATGTCTGGTATTATAAATAAAATGTAAAGAGAGGTTTGGAACATGCGGCAGCTTTGCGCACAGCTTCATACGGCGCTTATCCTTCCCCGCGCGGCGTTCGGCTGCACGGCGGGGCCGTATATTCTATTCTTTCCTTCATAACAGAAAAGGCATTTTCCGTTATCGGCGGCGATAAGGGAAATGCCTCTTTTTTTGGCCGCGCGGCCTTTACACCGTACATGGTGTTTGGAATAGAAGGCATTTGATTTGAGGAGGAAGTATCAATGAGCGAAGAGACCAAAAAGATCGAGCTCGGCGGGGAAGGGCTGTACGACGCCCGTAAGCTGGGCGTACCCAAGATGCTGGTGCTGGGCGTGCAACACACATTCGCCATGTTTGGCGCGACGGTGCTCGTGCCCATTCTGACGGGTATCAGCGTTTCCACGGCGCTGCTGTTCGCGGGCATCGGAACGCTGCTGTTCCATCTGCTGACAAAGGGCAAGGTGCCGGCGTTCCTCGGTTCCAGCTTTGCGTTCCTGGGCGGCTATGCTGCTGTGGCCCCGCTGGGTGCAGATGGCACCCCCAGCGAGATGCTGCCGTATGCGGCGGGCGGCATCGTAGTATCCGGGCTGATCTACGTGATCCTCAGCGCTCTCATCAAAGTGTTCGGCGTGCGCAAGATCATGCGGTTCTTTCCGCCGGTCGTCACCGGGCCCATCATTATTTCCATCGGCCTGATCCTTGCGCCCAGCGCCATCACGAACTGTCAGTCCAACTGGCTTTTGGCATTTATCGCGCTGGCCGTCATCGTGGTATGCAACATTTGGGGCAAGGGTATGGTGAAGATCCTGCCCATCCTCATCGGTATCGTGGTCTCTTATATCGCTGCACTCTTCATGGGCGAGGTGGATTTTACCGCCATCCAGCAGGCCGACTGGTTCGGCCTGGCCATCCATACGGGCAGCATGGCCAAGTTCAGCGTCAGCGCCTGCATCACCATTGCGCCCATCGCACTGGCCACCATGATGGAGCATATCGGCGACATTGCAGCCATCAGTGCCACCTGTGAGCGTCCGTACCTGTCCGACCCCGGCCTGCACCGCACCTTGCTGGGCGACGGCCTTGCCACCAGCCTGGCGGGTTTCTTCGGCGCACCGGCCAATACTACATACGGCGAGAATACCGGCGTGCTGGCTTTGACGAAGGTGTACGATCCCCGTGTCATGCGTATCGCTGCGTGCTTTGCCATCCTGCTCAGCTTCTTCCCGAAGATCGGCGCAGCCATCCAGACGGTGCCTTCCGCCATCATCGGCGGCATCTCCTTTGTGCTGTACGGCATGATCTCTTCCGTGGGTGTGCGCAACGTCGTGGAGAACCAGGTGGACTTCACAAAATCCCGCAATCTGATCATCGCGGCCGTCATCCTGGTCTCCGCGCTGGGCTTCAACAGCGTGGGCGGCATCACGGTGCCGCTTGGCGCATCTTACAGCTTTACGTTGTCCGGCCTTGCCATCGCGGCCATTGTGGGCATTCTGCTCAATGCCATTCTGCCGGGCAACGATTATGAGTTCGGCACGGACCTGAAGGGCGACACCGCCGTGAACTTCGAAGTATAAGCGAAACTTCTCCGCATCAGTTCCGAAAATAAAAAGTGCCTCCGCAGCGGCCTTATGCCGCAGGCGGGGGCGCTTTTTATTTGTATTACAGCATTTCTTTTTTGATGCCTTTTTGCAGAATGGCGGCGTAGTCGATGTAGCTGAAGATATCCGGCCCGAAGGCGGGTGAAAACTGAAGCAGTTCGTCCAGGGAAAGTTCCTCGATGCCTTTCTGCGCGTCCTCACAATAAATAACGATCTGTCCCACGATGCCGTGAGCGTCGCGGAAGGGAACGCCGTGCTGCACCAGATAGTCCGCCACTTCCGTGGCATTCAGAAAGCCCTTTTTCACCGCGGCCTCCATGGCCTCTGGCTTTGCCTGCAGCGTACCGATCATGCGCTCCATCATCATCAATGAAGCCGTTACCACGTCCAGCGCATCTGCAAAGGAGTCCTTGTCCTGCTGCATGTCCTTGTTGTAGGCCAGAGGCAGACCCTTCATCGCACACAACAAGGCCATCAGGTCGCCGTAGACGCGGCCCGTGCGCCCGCGTACCAACTCCGCGCCGTCCGGATTTTTCTTCTGCGGCATGATGCTGGAGCCCGTGGTATATTTGTCGTCCAGCACCACGAAACCAAATTCAGCGCTGCTCCAGAGGATGAGCTCCTCGGCCAGACGGGAGAGGTGCATCATCAGGATGCTGAAATCCGAGAGTACCTCAAGCACAAAATCCCGGTCGGACACGCCATCCAGAAAGTTTTTGCATGCGCCGTGGGAAAAGCCCAGGAGGTGAGCGGTATAGGAGCGGTCGATGATATGGGTGGTTCCTGCCAGCGCGCCGCAGCCCAAGGGGGATTCATCCATCACATCCACGGCATTCAGCAGGCGTTTTTTGTCCCGCAGCATCATTTCACAGTAGGCCATTAGATGGTATTTGAACGTTACCACCTGCGCGCGCTGCAGATGAGTGTAGCCCGGCATCATCCACGGGTTTTCCTCTGCAACACGCTGCAGCGTGGCGCAGAAGGTGTCGATAAGAGCGGCCACATGATGTGCCTGCTGCTTGACGTACAGCTTCATATCCACATTGCACTGGTCGTTGCGGCTGCGGGCGGTGTGCAGCTTTTTGCCCACGTCCCCTACGCGGCGTATCAGGTGCAGCTCCACAAAGGTATGCACATCCTCGTATTCTTCGGTGTAAACAAGCTGCCCGGCCTTGAAATCGGCCAGGATGGTTTCCAGGCCCCGGGTGAGTGTCTCTCCCTCGGCGGAGGTGAGCAGGCCGCATTTTACCTGCATGGCCACATGGGCAAGGCTGCCCTGGATATCCGGCTCCACCAGCCAGCTGGTGCGCCAGCACTCGCTGTTGAAATGCTGCATCAGCGCGTCCTCATCGCCGCGGAAGCGCCCTCCCCACAATTTGGTTTCATAGGTATTCGGCATATCGTATTTCCTCCTGTATATTGTGTTTTATGTGCGGCGCATCCGCGCAGATGTTCCGTTCACGGTTCCAGTCCCTCGTATACGCGCGCCACGCGCGGAGAGAGGAAGCTGTAAAAATATACGCCTTCCACATGCATGAACTTGCCGAGTTCCTGGATGGGCATGGCTGCACCCCCGCTGCTTTGCCCGAAAAAGGTGACCTCGTCTCCTGCGCGGCAGGGAATATCAGTCACATCCACGAAGCATTGGTCCATGCAGGTAGCCAGAAGCCGGGCTTTCTGTCCCCCCACCAGCAGCGGGCCGCCTGCTTCCGCCAGAGGATAGTAGAGGCCGTCGCCGTAGCCCACGCATACGGTGGCGACGCGGGTGCGGCGCGGCGCTGTCCAGGCTGCGTCATATCCCACAGTATCTCCGGCCTCCACAACGCGCAGGTTCGTTACCGAGGCGCGCCAGCTGCAGGCCTCCTGCACCGCACCCGGCGTTCCGGGTGTGAGCGGTTCGGCCTGATTATCCATATACAGCCGGCGCCCGATGCGTACTGCGTTGCAGAACGAGGCGCGGAACCAGTCGCTGCCGCCGCTGTTGCACATGTGCTTCTGTGGCGGATCGATGCCTGCGGCCTGAAGCTGTGCCAAAGCCTGCTGATAAAGTTGAAACTGCCGGTAGGCCGTAGGGCTTTCTTTTGTCTCGCCCGTGGAAAAATGGGAGAATACCCCCATTGTGCGCACATGGGGACAGGCGGCCAGCGCGGCGGCCAGCGCGCCCAGCTCTGCGCCGGGCTTTGCGCCGGTGCGGTTCAGCCCGGTTTCAACTTTGATCTGTACTTCGGCGCGTTTTCCCTGCGCGGCGGCCAGTTTTTCCAGTGCATACACAGTGGACGGATGGAACACGGTGAGCTGCAGCCCATACTCGACCGCAGCCGGGAATAACCGCTCCGGCACGCCGCCCAGTACCAGAACGGCAGGGGGGGAGAAAACCGCCCGCCGCCCGTCCAACAAACAAAGAGGGGACCCAAGAGGGGAGGGAGCGAAAAACCCGGCCTGCCGCAGTTCAACGCCCTCACACACCTGCGCAACTGCGATGGTGCGCACGTTCGCGTAGGTGCAAAGCGCTTTGGCAATGGGTACAGCACCCAGGCAGTAAGCATTGTCCTTCAACACAGGGATGCATTCCACATCCGGCCCGATATCCTCTTGAATGCTTTGCATATTATTAATGATCGTCTGCAAATTTACGCTAAGATAAGAATTGCATAAGGTTGTATCAAGCATTTTTACCGCTCCGCATCTTTGTTTGAGAATGTATATATAGTAGCATGATTAAAGAATAAATGCAAATATATACATAAAATAAATTCAATTTAGTATAAATATGCTTATGAAGGCGTGCACGGAGGGTTAAATGCTGTGCAATGTGCAGAAAAGAAACAAATCGCATAAAAATTCGTTGACAATGAATAGATATGCGAATATAATAATGCCATGGAAGCCGCCGGAGGGGCGGCGCACAAAATGGGAACAAGAGAGGGAGCATGGGAGTTATGAAAAAGATATTGGCATTTGCAATGGCAGCGGTTCTGATGTTGGGCCTGGCGGCCTGCGGCGGTTCGGGCGCATCCGCTCCGGCAAGCTCGGCGGCGGGCAGCGCGTCCGCGTCCTCCGGGGCATCCGGTCAGGACTCAGCAGGCGGGACGTCCGTTGTGGAGGAGATTCAGGAAAAAGGCGTCCTGACGATGATGACGGCCACGGGTTTTCCGCCGTTCGAATATCTGGGCGAGGACGGCAAGCCGGCCGGTGTGGACATCGACCTGGCGCAGTTGGTGGCCGATGAGCTGGGCGTGGAGCTGGAAGTGCTGGATATGGACTTCAACCTGCTGATCGAATCGCTGAAAAGCGGTAAGGGGCAGCTCATTGCAGCGGGTATGACGGCTACGCCCGAGCGCGCGGAGCAAATTGATTTCTCCATTACTTATACACTGAACGGATTGATCCTGCTGGTGCCGAAGGGCAGCGATATCAAGACGGCCGACGACCTTGCGGGAAAGAATATCGCTGTGCAGGAGAGCACGACCGCTCACATCTACGCACAGGAAGAGCTTGGCATTGAACCGCTGGCGTTTAAAAATGCCAATGAATGCGCTACGGCTGTGATGGGAGGAAAAGCGGACGCGGCCATCCTGGACAAGGTGCCTGCGCAGACGCTGGCAATGGCGAACCCGGATGCACTGGAAACTGTGGAGCAGCTTCTCACCGAGGAGGAAATGGCCATGGGCGTGGCCAAGGGCAACGAGGACCTGCTGGAGGTCGTCAACAGTGTGCTGCAGAAGGCGATGGACGACGGCACAGTGGAGTCGCTGACGGATAAGCATCTGAAGATCTGCGCAGAGGGCTGACGTCCGGAGGGCAGGCGGAAAATGCGCACGGCCCGCGCTGCGCGGGCCGTGCAGCTTTCGGGAGCATGCGGCAGAGCAAATAAGGAAAGGGGCTATCCCTCCGTGGAAAATTTTTGGAACGACTTGAACAAGCTGCTGAGCGATTTTTATAAGGTGACGGTGTACAAAGGCCGATGGGTTCAATATCTCGAGGGGTTGGGGATGACCATAGCGCTGGCGGCGCTGGCGTGCCTGATCGGCGTGTGCATCGGCGTGCTGGTGGCGCTGGTGAAATATTATGCCGGCGGCAAAAAGAGCTTTGGCTGGAAAACAGTAAATGCCGCCTGCGGTATATATGTCACGGTCATCCGCGGCACGCCCATCGTCGTACAGCTCCTGATCGCCTACACAATCCTGTTCAACGGCAGCTTTGAGGCCTGCGTGTTCGCCTTCGGCGTCAACTCGGGCGCTTATGTGGCAGAGATCATCCGGGGCGGCATCGCTTCCATCGACCCCGGACAGGCGGAGGCAGGGCGAAGCCTCGGGCTTTCCGAGGGCGCGACGATGCGGCTCATCGTGCTGCCGCAGGCGGTCAAAAATATTCTGCCCGCACTGTTCAACGAGTTCATCGCGCTGCTTAAAGAGACCAGTGTGGCGGGATATATCGCCGCGCGGGATCTGACGAAGGTATCCGATTCCATCCGGGGCATCGCGTTCAACAGCGCGCCGCTGTTCATTGCGGCGGCCATTTATCTGCTGCTGGTGGTAGGCATGACAGCCATTCAGAAAAAAATGGAACGGAGGCTGGCGCAAAGTGATCGAGGTTAAAAATCTGCAAAAGGCCTTCGGCGGGAATATGGTGCTCAAGGGCGTGACGGAGACCATTGAAAAGGGCGAAAAAATCGCCATCATCGGTCCGTCGGGCAGCGGAAAAAGCACCTTTCTGCGGTGCCTGAACAGGCTGGAGGAGCCCACGGGCGGAGAGATATGGTTCGAGGGCAAGGACATCACCGCAAAGGACTGTGACATCAACCGCATCCGCCGGAAGATGGGTATGGTATTCCAGCATTTCAACCTGTTCCCGCATCTGACGGTGAAACAGAATATCACGCTGGCGCCCGTCAACCTGAAGCTGCAGACACCGGCAGAGGCGGATGAAAAAGCCATGCGTCTGCTGGAGCGTATCGGCCTGGCGGACAAAGCGGACGCCTATCCAAACAAGCTTTCCGGCGGGCAGAAGCAGCGCATCGCCATCGTACGCGCGCTGGCCATGGAGCCGGAAGTGATGCTTTTTGACGAGCCTACCAGTGCGCTGGACCCTGAGATGGTGGGCGAAGTGCTGGACCTTATCCGCGAACTGGCCCGGGAGGGCATGACAATGGTCATTGTGACCCACGAGATGGGGTTTGCGCGCGAGGTATCCACACGGGTGCTGTTTATGGATGACGGATGTGTGATGGAGCAGAATGAGCCGCACGCGCTGTTTGCATCCCCGCAGAATCCGCGCCTGAAAAGCTTCCTCTCCAAGGTGCTGTAACGCGGCAGCGGTATTTCCCCGGAAAAAGGCCGGGCACAAACGCCGGAGTCCCGGCAGACGATATTTGCAATAGGAGCGAACGAACATGGAAAAGCAGAAAAAGCAGTACAAAAAAGTGGTGCTCGCCTATTCCGGCGGGCTGGATACCTCCATCATCATTCCCTGGCTGAAAGAGAATTACGGCTGCGGGGGCGGTGCCGCCGCCGGAGACGTAGGGCAGGGAACAGAGCTGGACGGACTGGAGGCCAAGGCGCTTGCCACCGGCGCCAGCAAGCTGTATGTGATGGACCTTGTGGACGAGTTTGTGGAAGACTATATCATTCCCACGGTGCAGGCGGGGGCAAAATACGAAGGCACCTACCTGCTGGGAACCAGCTTTGCGCGCCCGCCCATTGCGAAGAAGCTGGTAGAGATTGCCAAAAAGGAAGGCGCGGACGCTATCTGCCACGGATGCACGGGCAAGGGCAACGACCAGGTACGCTTTGAGCTTGCCATAAAAGCCTTTGCACCGGACCTGGGAATCATCGCTCCCTGGCGCGAATGGGACATCAAGAGCCGCGAAGAGGAGATCGACTATGCAGAGGCGCACCATGTGCCGCTGAAGATCAACCGTGAAACGAATTATTCCAAGGATAAAAACCTGTGGCATCTTTCCCACGAGGGGTTGGACCTGGAGGACCCTGCAAACGAGCCGGATTACGCAAAACCGGGGTTTTTGGAGCTTGGCGTCGCGCCCGAGCAGGCGCCCGACACGCCCGCCTATATTACCATTCATTTTGAAAAGGGCAAGCCCACCGCGCTGGACGGCAAGGCCATGAAGGCCAGCACACTGCTGAAAGAGCTGAACGCTGTGGGCGGCGCGAACGGCATCGGCATCATCGACATTGTGGAAAACCGTCTTGTGGGCATGAAAAGCCGCGGTGTGTACGAGACGCCGGGCGGCACCATCCTGTATTTTGCCCACGAGCAGCTGGAAATGCTGTGCCTGGACAAGGAGACCGCTCACTATAAGGCGCTGGTGGCGCAGAAATTTGCCGATATCGTTTACAACGGCCAGTGGTACACGCCCTTGCGCGAGGCGTTGTCCGCCTTTGTGGACAAAACGCAGGAGAATGTGACCGGTGATGTGAAGCTCAAGCTGTACAAGGGCAATATCATTCCGGCGGGAACTACATCTCCGTACAGCCTGTACAGTGAGGATCTGGCGACCTTCGGCGAAGATTCGGTATATGACCAGGCGGATTCCGCGGGCTTCATTCATCTGTTCGGCCTGCCCATTACCGTGCAGGCCAAGCTGAAGGAAAAGCTGGCGGCGGAAAAGGAGTGAGCCGAAGATGTTCAGCCATGTGATCGTAAAAACGCCGTGCACCGCAATGGTGCACGGCATTACCGGCCACCCGGAGCTGGGTGCTCCGGATTATGAAAAAGCATTGGAACAGCACAGGGCATATATTGAGACGCTCCGGCAATGCGGCGTAGATGTAACGGTACTGCCCGCAGACGAGGCATATCCGGACAGCTGCTTTGTAGAGGACGCCGCGGTGCTGACGAAATACTGCGCGGTGATCACAAATCCCGGCGCACCCAGCCGCAAGGGCGAAACGGCAGCCATTGAGCCGGCAGTGGCGGAATTTTATCCGCCCGACAAAATTTTTCATATAAAAGCACCCGGTACGCTGGAGGGCGGCGACGTGATGATGTGCGGCGATACCTTTTATGTAGGGCTCTCCGGGCGCACCAACCCTGAGGGTGTGAAGCAGCTGGCGAATATTCTGGAACCGTTCGGCTGCAAGGTGGTGGGCGTACCGCTCACCGAGGTGCTGCACCTGAAAACAGGCGTGGTTTATCTGGAAAACGGTGTGATGCTCACCGCGGGTGAGTTCTGCACAAAACCTGCATTTGAAGGATATACGAAAATAACCGTCCCGAAGGACGAGCCGTACGCAGCAAA
>OGQN01001799.1_pt1 | contig 16701 bp, 14 predicted proteins | sample 1553231 | NCBI WGS metagenome assembly OGQN01 (sample SAMEA2579950, study PRJEB22360) | human gut metagenome | biome: human gut; feature: human-associated habitat; material: faeces | place: Denmark | collected 2008/2010 | reverse complement strand
TAGGGGATGCCGCTCTCCTGCGAGTAGCCGAGCGCCGCATCCAGACCGGAATCCGGCACGCCGATGACCACATCGGCCTCCACGGGGTGCTCCTGTGCCAGGAACCGGCCTGCCTGCTTGCGGGCTTCGTGCACCGAGCTGCCCTCAATGATGCTGTCCGGGCGGGAGAAATAGATGAACTCGAACACGCACATCTGGGTGTCCGGGCGGCCGCAGTGATCCTTGATGCTCCGCAGCTCACCGGTCTTGGTGTCGGCAATGACGATCTCGCCGGGCTCCACGTCCCGCAGCAGGGTCGCGCCCGCAGCATCCAGCGCGCAGCTCTCGCTGGCAAAGACGTAGCCGCCGCCGGGCAGGGTGCCGATGCACAGGGGGCGGTAGCCCCGGGGGTCCCGGACCGCAATGAGCTTGGTGGCGGACATGATCACCAGACTGTATGCACCCTCCAGCACATCCATCGTCTTGCTGATGGCGGTCTCAATGCTGCCCATCCGCAGGCGGTTGCGGGTGATGAGGTAGCAGATGACCTCGGTATCGGAGGAGCCGTGGAAGATGGCACCCTCGTTCTCCAGCTGGCGGCGCAGCTCCAGGGCATTGGTCAGGTTGCCGTTGTGGCAGAGGGCCATGGTGCCCCGGCCATGCCGGACGATCATGGGCTGGGCGTTGGCCCGCACCCGGCTGCCGGCCGTGGCATAGCGGACATGGCCCGTTGCCATGTGGGCCGTGGGGGTGGAAAGACTGCCCAGCACGGCGGGGGTGAACACCTCGTTCACCAGGCCGAGATCGCGGTGGCCCTGGATGACACCGTCATCGTTGACCGCAATGCCGCAGCTCTCCTGCCCGCGGTGCTGCAGCGCATACAGGGCAGAATAGGCAGCAGCGGCCACGTCCTCGGTGCCCGCACGGTCGTAAATGCCAAAAACGCCGCATTCCTCGTGCAGCGGATATGCAAAATCAGACATTGGTTCTCCTTACAACTCTTTCAGTTCGTTCTGCAGCTTTTCTTCCTTGGCTGCGATCTGCTGTGCCATGCTCACCCGCTCGGCCTCCAGCTTCCCGGCCAGTGTTTCATCGCTCAGGGCCAGGATCTCGGCGGCCAGCCAGGCGGCGTTCTTGGCCCCGTTCAGGGCCACAGTAGCCACCGGGATGCCGCTGGGCATCTGAACCGTGGCCAGCAGCGCGTCCAGACCGTCCATCGCGCCGCCCTTCATCGGGATGCCGATGACAGGCAGGGTGGTGTTGGCGGCAAAGGCACCGGCCAGATGGGCCGCCATGCCCGCCGCGCACAGGATCACACCAAAGCCGTTGGCCCGGGCATTTTTGGCAAAATCCGCGGCCTCGGCAGGGGTGCGGTGGGCCGAAAGGATGTGTGCCTCAAAGGGGATGTCCAGCGCCTTCAGCTGGGCACAGGCCCCCTTTACCACCGGCCAATCACTGTCCGAGCCCATGATCACTGCAACTTTCCGAATCATATCCGAACCTCTCTTTCTCCGTCTGCAAAACAAAAAAAAGCTGTGGTACACCTGCACCACGGCCTTTATTTCTGCGTATGCTCTCCCAGCGCTTTGCACAAAGCTGCACGATGCCCCTGAACAGCACGAATGGTGTTCTGTTCTGTGAAGCCCGACAGCATCTTCATCTTTGAAGTTCCCCTTTTGCTCTGCGCTTTTTCAGGCGGCACCCGGCATCCGCCGGGGTACCGTCCCTGTACTACATACAGTTTACGGCAAAAATTCCACTTTGCAAAGGCCCTTGGGGCAATTTCTCCCTTGTGTTCTCCCGCGTCAAAAAACTTTCAAAAGTTTTGTGCAGTTTCGACACCGTATTTCTTTTTAAGTATGACTTTTTTAGAAAATATAATAAAGTAAGTTTTATCTCACTGGGCAGGCCCCGCTCTGTACAGCCTCTCCGTCATTGCGTTGGCAGTAAGGGCGTTTTACCTTAGAAGATGATCTTCGCTGTTGTTGCCCTTGCTGCCCGGATGAGGTCGGCGGGTGCGCAGCACACCTGCGTACCAATGCGGCCGCCGGAGACATAGACCTTTTCCTGAGTCAGCACGCTTTCATCAAACACGGTGGTGTACTGCTTTTTCATACCCACCGGGCTGCAGCCGCCGCGCACATAGCCGGTGACCTTATTGATATCGGCCACATGGATCATGGCTACGCTTTTTTCGCCCACGCTGCGGGCAGCGGCCTTCAGGTCAAGCTCTGCCGCCACCGGAATGACGAACACAAAGTAGTTTTTGCTGCTGCCCTGGGTCACCAGCGTCTTATATACGCAGGCCGGGTTCTCCCCCATGCTGGCGGCCACGGTCACGCCGTCCACCGCCACGCCCTCCTCGTGGGCATATTCGTGGGCTGTATAGGGCACCTTGGCCCGTTCCAGGATGCGCATGGCATTCGTTTTTGCTTCTTTTCCCATTGATGATCGCTCCTTGTAAACTCCTTGCCCTCTCAGGCTGCCCCTATTCTACCACTTTCTTTCCTAAATTTCAAAATTTCTCTTGACTTCAGTTCCCTGAAGTGTTATCATAGGCCCATGCTTCAGGAAACTGAACTTCACGAAAATAAATCGCGGCAATGGAGCCGGTCTCCTGTGCCGTTTGTGTGAGAAGGATAAGGAGACGACCACCATGATCATTGTACTGAAACAGGATGCCCCCGACGCACAGGTCCGCGAGTTCTGCCACGAGCTGCAGGATATGGGGCTGCAGATCAACGACTCCAAGGGCAGCGACACCCACATTCTGGGCCTGATCGGCGACACCAAGGCCATTGCCGAGAGCTGGGTGCTGGCCAACCCCGTGGTCGAGACCTGCCGCCGCGTGTCTGAGCCTTACAAGAAGGCCAACCGCAAGTTCCACCCCGACGACAGCGTGATCGATGTCAACGGTGTGAAGATCGGCGGCGGCAATTTCGCCGTCATTGCAGGCCCCTGCAGCATCGAGAGCGAGGAGCAGATCACCTACTGCGCCCAGCGGGTAAAGGCGGCAGGCGCTTCCCTGCTGCGCGGCGGCGCGTTCAAGCCCCGCACTTCCCCCTACTCCTTCCAGGGAATGCGGAGCGAGGGCCTGGACCTGCTCAAGCTGGCCCGCCGCGCCACCGGCTCCCCCATCGTCACCGAGATCATGAACACCGAGCACCTGCCCCTGTTCGAGAATGTAGACCTCATCCAGGTGGGTGCCCGCAATATGCAGAACTTTGAGCTGCTCAAGGCCGTGGGCCGCCAGAAAAAGCCTGTGCTGCTCAAACGCGGCCTGGCCAACACGCTGGAAGAATTTGTGATGAGCGCCGAGTACATCATGGCTGAGGGCAACGAGAACGTTATCCTCTGCGAGCGCGGCATCCGCACCTTTGAGACCAGTATGCGCAACACCCTGGACCTGGCCGGTGTGGTCATGCTCCACAAAATGACCCACCTGCCCGTGGTGGTGGACCCCAGCCACGCCTGCGGCCACGCCTGGATGGTGCCCCAGCTGGCCAAGGCCGCTGTGGCCGCCGGTGCCGACGGCCTGATGATCGAGGTGCACAACAACCCCGCCAAGGCCAAGTGCGATGGTGCCCAGAGCCTGACCCCCGACCAGTTCGATGAACTGATGGGCTTTATCACCAAAGAAGTCGAGTTCTTTGGCAAGAAGATGAACTGAGAATGGAACGACCCTCTCGGCACGCGGCAGCGTGACTGAGGGGGTTGTTTTCTTTTGTCATCAAATATGGTATACTATGGTGTATTTTGAATTCACCCTTGAAACGAGGTATTTCTATGAAAGCTCATATTGCACGCAACCAGAATGCCGGCATCCCGCTGGCGCTGGGCTGGAATCTTTCTGCCGCCGACCGGGGCATCCTGGAAGGGATGGCCCCCGCTTTCGGGATGAAGCTGCAGCTGGTCTCCCCTGCCGATGCAGGCAGGACCGTGGCCCAGCTGCTGGGCGAGGTGGAGGTCAAGACCACCCGCACTCTGGTGCTGGAGCCGGGTGCTTATCCCCCGGCGCTGGTACTGGCCAACTTCAAGGATAAGGATGTGGACACCCTGCTCGACCTGATGAAGCAGGCACAGGTAAACATCCCCCTCAAGGCCGTTGTGACCCCCACCAGCAAGAGCTGGGTGTTCGGTGACCTGCTGGCACATCTGCAGGAAGAGCACACCGCCTTTACCGCCGCAAAGGAGACCGCCAAAGCATGATGACCAAGCGTATTTTTTCCGCCCTGCTGGCGGCTGCGCTCAGCCTGAGCCTGCTGGCTGGCTGCGGCAGCACCTCCGGCTCCACCGCCTCCAGCGCAGCCGATGGCCCGCAGCGCTACTCCACCGTGTTCTATGATGTGTTCGACACCGTGACGCAGGTCATCGCCTACTGCGACAGCGAGGAAGAGTTCACAGCCCAGATGGACGCACTCCACGCCGACCTTGTGGAGTACAACCAGCTCTACGACATTTATAATGATTACGATGGCGTGACCAACATCAAGACCATCAACGATAATGCGGGCATTGCCCCGGTGACGGTGGATGACAAGATCCTCGGGATGCTGGAGCTGGCCCAGACCATGTACGACACCACCGGCGGCAAGCTGAACATTGCGCTGGGCAGTGTGCTGAACATCTGGCACAACTACCGCGAGGCCGCACTGGCCGATGACAACGACAGCAACAACCAGCTGCCCACGCAGGAAGAGCTGGATGCCGCCGCACAGCACTGCGATATTGCCAACCTCATCATTGATGAAGATGCCAAAACGGTCTATCTGGCCGACCCGGCCATGTCGCTGGACGTGGGCAGCGTGGGCAAGGGCTACGCCGTGGAGCAGGCTGCACAGGCCGCCGAAGCCCGGGGCCTGACCAGTGCCCTCATCAGCGTGGGCGGCAACCTGCGGGCCATCGGCACCAAGCCGGACGGCTCCCAGTGGGTAGGCGGCGTGGAAAACCCGTGGAACTCCTCCGAGGTCTACACCAACGGCAGCTCCACTGTAGCCGCCGTCAAGATGAGCGACTTTTCCCTTGTGACCAGCGGCGACTACCAGCGCTACTACGTTGTGGACGGTGTGCGCTACCACCACCTCATCGACCCCGCCACCCTCTGGCCCGCCGCCTACTTTGACGGCGTGAGCGTGCTGGCTCCGGACTCCGGTGTGGCCGACTGCCTGACCACCGGCCTGTTCTGCCTGCCTCTGGAAGAGGGCAAGCAGCTCGTGGAATCGCTGGACGGCGTGGAAGCCCTCTGGTGCACCACCGATGGCGAAGTGGTCACCTCCAGCGGGTGGAGCGAGCATACGAATTAAATAAGGAACGACCCTCTCCGTCATTGCTTCGCAATGCCACCTCTCCCGAAGGGCGAGGCTATGCTGCCTTTATCCCAGGCCAGCGATAGGCTCCCCCTTCGGGGGAGCTGGCAAAGCCAACAGGCTTTGACTGAGAGGGTCGTTCTTTTACTTGATATCCAGTTCGGGCGGCACGTCGATCTGGTCAGAGACGTACTTGCCGTTCTTTTTGCGCTGGCGCACACACTCGGTGAGCAGATACTCGATCTGCCCGTTCACCGAGCGGAAGTCATCCTCAGCCCACGCGGCAAGGGCATCGTAGAGCTTCGCATTCAGGCGCAGGGGGATCTGCTTTTTCGGCTCTGCCATCAGTACAGGCTGCCGCTGTTCACAATGGGCTGCGCGTCACGGTTGCCGCAGAGCACCACCAGCAGGTTGGAGACCATTGCCGCTTTGCGCTCATCGTCCAGCTCCACCACTTTGTTCTCACTCAGGCGGTCCAGCGCCATCTCCACCATACCCACGGCACCATCCACGATCATCTTACGGGCATCAATGATGGCGCTTGCCTGCTGACGCTGCAGCATGACCGCCGCGATCTCGGGGGCGTAGGCCAGATAAGTGATGCGGGCTTCGATGATCTCGATTCCGGCGGCGGTGACGTTCTTCTGGATCTCGCCCTGGATGCGCTTTGCCACCACTTCCGAGGAGCCGCGCAGGCTGCCCTCATCGGCCACACCGTCGCCGGTGGTGTCCACGTTGGGAGCCACATCGTAGGGGTAGATGCGCACCACGTTGCGCAGGGCGCTGTCACACTGCAGGGACAGGTACTCTTTGTAGTTGTCCACATTGAACACGGCCTTGGCGGTGTCGGTCACCCGCCAGATCACCGCAATGCCGATCTCCACCGGGTTGCCCAGGCAATCGTTGATCTTCTGGCGGGAGTTGTTCAGGGTCATCACCTTCAGGGAGATCTTCTTGCCGTCCTTCTCACGGTCAGCCTGCACCACAGGGCGCTGCTGAACATCACCGCTCTGGCTCAGGACCGTGCCCGCAGCCGGGTTGACGGCAGTGCAGAAGGGATTGACCCAGTAGAAGCCCTCCCCCTTCAGGGTGCCGATGTAATCACCGAACAGGGTCAGCACCAGCGCTTCCTCGGGCTTGAGGACTTTCAGGCCCGCGAACAGGAAAATACCGATGATGGCATAGATGACAGCGATCGCCAGCGGGATAAAACCCAGGAAGGTGGTATACAGCATTACAAAACCGATGCCGCCCACCACAACCGCAGCCACATAACCCAGCAGGGTCAGCAGAAGCATGGTCATGCCGTTCTTCTTGGTCTGTAAGATCTTCTCTTCCATAAAATGTCCCTCCTTTACAGGGTTCGGAAGTTTCTTTCTGATATCAAAATCATATCACATTGTATTATGAATGTCAAGCACAGGCCAGTCTTGCAGGCGTGGTATTATTATGGTATAATAATACCACAGAGAGGAGCTGATATCATGCCGCGCATTATTCCGATCCGCGACCTCAAAAACACTGCCGCTGTCTCCCAGATGTGCAGTGAATCCAAAGAACCCGTCTATATCACCAAAAATGGCTATGGCGATATGGTCATTATGAGCATGGAAGCCTATGAAGAAAAGATGCAGCTTCTGGACGCTTACGCCAAGCTGGATGCTGCCGAGCAGTAGGTGGAAGCCGGGCAGACGTTGGATGCCCGCAGCGCCTTGCAGGAATTGAGAGCCCGTTATGGCATATAAGTTGGTTGAAACAGCCCTGCAAGAATAATGTTTACCTGCTTCGATTCTTCTATGGCCGTCAGAATTACGAAACATTGTTATAACACAAAACCTCCCACTCAAATGAGTGGGAGGTTTTATTACGCACAGTTATAATTACCAGAACCAATACCGTTTCTTGACGGCGATATACACGATCAGGCAGACCACGGTCAGCGCACCGGCGGCGATGAAGAAGGTCCAGTTGATATTGGTGAAGCGCAGATTCTGGTTGGTCAGCAGGTAGCTGCCAGCCGTATCGGTGGTGATGGTGCCATCCTTGTAGCTGTTCAGGAACTGCCACTTTTCGCTGGCAGTGTTGTGCAGATACAGGCGGCTGTAAGCGGCGTTCTCACCGGTCAGGGTGATCTGCACCACGCAGGGCAGCGCACCGCTTTCGCCCAGCTGGAAGCTCAGGCCGTTTTCATCGGGGGCAAAGGTCAGGGCGGTGCTGAACCCGCCCTGGGTGCTCTTGATGCTGGTGCCATCGATCCGCAGAGTATAATCCTCGCCCAGCACGATCAGGCTGCGGCCTGTGGTGCGCAGGGCGCTCAGGATCTCGCCGGTGATGGCAGGCACGTCGCTCTGATAGAGGGACACTTCCTCCCCTGCGGCGTTCTGGATGGCAGCCACGGTGGCATCGGTGGTGACGTTGTCCTCGGTGCCCTCACCGCTGGTATCGCTGCTGCTGCCGGAGGTGGATGCGGTGCGGTTGACGATGACCGTGACCGAGGTGGAGGCGGTGCCGTTGGAGACCACCACGGAGGTGGCACCCGTGGCAACGCCGGTGATGACACCGGAACCGCTGACGGTGGCAATGCTCTTGTCCTGGCTCTTGAAGGTCAGGCTCTGGCTGGCGGAGGCCGGCGACACCTTGCCGGTGATGGTCTTGGAGGAGCCCGGCTTGAGCACCACATAGTTGGTGTTCAGGGAGATGGACTGGCTGGAGACGGTGCTGGTGTTGGCCGCAACCACCGTAACGGTGGCCGTGCAGCTCACGTTGCCGTCCGTGGCGGTGATGGTGGCCTTGCCGGGGGCAACGCCGGTCACCTTGCCAAAGTTGTTGACGGTGGCCACCTTCTCATTGGAAGAGCTCAGGCTGACGTTGATGTAGTTGGCCGCCGAGGTGGGCAGCACTGCCAGCGAAAGGCTGGTGGTCTCGCCCACGGCAATGGTGCTGGATGCAAGGGTGATATCCATTTCGGTGGCGATCATGCTGGCATCCGGCTGGGGGGTGATGGTATAGGTGCAGCTCACCCCGCCGCAGGTGGCGGTGATGTTGGCCGTGCCCAGGCCCACAGCCTGCGCCACGCCCTCACTGTCCACCGAGACAACATTGGGGTTATCAGAGACATAGGTCACGCCGTTCTTGCTGGCGGCATTGGCGGGGGTGGTCACCGGGGAGAGCTGCTGGGCCGTGCCCGCCAGCGGGGCGGCATCGTAGCTGCCGGTCTCGATGCTCTCGGCGGTAACTTTATCCCAGGGAAAGTTCACCTTGGGCAGCGTGAGAGCCAGCGGTGTGGTAACAGGGCCGGCAGCCGACGCAGGCAGGGCGGCGGCACAGGCCAGCACACCCAGCAGAGCCGCGCTGGCGGCCAGCTGTTTCGGGTTCAGTTTCATTCTTTCGTACCTCTTGGGCGTGGAATCGGCGGGCGCTTAGCGGAACAGCACGCCCAGGGCCTCCATCACATAGTCAAAGTAAGTCAGTTCATCGTACTCCACACGGGCGGTGACGCTCATGCCGTTGGAAAGATCCACCTTATCGCCGCTGGTGCTCACGACATAGGTGTTGTCCGGCTTGATGGTCATCTTGTAGTAAGACCCGCTGGTGTTGGTGGTCACGTCACTGTCGATGGAGGTAACAGTGCCGGTCAGGGTGCCGTAGGAATACTCCGACAGGCCGGTGATGGCGATCTTGCAGGGGTCGCCCACGTTGATCAGCGGCCGGTCGTTGACGGTGACAGCCGCCACGATCTCAAGGTCACTGTTCTCGCTGGCCACGGTGGCCAGAGCGGAGCCTGCGCTGAGCACCATGCCCACCTTGTAGGGGGTGTCCATGTGGATGACACCGGAGGTGGGAGCGTAGATATAGTAATCGTTCGCGCCAGTGTTCAGGGCATCCAGCTGGGCCTCCATGTTGTCAATGTTGGCCTGCACGCTGGTCAGGTTGGCAGAAATGGACTGCAGGGTGGAGTAATACAGGCTCTCCACCTCGCTCTGGTTCTGCTCCATCAAGGTCTTGATCTGCTCATCGGTGTAACCGGCGGCCTGATAGGGCGAAGCATCAAACGCCTTCTGGCTGACCTGGCTCTTGTAGCTCTCGTACTGGTAGTAATAGGGCTGATCGTCGATGTCGGTCTCGCTGAAGTAGTTCTTGTCGTCCTGAATGGACTTGAGCAGCTTTTCGTACTGGCTCTTCTGCTTTTTGTAGATGTCCAGCTGCTTCTGGTAGCTGTCCTGCTGGATGTCCAGATCGGTGCTCTTGATGTGGGCGATGAGGTCGCCCTCGGTGACATAGCTGCCCTCCGAGATGTTCAGCTCAGTGATGGAGCCGGAGTAGCTGGACATGATATAGGTCTTGTTGGCCGCCTGCACTGAGCCAGTGGACTGGCTGACGTAGGTGCGCTTGTTCTGGGTACTCCAGATCACCAGAAACACCATGAGGAAAGCCACCAGAAGAATGAGCGCGTAGCCAAAGGCCGGCAGCTTCTTCTCCATCATAATGCGGCGGTCCTGCAGGTCGGAAAGATTCTGAATGCGAGTGGTCATATTACTTCGTCTCCATAAAAACGTCCATGACACCGTTTTCGCTGTCCTGATTGACGTAGATGCTGTAGGTGGTGCCGGTCAGCTCGATCTCGTGCTCATAGGCATAGATGTTCAGCTTCTGGCTGGCAAGGCTGCTGTGGTCCATGGGGCCGGTGAAGTGGGCGTACAGGCAGCCCTTCACCCGCAGCACAGCGTCCTGCTCGTAGCCCGGCTCCAGGCGGGGGATGAGCTGGTTGACCTGCATCATAAAATAGATCTGCGGCTCCGGGTTGGGGCCGGAGGTAAACTTGACGCACTGGATCACAGGGCCAACCGGCATGGCGCTGTGGCTCTTGATAAAGTTCTGCATCTGGGTCAGGATCACGCCCAGGTTGCCCAGCTCGCTGGCATCGATCTTGCGTGCCAGAACGTTGGTCAGCTTCAGGGTCTTGTTTTCTGCAACTTGGATCTCTCTCATAATAATGTCCACCTGTTTCTTTTTTGTTTGCAATAAGCAATTGTCTGGGGTCAAAGATTCTTTTTTACCGTTTTGCCAAAGACACTCCTCAAAGCGGCCTCACCCTCTCAGTCAAAGCCTAACGGCTTTGCCAGCTCCCCCAAAGTGGGAGCTCTTGACAAAAAGGGTCACAGCTGCTTTTATATCCGAATTTGTACTTCCCTATCAATGGTCTCGCATACAGCATCAAAATGATTGTTAACATCCCGATTAGAGAACCGTAAAACTTTCAAGCCATAGCCATGCAGGATAGCACTTCGTTCCTCATCGTAAGCTTTCCCCTGTTCAGTATAATGCTGTGAGCCGTCAAGTTCAATAACCAATCTTGCATCCGCGCAATAAAAATCCACAATAAACGATTCAATGATCCGCTGTTTGTAGAATTTTACCGGATATTTCCGCAAGAAAACATACCAAAGCCGTTGCTCCTGTGGTGTCATTTCCCTCCGAAGTCTCCGGGCTACATCCAGCATGTCGTTATTCTTGACAACTATCGTCTTTTTCATCAGCTTATACCTCTACCGGGCTCACCCTCTCCGTCAGCGCACACGCGCTGCCACCTCCCCCAAAGTGGGAGGTTTTGACAGAACGATTCACTCCCTGCACTGTGGGCAAGTCTGCGTTCACACTACGCAAAGGGAAACCCGCCGTACACTGCGCTATGCCAAGGGCTCTCCCTTCGGGAGAGCTGGCGCAAAGCGCCTGAGAGGGTGAGGATGCTCACGGTAAGCCACTCACACAGCGATAAAGTGTCACTATAGCTTATACCTTTACCGGGCTCACCCTCTCCGTCAGCGCACACGCGCTGCCACCTCCCCCAAAGTGGGAGGTTTTGACAGAACGATTCACTCCCTGCACTGTGGGCAAGTCTGCGTTCACACTACGCAAAGGGAAACCCGCCGTACACTGCGCTATGCCAAGGGCTCTCCCTTCGGGAGAGCTGGCGCAAAGCGCCTGAGAGGGTGAGGATGCTCACGGTAAGCCACTCACACAGCGATAAAGTGTCACTATGTAAAGAGCATTCCTGTAAGGATAAACATAATCTTCTACCACACACAATTGCCTACCGCAACGCGATAAGCAACATAAAAATAAGGTGTGCCAGGAGGCACACGCCTCCTGGCACACCATAACGAGGCATTGTTGTCTGCCCCGCGCTAACAAGTAGGGCGGTGCAGTTTCCTCAACGCTTCATAATTTTAGATCACGTCTAATTAGACGGTGAACTTAACTTCGGTCTCCTTGACGGTGTTCTTGGTGGGAGCCACGCCCAGGTTGTAGACAGCAGCAGCAATGCCCAGAGCGTTCATGGCATAGTCACCAAAGTTGTTCTTCTCGATCTTGTTGCCGTGAACATTGGTGCCGAACAGGTTCTTGCCGATGTTGCCGACTTCCTTCCAAGTGGTCTGGCCGCTGAACAGGACACCGATGGTGCGGTCAATGGTGGACTTCAGGAAGGTGTTGCCAACCAGGGTCACGATGTTGGTGTTGAAGGTCTTGATGTTCTCAATACCCCAGATAGGAGCGGTAACAGCGCCGATAGCGTCGATAAAGCTAGCGCCACCGTTGACGTAGGTCATTTCGTTCTCTGCGATAACAGAGTAGTTTGCAGGCATCATCATAATGAATTACTCCCTTCAAATGAATGAAAAAAACTTATTTTGGCGATCTTTTTCCGGCTGCGCATCCATCCAAAGATCATTTATGTAACCGAGTGCGCACTCGGCTGCAACTTAATAGGTCATTGCCTCGCCATCGTCGTCTTCTTCAACGACTGCCGCAGGGGCAACGGGTGCAGGCTCTTCCTTCTTGCGGCGGAAGATGCCCTGCTGCAGGTTCCAGAGCTCGTAATATTTGCCCTGCTTTGCCAGCAGCTCGTCATGGGTGCCGCGCTCCACGATCTGGCCGTGATCCATGACCAAAATCAGGTCGCAGTCACGGATGGTGGAAAGGCGGTGTGCCACGATCAGCATCGAACGGTCAGCCAGCTGGTTATAGATCATATCAAAGATGGTATTCTCTGTACCAAAGTCCAGGCTGGAGGTCGATTCATCAAAGATGTAAAGGCTCGAATCCTTCAGGAACGCACGGGCCAGTGCAATGCGCTGCTTCTCACCACCGGACAGGCCGTTGCCGGCTTCCTCCAGATAGGTGTTGTACTGCAGCGGCAGCTTGCGGATGAACTCATGTGCGTCGGCCTTCTTGGCCGCCTCCCGTACCTGATCGAGGGTCGCCTCGGGGCGGGAGATGCGGATATTCTCGAAGATCGTCTTGCTGAACAGCTCAACGTTCTGCGGGACATAGGAAATGCAGCGGCGGACGGATGCATTGCTGTACTCGTCCAGATCAACGCCATTCACGCTGATGGTGCCGCTCTCCGGCTCGTAATACTTGAGCAGGAGCTTGGTGATGGTGGACTTGCCGGAACCCGAGGAACCAACCAGCGCTACCTTCTTCCCCTGCGGGATGGTGAAGGAGATGTGGTCCAGTGCCGGGGTGCGGTTGCCATACCGGAAGGTGACATCCTTGAACTCAATGTCGCCCTCCATGCTCTCCATCTCGGTGTACTCTCTGGTATCGTCCTGCTCGGATTCATAATCCATGATCTCCGTCAGGCGCTTCATGGAGATGGAAGCCTCCTGAATGGACATCTGCATACCAATGAGCTCACTCACCGGAGAAGTAAAGTAGCCCGAAAGGGTGCTGAACGCCATGTAGCCGCCCAGCGTCAGCTGACCATTCAGCACCTGCGTGATGCCCACATAAGTGGTGACCATGTTCAACACGGTCATGATCACGCTGGAGATCAGGCTCTGGCTGGTGCTGATCTTGCTGGAACGCAGGCTGATCTTCAGGCTCTTGATGTATTCACGCTCAAGGGCTTCCAGCTCACGATCCTCGCAGGCGTTGCACTTGATGGTCTCGATGCCGCGCAGGCTCTCGATCATCTGGCTGTTCAGAACGGCCGACTGCACCATCGTCTCTTCATTGATCCGCTTGTAGGGCTGCTTGAAGATGATGACGAGCAGCAGGCTCAGAACGGTGGTAAACAGGGTAATGGAGAACAGCGAGGAGTTCATCCGGAACAGGACAAAGCCTGTACCCACGGCCATCACAATGTCCATGACCACGCTCATTGCAATGCTGGTCAGCACCGATTTGATGGTGCTTGCATCGGAATAGCGGGTGGTGATCTCGCCGGTCTTACGGGATGCAAAGAACTTCATCGGCAGTTTGTACACATGCTCGAAGTAGCCCAGCATCAACGGGATATCGATTTTAATGGAAAGGAAGATCAGGATCCACTGTCTCACAGTCGAGAGCAGCGTGCTGGTCAGGTTGACCACACTGAACACGACAATGAGCGATATGAGCAGATTTTTCAGCCCATAAGGCAGCACCTCGTCCATAATCGCCTTATTAAAGACGGTGGACACGATGCCGATCAGTGTCAGGATCACTGAACTGAGAATAGCGTAAGCAAACAGCTTTTTCTGGGGAAGCAGCAGATCCATGTACCGCTTCAACATGTTGTTGCGGGCTGCCTTGGCTTCCTCTTTGCCCTCCACCTTATGCTTGCCGGTGCCGCCCTTGAACTCCGCTGTGGGGTTCAGCAGCAGCAGCACGCCGGTGAAGTTTTTATAGAACTCATCCAGGCTGATTTTTTTCAGTTCATTTGCAGGGTCGCCGATGACGACGTAATCCTTGCATTTGTACTTTTTGCTTGCATCAGCCTTGCGTTCTTTTTCCTGCACCACATGCTTGCGGCGGGCATCGTCCTCCTTGATGGTCGTCTTTTTGAAGATGACCACAAAGTGGGTCAGGCCTTGGTCGGTAATGACCTGCGCAATTGCGGGCAGTGTGAAATCGCTTAAAAAGTTTTCGCGGTCAACACGGACAGCCGCCGTGCTGAAGCCCAGCTCATTGGCTGCTTTCTGCAGGCCAACGAGGTTCGTGCCTTTCATGTCGGTTCCCATCATATCCCGCAGGCGGGTGATGGTGATTTCCTTTTTGTAATGGAGGCACACCATTGCGAGCGAAGCGGCCGCGCAGTCCGTAGAATCGTGCTGCCGCACATAGGTATAACGCATACGATGTTTCCTTTACAAGAGACCGACAACCAAAAGCAAACGATCTCTTTTTCAATGTACTGTGTCTATTTCAAAACTACGGCTTTTATTCTAGCACACCCGGTCTGTTTGCACAAGCCCCAGTTTGCTGTTGTTTTGACCGTAGGTCTGACAAATGAAAAAGGTTTTCTTTTTGCACTCCGGTTTAACAGCGCATAGCCTTCTGCTTTGCCCTGCCCTGCGGAGAACCAGGGCAAAGCAGAAGTCCGCTGCTATCAAAAGAAGGGAGCGCCTACCCTTTGATCTGAGTCAATCACCACAGAACGTTTAAAAACTGTTCCAAGGTTTGGGTGTAGTATACCACAATCTGACAGCATCTTCAAGAGGACATTTTTTAAGAAACCATTAATTTTGAAGATTTTGTGAAAAAAGTCTCAGATTGGTTACAACACCCGGTTAAAAAACAAGCGGCGAAGTTGCCCTCGCCGCTTAATGGCGCCTCTTGCCTGACTCGAACAGGCGACACCCTGATTAACAGTCAGGTGCTCTAACCGACTGAGCTAAAGAGGCACATCTTTCAAAACGCAATTCCGCAGCGCACAATTGACTGCGAGATGTATTATAACTCCTCCCGCTCCCTTTTGCAAGCCTTTTTTGGAAATTTGTGAAAAAAGTTTTTCAAAGGGGCTCAACCCTCTCAGTCAAAGCCTTGCGGCAGCGAAAGGTCAGGCTGTCCCTCCCATACAACCTCTCCGTCATCATCGCTAACGCTCGATGCCACCTCCCCTAGTAGGGGAGGCCTTGGCAGGAGATTCGTTTTTCGATTGCTTCGCCTTCGGCTCCAAAATCATCATCTGCCGCAAGGGAAAGACTTTGCGCCAGCAGGGCAAACAGGAGCGAAGCGCCAGCCCCCGAAAACGCGACGGTATGCCAAGGGCTCCCCTACTAGGGGAGCTGTCGCGGCAAAGCCCGCGACTGAGAGGTTTTATGCAAAAGCAAAGCCTCTCCTTCGCCCTCTTTCTCCCCCACCTTCTGCTACACTGATATCTACCAGAAAGAAGGTGCCGCCCATCAAGACTGTGATCTACCTCGATGTCCTGCTGTTGACGAATTTTGCGCTCACGCTGCTGTTCCTGCTGGCGGCGGGGCTGCTGGCCGGGGTGGAGTGCCGGGCCGGTCGGCTGCTGTTGGGCGGGGCAGCGGGGGCAGCTTCCTCGTTGGCCCTGCTGGCCCCGGAAGCACCAGACGCTGCCGCGCTCTTATATAAAGTGTCAACCGCCGCCCTCACGGTGGCCGCCGCCTACGGCTGGCCCGGGGTCAGATGCTTTGCCCGGCTTGTGGGGTGGTTCTGCGCGGGGAATCTACTGCTGGCGGGGACGCTGCTGCTGCCCGGGGCCCAGACCAACAACGGCTGCATCTACCTGCCCCTCTCGCCGGGGGCACTGCTGGCGGGCGCGGGCGGGGTGGTGCTGGCTGTGCAGGGGGTGCTCCGCTTTCTGGGCTGGGGCGGCGGGCAGGTATTCCCCGCCCGGCTCACCGTGGCAGACACAGCGCTGGATGTCCGGGCCTTCTGCGACACCGGTTTTTCGGTGCAGGAGCCGCTTTCGGGCCGGACGGTGGTGCTGGTGCGGTTCGGTGCCGTGCAGGGCCGCCTGCCGCCCGCCCTGGGTACTTATCTGGAGCAGCACTTTGCCGGGGCCGCTCCCCTGCCCGTCCCGGCGCTGGGGGTGCGCCTTGTTCCCTGCACCACCGTGGCCGGGCACTGTATCCTGCCGGCCGTCCCGGCCAGCCTGTGCTGCACCGGCTCCCCTGCCGTGCAGGGCAGGGCCGAGCACCTCTATGCCGCCTTCGCCGACCTCCCCCCGCCGCCTGATGGGTGGGAAGTGCTGGTGGGGAGCGAAACCGTCAGCAGCCTGGCGCATGGGTAGGCTGCACTTCCATACAACCTCTCCGTCATCTTCGCTAACGCTCGATGCCACCTCCCCTAGTAGGGGAGGCCTTGGCAGAAGATTCATTTTTTCGATTGATTCGCCTTCGGCTCCAAAATCATCATCTGCCGCAAGGCAAAATGTCACGCCAGCAGGGCCAGCCGTAGCAAAGCGCCTATCCACGAAAACGCGACGGTATGCCAAGGGCTCCCCTACTAGGGGAGCTGTCGCGCGGTAGCGAGACTGAGAGGTTGGACAAAGACAGAGCCTATCCATTACTATCCTACAAAGGGGTCTCATCATGTTCAATTTTATCAAATGGCTGTTTTTTCACTTATTATCCCCTTCCGCTGCCCACTACATCAACGGCGGGCCCAGCCTGCCGCCGCC
>OGQN01001779.1_pt1 | contig 16807 bp, 14 predicted proteins | sample 1553231 | NCBI WGS metagenome assembly OGQN01 (sample SAMEA2579950, study PRJEB22360) | human gut metagenome | biome: human gut; feature: human-associated habitat; material: faeces | place: Denmark | collected 2008/2010 | reverse complement strand
CGCCGCCGCCTCGCCGCGGCGCGTGGCCTACGTCAGCTGCGACGCGTCCACCTGGGCCCGCGACGCGGCCCGTTTCGAGCAGGAGGGCTACCGTCTCATCCGCGCCACCCCCGTCGACCTCTTTCCGCAGACCTACCATGTGGAAGTGGTTAGCATTTTCGAGCGGTCCGGCTCCTAACCTGCTAGAATCATTCCCCGTATGCAATGAGACGCATTCGCGCCCGTAGCGCCCCCAAGCGCCGGCCGCCCGCGTCGCCGAGAACAAAGGAGGAGCCCCATGGCTCTCTACACCCCGGAATATCAGCCCACCGGCGAGGAGATTGCCGTCATCAACACCTCCAAGGGCACGATCCGCGTGCAGCTGGCGGGCAACGACGCCCCCATCCACGTCGGCAACTTCGTGGAGCTGGCGCAGAAGGGCTTCTACGACGGCCTGAAATTCCATCGCTACGTGCCCGGCTTCGTCATCCAGGGCGGCTGCCCCACCCCCCGCGAGGCGACCCCCGAGCAGGTGGCCGCCGGCCGCGCCCCGGGCCTGGCCCCCTTCGGCACCGGCAACCCGGGCTACTCCATCAAGGAGGAGTTCACCACCAACCCGAACAACTCCCATGAGGACGGCGCGCTCGCCATGGCCCGCTCCATGGATCCCAACTCCGCCGGCTCGCAGTTCTACCTGTGCCTGGGCCCCCAGCACAACCTGGACTCCGGCTATACCGTGTTCGGCCAGACCATCGAGGGTAAGGACGTCATCGGCCAGCTGCGCGCCGGCGATGTCATCGAGTCCGTCGTCATCGAGAACGCCGCCGAGTAAGTACCGCCCCGCGAGAGGGGTCGGCGCCCGCCGTCCGAGCCGTCTCACCTCACTGCCGCGCCGCCTAAGCGGCCGCCCCGAATGTCGAGTGAAGGAAGTCTATGAACAACGAGTTATTCGATCGAGCAAATGAGCGCTACCGCCTGCGTGACTACCGCGGCGCGCTGATGGCTTTCACGGAATGCTTGCAGGACACGAACTTCCCGCTCACTCCCGGGGAAATGGGCCTTCTCTACCACCAGATCGGCAACTGTCTGGTGAAGCTGAAGAACCCGCGCGAGGCCATTCAGGCCTACAGCCAGGCCACGGCCGATACGGCCTATCGGGCGCTGGCGACGGTGGAGTGCAACCTCGGCATGGCCTACGCGTCGCTGCGCGACTACACGAACGCCATCAACTGCTTCGAGAAGTCGGTGGCCGACACGACCAACCCCACTCCCTACAAGTCCTACATGGGCATGGGCAACGCGCTCATGAAGCTCGGCAAGTCCGCCGAAGCCGGCGTGGCCTTCCGCGAGGCCGCTCTGGACGAGTCGAACCCCGACCCCACCAAGGCGCTTTTGAACCTGGGCGTCTGCTTCATGGCTCTGAACCGCCCGGCCGACGCCGTGGCCTCCTACGAGAGCGCCCTGCAGTTCGACATGCAGCCGGCCACGCGCAACAAGCTGCAGGCGAGCCTGGGGCAGGCCTACGTGGCCTGCGGCCAGATGGAGAAGGCGGTGCATGCCTTTGAGGAGGCCATCGCCGACAAGACGTACTACCTGTCCGATTCGGCCAGCGTCGACTACCAGCGCGCCGTGGGGGCCGTGGCCCAGGGAACGTCCGAGCAGAACCAGGCCACCCAGGTGCTGCAGCTGGCCGACATGTCCGGGCTCGACGTGGCCGCCGACGGCACGAGCGTCTACGACGAGGGCGCCTACGAGGGCGGCGACGTCTCCGAGGCCTTCTATTACGACGAGGGCACCTACGAGGCCGACCCGGCGAGCTTCCCCGGCTACGTGGGCGCCTACGAGAACGTCGACAACGACCGGTTCTTCACGGCCACCGACGCCGAGCTCGAGCAGTGGTCGCGCGGTTTGGCCAAGCAGGATCGCAAGCGCCGCAACGTGGGTTTGAAGATCCTGCTGTTCTTCGTCATCGTCATCGTGCTGGCCGCCGCGGCCGGCGTGTTCGCCTATACCCAGGGCTACGGCTACCCCACGGTGCAGACGGTGACCCAGGAGCTGTTCAGCGACCCGTCCGGCGCCGCCGACAAGGTGTTCTCCGCCGATGTGGACAAAGATGCCATCCCGGCCATGCTCGATCCGGTGGTGACCGATTCCAACGTGACCATCGACGGCGTGAGTCGCTCCATGACCGAGTCCACGGTGTACGCCACGGCCAAAACCGAGGAGGGCGGGTCCGTGCAGTACCGCATCTCCATGGTGCGCGACGGCATCACGTGGAAGGTCAGCAACGTGGAGCTGTACTTCCCGAGCCAGGCCTAAAGCGCATCGGGCCGTTTTCCGATTTCAGCAAACCCGGCCCGCGCCTTGCGGGCCGTCTGCAAGCAAGACCCTTACAACGAAAGGAATTCCATGGCTATCCAGCAGACCTACTCCATGATCAAGCCCGACGGCGTGCGCAACGGGCACATCGGCGAGATCATCAACCGCTTCGAGCGCGCCGGCCTCACCATCGAGCGCATGGAGCTGGGCATGGTCACCCCCGAGCAGGCGAAGGCGAACTACGCCGAGCACGAGGGCAAGCCCTTCTACGACGGGCTGATCGCGTACATCACCTCCGGCCCCGTGGTGAAGATGGTCGTCTCCGGCGAGGGCGCCGTGGCCAAGTGCCGTTCGCTCATGGGCGCCACCAACCCGGCCGAGGCGGCCCCGGGCACCATCCGCGGCGATTTCGGCCTCATCATGGACGAGAACGTGATCCACGGCTCCGACAGCCCTGAGTCCGCCGAGCGCGAGATCGGGATCTTCTTTGCCTAAACTCGCTGGTTGATTCCGTGAGGCCCCGCTGCGCCGATGGTTGGCGCAGCGGGGCTTTTTGCGTCTCTGTCTGGTTTTTCTGGGCCATCGGCCTGCGCGAGGGAGTGGGGCGGCGGAAGAGCCGTTACTATGGAAGGAGACGGAACCGTTGCGCGAACCGTTGCGCGCGCAGGACGTAAGGAACAGAATCGCCTATGCTGTATCGCGTCATTGACGAGACGGAGGCGCCGGCGCTCGTCGCCGCCTTCATGGAGCGCTACGAGGTGGTGGCGCCGGTCAAGCGGGGGGACAAGTACGTGTTCTCCGCCGTCGATTCCTTCGACGAGATCGCGCTGGACTACCCCACGACCATCGCCTCTCCCAAGAAGTACCTCCTGCCGGCCAAAGAGACCCTCTTCGAGTTCGATGCCGAGAATAACGAGGTGACCGATTACACCGATGAGGTGCGCCCCCGGGTGCTCTTCGGCGTGCACGCCTGCGACATCAACGGCCTGCAGAACTTGAGCAGCGTCTTCAACGACCCGCGCTATCCCGATCCCTACTACGCGGCCCATGCCGCCGCCACGCTCATCGTCGGCGTCGCCTGCATGCCGTCGGCGAACTGCTTCTGCAACCTCATGGACGCCGAGGAGGCACGGGCCGCCTACGACCTGTTCCTCACGAACATCGGCGGCCGCTACCTCGTTTCCATCGGCAGCGTCGTGGCGGCGAACATCTTGGAGGCGGCCTGCGATGTCCGTGAGGCCACCGACGAGGACCGCATCGCGTTTCGCGCCGCCACCCGCGCGCGCCAGGAGGCCTTCAACCGGGACATCCCCGATATCCAGGAGATCCCCATGCTCATGGACGCCTTCCACGAGGACGAGTTCTGGGAGGAGCTGGGCGGCCGCTGCCTTTCCTGCAACGCCTGCGCGAACGTATGCCCCACCTGCTACTGCTTCGATATCCGCGACACGCTGGATCCGGGCGCGGCCACGGGGCGCCGCGAGCGCGTGTGGGACGCCTGCACCTCGCCGCAGTTCGCCATGGTGGCCGGCGGTCACAACTTCCGGCCCACGCCGGCCTCCCGCGTGCGGCACCGCATGTACCACAAGCTCAACGGCTTTCTGGCCAAGCACGACCGCAACCTCTGCGTGGGCTGCGGCCGCTGCGTTTCCGCCTGCAAAGTCGACATCAGCCCCATCGAGGTGCTGAAGTTCTTCGACCGAAAGGGGGCCTAAGAGCCATGGCGAACGACAACATCGTGGCCGTGCATCCCTTCCGCGACGCCGGGCGCGAGGCCACCGGCGCCGAGCTCATGCACGCGAACCCCTACCGTCCGTGGCCGGCGCGCATCACCTCCATCACCGAGCTCACGCCCACTGAGAAGCTCTTCGAGTTCCGCTTCGTGGACGAGCGCATCCGCGAGGCCTTCCGCCAGGAGCCGGGACAGTTCGTGGAGCTGTCCATCTTCGGCGTGGGGGAGGCGCCCATCTCCATCTCGTCGTCGCCCACCAAGCAGGGCTTCATCGAGCTGTGCGTCCGCCGCACGGGACGCTTCACCGAGAGGCTGCACCAGATGCAGTGCGGCGAGATCGTCGGCATCCGCGGGCCCTTCGGCCGCGGGGTCCCCATCGACGAGATGCGCGGCCACGACGTGCTTTTGGTGGCGGGCGGCCTGGGCATCGCGCCTCTGCGCTCGCTCATCAACAACATCCACGACGAGCGCAGCGAGTTCGGAAAGGTCACGATCATCTACGGTTCCAAGAATCCCTCCGAGGTCATGTTCCGCAACCAGTTCGAGATGTGGAAGCACCGCAAGGATTTCGAGCTGCACCTGACCGTGGATCATCCCGACGATACGTGGGATGGGGAAGTGGGGCTGGTCACCAAGCCGTTCGAGCACTTGGAGATCGACCCGACGAACACCTTCGGCGCCCTTTGCGGGCCGCCGATCATGTACCGGTTCGTCGTGCAGGAGATGCGCAAGAAGGACATCCCCTACGATCGTATCTACATGAGCTTCGAGCGCCACATGAAGTGCGGCGTGGGCAAGTGCGGGCACTGCCAGGTGGGCCATCAGTACTGCTGTATCGACGGGCCCGTCTTCAACTATTGGGAAGCCAAGAACATTCAGGGGTCGATGTAAATGAGCGAGAACCTGTCACCGACCGCCGAGCGCCGTGCTCCCCGCGTGGTCGTTATCGGCCTGGCCAGCTGCTTCGGCTGCCAGATCAACATCACGAACATCGAGCGCCACCTCATGGACGTGCTCGGCCAGATCGATCTGGGATACTGGCAGCTGACAAGCTCGGTGCCGATGCCCGACGAGTTCGACGTGGCCGTCATCGAGGGGGCCGTCACCACCGAGGAGGCGGCCGAGACGGTACGCCGCGCCCGCGAGCGCGCGGGGAGCGTGATCGCCATCGGATCGTGCGCCGTCACCGGCGGCATTCCCGGCATGGCCTCAGGCGATCTGGCGGGTCATGTGGAGGCCGTCTACGGCGATGCGGCGCCCGATGCCTGCGGCGACCTGTTGGCGCCGCGGCCCGTGTCGGACGTTATCGACGTGGACGCAGAGGTGCGCTGCTGCCCGATTGACCCCTTCGAGTTCGTGCGCGTGCTCGACGGCGTTCTCTATGGAAGCAACCGGCTGCCGGCCACCTCGGCTTTGTGTGGCGAGTGCTCCCGCAACGAGAAGGGGTGCTTCTACAAGCAGGGCGTCATGTGCCTGGGACTCGTGACCCGGGCCGGCTGCGGGGCGAAGTGCCCGGCGCTGGGCCGTCCCTGCAACGGCTGCGCGGGGCTCTCTCCCGATTCCAACGTGGAGGCCGCCCGCTACGTCGTGGGAAAGCGCGGCCTTGAGGTCGCGCGCTTCAACGACGCCCTGGAGATGTTCAACGCCGTGGCGATAAACGCCGCGCAAGGGGAGGAGTAACCTCATGGCCGCCACCGAGATTTCCGTCGACCACATCGCCCGCGTCGAGGGCCACGGCGACATCCGCCTCGTTATCGAGGACGGCCAGGTCACGACCTGCGAGATGGCCGTGGTGGAGCCGGCGCGCCTGTTCGAATCCATGGTGCGGGGCCGCTCCTTCGAAGAGGTGCCCTACATCGCTTCCCGCGTCTGCGGCATCTGCTCGTCGAGCCACGTCGTCACCGACCTGCGCGCCATCGAGCAGGTCTTCGGTGTGGAAGTGACCGACCGCACCGAGGCCCTGCGCGAGCTTCTGCTCTACGGCTCCTACCTGCAGAACCACGGCACGCACCTGTTCGTGTTCGCCGCTCCGGACTTCTTGGGCCACAAGTCGGTGTTCCCGTTGGCCGAGGGCAACCCGGAGCTGTTCGAGCGCGCATTGGGGCTGAAGGCGCTGGGCAACGAGCTGTGCACCCTGGTGGGCGGCCGGTCCATCCATCCCATCACGGCGGTGGTGGGCGGGTTCACCCACGAGATCTCCGCCGACGAGTACCTGCGTCTGGCCGAGGCCATGGATGCCACGCGCGAGTTCGCCTTAGCCAGCGTCGATCTGTTCCGCGACTTCGACACCGTGGATGTGCAGACGGAGGGCGACCTGCTCGCCATGGTGGCGCCTGATGCTTACCCGGTGTGCACCTCCGACACCCTGCGCTTCGTTCGCGCCGGCTACGATTTCAGTGCCCAGGACGTGGAAGAGGAGATCGAGGAGTACCCGGTGGGGCACTCTGCCGCCTTCCTCGCCCGGGCGCGCCGCACGGGGCATCCCTACATGACGGCGGCCCTGGCCCGCGTGAACGCCAGCTGGGACGCGCTTTCCAAGGACGCGCGCTACGCCGCCGCCAAGGCGGGGCTGCGCCCCCCCGAGTACAACCCCTTCGCCAACAACATCGCTCAGGCGGTGGAGCTGGTGGACGTGCTCGACCGCTGCGCGGCTCTCTGCCGCCGTCTTGCGGCCAATGAGTTCGAGGGTGGAAGCGAGCCTGTGAAATTCGACGTGCGCGCTGGTCGCGGCGTGGGCTTTACCGAGGCTCCGCGTGGCGCCCTGTTCCATATCCTTGATATCGACGAGGGCGGTCGCGTGCGGCGCGCCTCCATTATGACGCCCACGGCTCAGAACATCGCGAACTTGGAAGCGGACATGCGCCAGCTCGCCGAGAAGATGGCCGCCGGCGGCTACGACACCGACCTCATCACCCTGGAGGTGGAGAAGCTCGTCCGCGCCTACGATCCGTGTCTGTCCTGCAGCGTGCATTAGAGCGGGGACAGTTGAATGCCTACATGCAAAATGAATTAATGGATTCGTTAAGAAGAGGAGTTTGCTGATTCGCTAATGGCTAGAGCATGTGCGCGCTCGCGATCGTTCATCTACGCCTGCTTGGGCTTTTCGATGAGGTATTTATCAAGGAGTTCCTGCCGGTCATGAACGTCCAATTTCGCGTATAGTCGATTTCGATGAGTCTTCACGGTATTGGGAGAAACAACGAGCTGCTCTGCAATACGGTTGACAGAGCGTCCCTGAACAAGCAAAACCATCACTTCTGTCTCACGTTTTGTTAATCTGAAAGCTTTGCTGAACGCTTCGAGATGCTCTTCTTCGGCAGTGCGTTTTTCAGAGGTCTTGGCCTGGGACTGTTTTGACGTCAAGCCTATGAAGTAAAAAGCTACTGCAAGTGTTAAAGCAAGCACGAGGGCTGCGATGGTCGAGCGCATTTCGCTGTCGATGAACGCGGTGTAGTGGAAAATGACTCTGCCTGTACCGATCGCGAAGAAAAAAGCGGAAAGATACAGCGAGGCCTTTGAGGGTGAAATATAGGCTGGTAATCGGTCCGGGGGGGGGGTAGCTGATAGCGAAAGAAGGAGGATGAAAACAGTCCAGAAGGCCATCATTGCCGCAGACTCAGCTATAACCATTGAGCCTTGCGTGAGGACGGCGGTAGCGAAAAGAGACAAGCACAGGGTAATTGCTACTGCCGTAAAGATAACCACAGGGGACTTCGCGGACTTAGGCAGACGAGAAACAAGGGCCAGAATCGATCCCACAAGCAACATTCCGATTGCCCTACTGTCCGTATTTGCTTGTGCAACGTAGTTGATTTGCGCAACGAGCGAGAGAGAAAAAACAAGAACAAGCGTACAGAGGGTTTTCTGATCGAAGGCTTCTTTAAAGAGGGGATGGGCTTCTGCTTCTAAAGAAGAGAACTTGCGCTTGAAGAAAAAACCCGTGCTTACGATAGAAACGAGAGCGAGAAGCGTGAATGATGAATTCCACGCGCCGGTCCCCCTCAAGACAAAGTATCCCAGCGATGCGATGACAAGTGCTGCTGATGTTTCGAATATGGCATTAGCAAAGGAGCGCGACTCTGCGAGAGACAGCCATAAAAGAAAACCGGCTCCGTAATAGAGTCCGATGACGAGAGAGACCAAGGAAATGCCCGATGACGGCATTGGAGTAAAGCTGCAACTAAATAATGCGGTCATAAGACCAACCGTTGTCAGGAAGATGAGAAGAACGGGAAAGAGTTTGTTAATGCACTCTTTTCGCAGAACAAAGAATCCGGCGATCAGTGTGAGACCTGTAGAGAAATTCCAAATACATTTGAACGCCAAGATGAGTTCGTCGTTTGCATCTGAGCCAAACCAATGATAAAAACTTGCTTGCCTCCAGTTCCAAAGCAAGAGAGCAGCAAGGGTTGTAACAGAGGCCAGCATACGCAGTCGTCGATCGGGCTCAACTATCACACGATTATCCTTCACTAATATCTTGCGGTCGCATAGACAAGAAAGTTTAGCATACTGACTGCGTTAGGTAAAAGAGGGCGCGATAGAGGGGGAGGGAAAGGATCGCGCCCTCTTTTACTGCGTGATTAAGCCGTTTCTGCTGCGGCGTTCTGGCCAGCAATGCGGCCGAAGGTGATGCAGTCGGCGATAGAGGTGCCGCTGCCCATGTAGTGGCCGTAAATCAGGCTGCTGCATCGACCTGCGGCGTAGAGACCAGGAATGACGTCGCCCGACACGCTAATGACGTGAGATTCCACATCAGTTTTAAGACCGCCCTCAGAGGTGTAGAAAGCACTTTCAGATCCGTAGGGGCGAGCGTAGAAGGGGGGAGTCGCAATTGGCGCAAGATACTCGGGCTCTTTGCCGAACTGGCCATCCTCGCCCTGCTCTGCGAAGGTGTTGTACAGCGCGACAGTGTTTTCAAGGCTCAGCGGATCGATACCGAGTTGCTCTGCAAGCTCGGTGATGGTGCCGGCTTCGAATTCGGTAGCCCCAGCGATGGCACCGGCTTCGAATTCGGGGGAATCGCCAGAGCCGTCAAATGAGCCCTTAAGCGCGCTGTCAAAAACCAGGTACGCTTCAGGTCCGTTGGCCATAAGCGCCTCGCCGACCCAGCTGCCATATGAGGTTTCCGAGATGATGCGGCGCCCCGTCTTATCAACGAGGATGGCTTTTGCAGTGCTGGTGTCAGTGCCATAAATAAAGCAGGTATAGCAAATCTGGGACATGCCGAACAAGTCAGCGCCCACCTCTTGTCCCATTTTGATGCAAGTACCAAGTTCGTTTGGATTTCCGATAGGGCCACCGAAGGGAGTGGTGAAACGATTGTTGGCATCGATCATGTCCCTATTCATCGTGAAGCCGCCGCCAGCAAGGATTACGGCTTTGGCTGCACGAAAATACTGCTGCTTTCCGTCGCAGGTAACTTCTGCGCCGATAACCCGACCGGTCTCGTCGCGGATAAGTCTTTCCGCATTGGCGCCGTAAACAACCTGAATTCCCTCGGCTTCAACCATTTTCTTCATCGGTTCGAAGATGCCCTTGCCGCAAGCATCTCCGGTAGAGTGTCCTCGCGGTGCAGGCACGGCGATATCGCGATAAGGCGCCTGAAGCTCATTGCCTGAATACGCGAGGCCAATGCCCGCGCGACCGCTAACGCCGTGGTTGAGGTCGAGATTCTCGCCAAATTTTATGCCGCAATCAATGCAGAATTGATACGTATCGGGGCCGTTCTCGCAGTAAATCTTCAATGCTTCCTGGTTGGCATAGGGGCCAGCAGCTGCAGTCATATACTTAAGTGTTTCTTCAACGCTGTCCTTCACGCCGAGTTGCTCTTGCAGGGGAGTGCCTCCCAGATAAATAAAGCCTCCGCAGAGAACGGTCGAGCCACCGCCGGCCTCGGTCGTCTCCACGATAGTTACCTCAGCTCCACCTCGTTTCGCCTCAATAGCTGCGGAAGCGCCTGCTGCGCCAAAGCCAACGACAAGCACGTCGGTTTCGACGTCCCAAGCAATGTCGCCCGTAGATGAAAGGGGGGTGTCGTTACCCTTCCCTTTTGCTTGAGGCGAACAGGCCGCCATCAACCCAACCGTTGTGGCCGCAACTCCAGATGCCACGGCACCCTTAAAGAAGTCGCGTCGTGAAAACTTGCTTTCCTGTTCGTTCATGAACCCTCCTTGATGCTCTCGTTTTCCCGATCTCTCTTATGCGAGGAGCCTTATATAAGCAGCTCGTATAAGCACGCATCTCTGTTTGCATGTCATCAATAAGATGCGCGTTGATATACCTTAGTGAAAATGTGAAATGGTGTGGTCACCCCCAATGTTGTATTTGACGCAAAGCTTGTCATCCATAAGGAGTGAACTGTGTAGCGATGGGCGGAAAGCAGGGAAAAATGACCGTAGATACTCCCTTACACCTATGGAGTTTCTAAGCCCCTAGGCCCCGTGTGATAAAATCTAAGGCTGACTGTAACCTATACGTATCCGAAGGGTTTGCCTGTATGTCATTCCTTGATTGGTTTTCGGGCCTGACCGGCCAGATGTCCGCGGACATGGCCATCGATCTGGGCACTGCCAATACCCTTGTTGCTATTACGGGGGAGGGCATCGTCATCAACGAGCCCTCCGTTGTCGCCATAGAAAAGTCCACTCAGCGCGTGCTGGCCGTCGGCCATGAGGCCAAGAACATGATCAACCACACGCCGGACGCGTTCTCCGCCGAGCACCCGCTCAAAGACGGCGTCATCGCCGACTACGATGTGACCGAGGCCATGATCTCGGCCTTCATCAACAAGGCGGCCGAGCGCAAGTACCCTTGGCAGCCCAAGCCCCGCATCGTCGTGTGCATCCCCTGCGGCGCCACTTCGGTTGAGAAACGCGCCGTGTTCGAGGCCACCATCCAGGCGGGCGCCCGCCAGGCCTACCTCATCGAGGAGCCCATGGCCGCCGCTATGGGCGCCGATCTGCCCGTGACCGAGCCGACCGGTTCCATGGTGGTCGATATCGGCGGCGGCACCACGGAGGTGGCCGTCATCTCGCTCGGCGGCATTGTGACGTCCAGCTCGCTTCGTTTGGCCGGCAACCGGCTCGACGAGGCCATCGCCATGCACCTGCGCGATTTGCTCGGCATCAAGATCGGCGAGCGCACGGCCGAGGTCATCAAGATTAAGATCGGCTCCATCCTTCCCTTCGAGGACGGCCGCGAGCGCGACATGATCATCTCCGGCCAGGACGTCTACACCGAGCAGCCCAAGGAGGTCACCATCCAGTCCGAGGACGTGCGCGCGGCGCTTCAGGCCCCCATCGAGGAGATGGTGCTGCACATCAAGGACACCTTCAAGAAGACCAACCCCGACCTGGCCAGCGACATCATCCAGAACGGCATCCTGCTCACGGGCGGCGGCGGCCTGCTCTCGGGCCTCGACCGCTACCTCACCGACAAGCTTGAGATTCCCGTGTGGGTGTCCGAGACGGCGCTGACCAACGTGGTGTCGGGCTGCCTGAAGGTGCTCGAGACGCCGACGGCCCTCAAGCAGACGCTCATGCGCTCGAAGTAGGTCTTTCGCTTCCTATGGCTCTCAACTTTCAGCAACACGAACCGGCCTCCGCGGGCCGGCTCTCGCTCATTATCGCGCTGGCGGTCTCGCTGGTGTGCGTCGGCCTGTACCAGGCCGAGGGCGCTACAGGCCCCCTGCATTCCCTGCAGTCCGCCGTGGAGGGCGCCATGGTGCCCCTGCAGCGGGCGAGCGCGCCTCTCACCGAGGCCGTGGACGACGCCGGGGCCGCGGCGGCCGAGGGTGGCGTTACCGAGGAGACCTACGCGACGTTGCGCCAGCAGAACGAGCAGCTCGTGCAGCAGCTGGCCGCCGCCGAGGAGCAGCGTCTCGAGAACGAGCGGCTGCGCGGCCTTCTGAACCTGCGCGACACCTACGAGATCACCGGCGTGTCCGGCCGCGTCATCGGGCGGACCACCGACGCGTGGAACCAGACGGTGACCCTGGACGTCGGATCGAGCTCCGGCGTGGAAACGGGGCTCACCGTGCTCGGCCCCACGGGCGTCGTGGGCCAGGTCATCTCCGTGGACGGCGGCTCGTGCCGGGTGCGCCTGCTCACCGATCCGCAGTCCGGGGCGGCCGCCATGGTGCAGTCGAGCCGGGCCGAGGGCATCGTGCGCGGCTCCATGGACGGCCTGCTCTATCTGGAGAACATCGGCGCGGACGTGAACGTGCAGGTGGGTGACGTGGTTCTCACGAGCGGCCTGGGCGGGAGCTACACCCGGGGCCTCATCATCGGCACGGTGGTGCGCGTCGAGGGCAGCGCTGGCAGCGACACCCGCAAGATCGTCGTGGCCCCCAACGACACCGTGAGCCTCATGGAGGAGGCGCTCGTAGTGTTCTCCGCGGCCGACGATGCGGCCGACCGCACCGTGACGGCGCCCACGAGCGCCGACGGTGGCGAGGGGGCGTCCGGCTCCGATTCGGGAGAGTCCGGCGACGGCAACGATGCCGGCAGCGGTGACGACAGTGCCAGCGGCGACGGCTCCGGCGACGATGCGGGCCGCTCTGACGGCACCGAAGGAGGCGAGGCCGCATGATGGAACTTTCCCGCGAGACGGTGGCGGGCGTCATCGGCGCCGTCATCGCCGTGCTTCTGCAGATAACCGTGGCGCCGGCCATCACGCTGTTCGAGGCCGTGCCCAACTTCATCGTGGCCTTTTGCATCGTGCGCGCCGTGGCCACGCCGGCTTCGGCCGGGTCGGTCATGCCGCTGGTTTTGGGCCTTCTCTTCGACCTCATGGGCGGCGGTCCTGTGGGAGGGATGGCCTTTGTGCTCGTGCTGGTAACGTTTCTGGCCTCGCGGCTGTTCATGGCGCTCAACAACGATACCCTGTTCATGCCGGTGGCCATCATGCTGGCGTGCATCATGCTCGTCGAGGTGATGTACGGGCTCATCGTCGTGGTCTGCGGCGCCGACGTGCCCTTGGGGGAGGCCTTCCTCTACCGCACGCTGCCCTGCATGCTCTACGACTGCGTCATCGGCCTTTTGCTGTATCCGATCGCCGCGCGGTTGATGGTCGATCGCCCGCGCGTCCAACCCGGGACGCCGGTCCTTCGTTAGGAAGGGGGAGCCGTGCTCGTAGCTATCATCGTCGCCGTCCTGGCGGCGGTCATCGTCATTGTAGCCGTGGCAGCGGCGCTCGCGCTGCGCGCCCGCAGGGAGACGCCCTCGGTCGGCCGCGCCAAGGGAGTCTCGGAGCTTTCCACCGTGGGCGTGGGAAGCTCGCCCTTCGAGCGCCGCTCCAAGGCCCAGGCCGCCCGCGAGGGCGATGTGACCGTGTCCAGCTCCGAGCCCGGGGCCGCGTCGAAGAAGCCCTCTGACGAGCTGGGACGCCGCTTTGCGGGTCTGGCGGCGGCGGCCGTGGCTATCTTTGGCGCCCTGTCGGCGAAGCTGTGGTCCATGCAGATCGCGGGATCTGAGGCCTACGCCCAGGCGGCGGAGGAGAACCTGTACACCACGGTGAAGACGCCCGCCCCCCGCGGCTGCATCTACGACACCAACGGCGAGGCTTTGGTGGTGAACCGCCCGAGCCAGACCGTCGTGGCCGACCCTGAGGTGGCCGACAACCGCGATGTCGTGCGCCGGCTCTCCACGGTGCTGGGGCTTCCCGCCAACGTGGTGCTCCAGCGCATCAACGATGCCGCCGCCGGCGCTCAGAGCCTGCGCGTGGTGGGGGAGGACGTGCGCCTGCGCGACGTGGCCTTCATCGCCGAGCATGCCGACGCTTTCCCCGGCATCACCGTGGAGGAGCGCTCCCAGCGCGAGTATCCCTACGGGGCGCTGGCGGCCCATGTGCTCGGCTACACCGGCTCGCCCTCGGCTGCCCGGCTTGAGGAGAAGATCGAGGGCCGCGACATCCTCGCCATCGACGTGGTGGGCAACGCTGGGGTGGAGGCCACCTACGACGCGTACTTGTCCGGCGAGCACGGCGAGAGCCAGGTCATGGTGGACGCCAACGGCCGGCGCATCTCGGTCATGAGCGACATCAAGGACACCAAGGGCAACGACCTCTACCTCACCATCGACGCCAGGGCTCAGTACGTGGCCGACGCGGCCCTGGCCAAGCTCATCGCGCCATCGGGCGGCGTCATCGGCACGGGCAAGGGCTCTAAGGGCGCCGTTGTGGCACTTGATGTGACCGACGGGTCGGTGCTCGTTATGTCAAGCTTCCCCACCTTCGACCCGACGAATTTCACCGGTGCCTTCTCCCAGGAACTCATGGATAGGTACAACTCCGAGGAGGCCTACGCGCCGCTGAACAACAACGTGGTGTCCGGCCAGTTCATGGCCGCCTCCACCTTCAAGGCCTTCACCTCCTTAGCTGGCCTGGAGTACGGCTTCGCCACGGAGAGCAGCTCGTGGAACTGCACGGGCAAGTGGGACGGCTTCGGCACTGGGGACGTGCAGCGCTGCTGGAAGCACGACGGCCATGGGACGCTCGATCTGCACGGGGGCATCGTGAACTCCTGTGACACGGTCTTCTACGAGATCGGCAAGGCTTTCTACGACCATGGGCCCGCCGGCACCGGCGAGATATCGGAGACGGCGCTCCAGGACTACCTGGGGCAGTTCGGCTTCGGCGAGAAGACCGACATCGATCTGGGCGGCGAGGCTGTGGGCGTCATTCCCACCCCGGCCTGGAAGGCCGAGCGCTGGCAGAACGTGCCCTCCGAAGCCACCTTCCGCGGCGGCGACTACACCAACATGATCATCGGCCAGGGCGATGTGCTCGTGACGCCCTTGCAGGTGGCCTGCGCCTACGCCGGCGTGGCCACGGGCCGCATCATGCGGCCGCACCTTCTGAAGGAGGTGCGCAACAGCGAGGGCGAGACGGTCGTCACCTACGAGCCGGTCGTCGAGCGTACGCCCGAGGTGACCGAGGCCCATCTGGCCTACGTGCGCGACGCGCTGCACGGCATGGTGCAGGAGTCCCACTCCGTGGCGCCCTTGTTCGAGGAGCTGGGAATCGATGCGGCCGGCAAGTCCGGCACCGGCGAGAAGCAGGATCAGAACGACACGGCATGGTTCGTGGCCTACGCCCCCTACAACGACCCGAAGTACGTCGTGGCCTGCGTGGTGGAGCAGGGCGGCGGCGGATCGGACACCGCGGCGCCGGTGGTGGCCGAGGTCATGGGCGCGCTCATGGACTGCGCCGCCGGCACGTCCTCGGTGAAGCCGGAGCGCATCTCCGGCTCGCCCGGCGAGTCCGTCGCCATCGCCAACGACTCCGGCGGCCGTGAGGACTAGCATGGCCCAGCAGCTTCCCCAAATCCACTCGGTTCACTCCAGCCAGCGCCGACCGGCCCACGGCTCGGCCGGCTGCGCCCTCGCTGCTTGCGCGCGTGCCCTGGGGCTTCCTCGCCGTCATCGCGGTGCTCGTCGCCTACGGTCTCGTGGTCTGCTGGTCGGCGGTGCAGGGGGACGCCGACTACAACTTCAGCCGCCAGCTGCAGGGCGTGGCGGTGGGCCTGGTCGCCATGGTGGCCCTGTGGGCCTTCGACTACCGGCGCCTTTCGAACCTCACCACGGCGCTGCTCGTCATCAACGTGGTGCTCATCCTTCTGCCCCACATCCCGGGCCTCGGCACCGACGCGGGCATGGGGGCCAAATCCTGGATCAAGATCGGCATGCAGGTGCAGCCCGGCGAGTTCGCGAAGGTCACGGTGGTGCTCTTCGCCGCGAGCCTTCTGGCCCGCTACCAGGGCACGCTGGACGATTGGCGCGAGTACTGCAAGGTGCTCGGGATGCTGCTCGTTCCGTTCGCGGCCATCATGACCCAGCCGGACTTGGGCACGGGGCTGGTGTATATGGCCATCTCCGCGGTGGTGCTCGTCATGGGAGGCGCCAAGGGGCGCTACCTGCTCATCACGCTCATCGCCGGCATCGCGGCCATCGCGGCGGTGTTCGCCGTCGACGAGCTGCTGAAGTACCAGCAGTCCGACGGCACGTGGGAGTACCGCCTCCTGAAGAACTACCAGCGCAGCCGCCTGCTCGTGTTCCTGAACCCCGAGGGGGACCTTTCCGGCGACGGCTACAACCTCGCTCAGGCCAAGATCGCCATCGGCAGCGGCGGCCTGTTCGGCAAAGGCATCGGGAACGCCACACAGTCGACCCACGGCTTTCTGCCCGAGGCCCCCACGGACTTCATCTTCTGCGTTCTGGCCGAGGAGTTCGGGTTCGTGGGCGTCATGGCGCTTCTCGGCCTGTACGCCCTGCTCATCGTGGCGTGCCTCTCCATCGCCCGGCGCGCCGACAACCTCTTCGGCATGCTCATCGTCATGGGCGTCATCGGCATGTGGCTCTTCCAGATTTTGGAGAACATCGGCATGGACTGCGGCCTTATGCCCATCACGGGCATCCCGCTGCCCTTCGTCAGCTACGGCTCCTCGTTCATGGTCGTGAACTTCGCGCTCATCGGGCTCATCGGCTCGGTGTACTCCCATACGTCCACGCAGTCCGGCTTTGCCCGGACTCCCTCTCACGGAAGGAAGGCCTCATGAATCTTCCCCTCGATATCCCCGCCCTCCTGAAGGCGGCCACCGATATCGACGAGGCGCGCAACACGCCTCTGGCGGTGTCGGTCTACATCGACGAGACGGCCCCGGGCGATGTGGTGGGCCACGTGCGCAGCGCCTTTGCGAGCGCGGGGGCCAAGACCCGGGTGACCATCGGGTATCTGGATGACAACCTGCTCGCCGAGCCCTACGGGGCCGACGACATG
>OGQN01001765.1_pt1 | contig 16942 bp, 9 predicted proteins | sample 1553231 | NCBI WGS metagenome assembly OGQN01 (sample SAMEA2579950, study PRJEB22360) | human gut metagenome | biome: human gut; feature: human-associated habitat; material: faeces | place: Denmark | collected 2008/2010 | reverse complement strand
CGGGAGGCTGCGCCCTGCGGCACAGCCTCCCGGAAAAGATTGATTCCCGAAAGGGAATTATTTCTTGAAATAGCGGTTGTAGAGACCCTGGAAACCCTGGCCATGGCGGGCTTCGTCTTTAGCCATCTCATGAACGGTGTCGTGGATAGCGTCGAGATTCTGCTCTTTGGCGCGGCGGGCAATGCGCATCTTGTCGGCGTTGGCACCGGCTTCGGCTGCCATGCGCTTTTCGAGGTTGGTCTTGGTGTCCCAGACGCATTCGCCAAGGAGTTCGGCGAATTTTGCGGCGTGCTCGGCCTCTTCGAAAGCATAGCGCTTGAAGGCCTCGGCGATTTCGGGATAACCTTCGCGGTCGGCCTGGCGCGACATAGCCAGATACATGCCGACTTCGCCGCATTCGCCGTTGAAGTGGGCTGTCAGGTCAGCGATCATTTCGGCATCGGTGCCTTTGGCAACACCGATTTCATGCTCGGTGACGAAAGAAAGTTCTTCAGTCTCGTCGAGTTCTTTGAATTTCGAAGCGGGAGCGCCGCAGACGGGGCATTTCTCGGGCGGTTCTGCGCCTTCATAGACGTAGCCGCAAACGGTGCAGATAAATTTCTTTTTCATAATAGGTAAGTTGGATAATTATATTTCTTGCTTTATATAGTAACGGCAAAGTTAGCTAAATCTTTTATATCCGCAAGCGAAAAACAGCACGTGCATTTTTATGTTTTTATGTTTGCGCGCCGTGCGAGTTCGGCGTCGTCCATTGCCGAGATTCCGCGCAGATATTCTTCAAGTGAAATATCGGTGGCGAGCTTCTTTTTGAGTGAGCTTTTTGTGTATTTGACGGTGCTGACCGAGCGGTTGATGGCTGCGGCGATGTCTTTGTTCGACAGATTCTGCCAGACGAATGCCGCTATGCGCGTTTCGGCATTGGTCAGGTTGGGGTGGGCTATGCGCAGCTTGGCGAGGAATTCGCCCGTGGCGTCGTCGTGGCGCGAGATGTCCATGTGGCGCGGACTTTCGAGGTCGCCCGAAGTCTGGATGCTGCGTTTTATTTCCTCGACTTTTTCGGCGTCGTCGATTTTTGAGGCGAGAATATTGCGGATTTCCTGCTGCGACTGCTCCATCGAGGCCTGACGCCGTGTCAGCGAGCCGCCCTCGGCGTTGCGGCTGCCGAGCTTCTTCTCGATAATGGCCTGACGGCGCCGGCCCCGGCGCGATTTCAGCAGTGCGAAGCCGGCTATGGCCGTTGCGAGCGCAACGAGCCCTGCCAGTCCCCATATCCACCATAATCTCTGCCGATTTGCCTGCCGGGCCAGCTCGGCCTCATGATTGGCGGCGGCCACCTCGAAATAATCGACCTCGACCTGCGTCATGGCATTGGAGTATATTCCGGTCAGAGAATCGGCGATCTGATTGGCACGTTTGAAATTCGATAGCGAACGAATGTCTTTTCTGTCGATTTTTTTCTCAAGCCGGTCGAGATTTCTCACTGCCTCGGCATAATTGCCGGCATTGATGAGCGAATCGCTTCGCTGGACCTCGCGGTCGACGAAAGCGGGCGAAGCGGCAGACAGGGCAATAACAGCCGTCAATAATATTATTATAGAGATGAGCAGGCGTTTGTTCACAATACAAAGTTAGCATTTATTTTCAAAAAACGTCAAACTGCCGCCTGGCATATATGTAGGCGTTGTGTCTGTTAGTGAAAAATATGAGTTTTCGCAATGTTCTGATTATTAGCTGAGTAAACTTTTTCAAACGGTGTTCAATACCTTTTCAAACCTCCGTTCTGAGGATTGGAGTTGCAAAAAAACTAAATTTGAGTTCGTAATTCTATTCCATTCTAACACCAAATCACAAACTTATGAGAAAAATTTTTACTATAGTCCTCACATTGGCGGCGCTGACTTCTTCGGCTGAACAGCCCGTGATTATCAAAGACTATATTGCGCCTGTTCGAAGCAATTCTGTTTCGCGCTCCGGCAATGTCAAACTTCTGCTCAGTCTCAACACTCTCCCCGATGGCGTGTTTTTCGGAGTAATGGCTGCCCGAACCGTCAATGGAGAGGTTGAGGTCTATTACGCCCGCGAAGAGCCTGACGGTTCGGTCAGCATAGAGATGCCCGAAGGAACCTATGATTTTCTTGCTTCGGGTATTAACGACACTGCGGCCAAACAGTTTTTCCTTGTAGAAAAAAATGTCGAAGTGGATGCTTCGCAAACGTCGCTGGCATTTTTTCAGAGCGACGCCACCCGTTTGGTAATTCCCAAGTTTGTCACTCCCGAAGGAGAAGAAATTGACAGGAGCGATTTCGATTCATTTTTTGGAAGTAATTCTTCCGTATTTTTCTCTTATGGAGGACGTCATATCTTCGGCGATCCCTATGAAACCGGAATTGCAAACTACAATGAGTTCCTGACGAATGCCACAGATAACACGTTCGGATTGACAACCATGAACGTTACAGGACTTAAGGGCGGTTGCTATTTCTACGTCCTTCCTGTTGATCTTACCAAAGATGAATGCTCGACAACTACCGAAGGCTGGCAGTCACGCCGTATCTCGGTTGCTTCGAACCCAATGTATGAGATTTCTCTGGCATATCACGAAGGGCAGGGCGAAATGTATTCGATGGCATATTGTGGTTTTGCCGAGGACGATAACCTGATTTGCAGTCTTGGGCAAGGATTGTTCTCAGAGGAACTTCCCGACGATGTCATTTATATGTGGAAGCCTGAAAACTACGATGGCCCATATTCTATGGTGTCATTTCCGCTTGGTGCTGTCTGCTTCGGCAATACCTCGGCCGTTCAGGGGATGCCCTACCTCTATGGTAAAGATGGCCTGAAGAGAGTGGCTTCGAACTGGGGAATGGGAGCCGGACTTTTCTCAACTCCCGAAGAGAGGAATGTGACGTTGAGCAATCCTTATTTGGAAAAGCTCGTCCCGAATGCTCCGCTCGGCAACTGCGCGCCTGTAATTCTTACGGCGACGGAACCCGATGGCGCTACATTCCAATTTGAATGCATTGGCCGCAATGGCGAAGTAATGTCAATCGACTCATGGAATATCTATGAGGCGATAACTCAGGACGCCGACAATGAGCCTTGGAACGGAGGCACTAACACGGTTTCGGTATATGTGGATGACCAGTTGCTGACTGAAAATCGCAGCGACTTTCCGAACCAAATTTATTGGGGAGAAGAAGGCGAATATACGATTGAAATTATGACAGATAATATTTTGATTGACGGAGAAATCGCAGGCAAGTCGACTTGTACTACAAAATACAATCCCCGTGAATCTCTTTGCAGTATTCCCTCTGCTACCTGGATGGGCATTGTCAATGCCGACGGCCGGCTGACTGACCGCCTTGTCGAGCCTGACGGCGCAAGCCTCCAGCTCTATGCCGTTACGCTCGCACCTGACTTGGAATCTGAAATACCCTCATATATTTTTAGCGAGCTGTCGGACGTCAGGGTCGAGTATGCGCCTTACGGCACCGGGAATTTCCGCGAGCTGAAGGTCGAGGCTGTACCGGAGAACGACTGCATTCCCGGATGGGGCTACTTCTACAAGGCCGACCTATCGGGCGTTGAGGGGGAAAGCATTAATACGTGGTATGACGTGCGCCTGACTCTCGAAACTGAGACCGGCGGCTCGCAGCAGCAGGTTATCAGTCCGGCATTTACCGTCGGCCCGCAGAACGGCATCGACGGTGTCAGTGCCGACAATCTCGCGCCGGTCGAATACTATAACCTTCAGGGACAGCGCATCGCTTCTCCCGAAAAGGGGCAGATCGTTATCTGCCGCCGCGGTTCGCAGGCCGCCAAGGTCGTTTTCTGAGGGATACAGTAAATCGCATAGCGTAGGGCTGCAACGTGGTGCAACCGCTGGACGCAATGGCATAACTCGTTGGTAATCCGGCTGCACCGCGGTGCAGCCCTACGTCAGGGTGCGTTAATTTGATTTAGATTCGCATATAAAAAGAGGCGCGCCACTGACGGCACGCCTCTTTTATATGCGGGTCTGAAAGATTTATTCGGGACGTTTGGTCTTTTTGCCGTAGCCGTAGACTGCGTCTTTGCCGAGCTGCTCTTCGATGCGGAGAAGCTGGTTGTATTTTGCCATACGGTCGGAACGGCTGGCGCTACCTGTCTTGATCTGGCCGGCGTTGGTGGCAACGGCGATGTCGGCGATGGTGGCGTCTTCGGTTTCGCCCGAACGGTGGCTGATGACGGCGGTGTAGCCGTTGCGCTGTGCGAGCTCTACGGCGCGGAGGGTCTCGGTCAGCGAGCCGATCTGGTTAACCTTGACGAGGATAGAGTTGGCGCAGCCGAGCTCGATACCTTTCTTGAGGTATTTGACGTTGGTGACGAAGAGGTCGTCGCCGACGAGCTGGCAGCGGTCGCCGATGAGGTCGGTGAGGATCTTCCAGCCTTCCCAGTCGTTCTGGTCCATACCGTCTTCGATGCTGTCGATAGGATATTTCTCGACGAGGCCTTTGAGGAATTCGGCCTGTTCGGCGCTGGTCAGGCGCGGAGCGTCGGCACCCTGTTTCCAGGTGTAGTCGTAATGGCCGTCTTTGTAGAACTCAGAAGCAGCGCAGTCGAGACCGATGGTGACGTCTTTTCCGGGAACATAGCCGGCGAGCTTGATGGCTTCGATGATAACGTTGAGGGCGTCTTCGGTGCCGTCGAGGTTGGGAGCGAAACCGCCTTCATCGCCTACGGCGGTCGAGAGGCCGCGCTTCTTCAGAACGGTCTTGAGGTTGTGGAATACCTCGGTGCCCATGCGGATTCCTTCGTGGAAGGTGGTGGCGCCGATGGGACGGATCATGAATTCCTGGAAGCAGATGGGGGCGTCGCTGTGGGCACCGCCGTTGATGATGTTCATCATCGGAACAGGCAGAACGTAGCTGTTGCAGCCGCCGATATATTTATAGAGAGGCAGGTCGAGATAGTCGGCAGCGGCTTTGGCGACGGCGAGCGAAACACCGAGGATGGCGTTGGCGCCGAGGCGGCTCTTGGTGTCGGTGCCGTCGAGGGCGAGCATGGCTTCGTCGATGGCGATCTGGTCGAGAGCGCTCATGCCGACGAGGGCTTCGGCGATCGGGCCGTTTACGTTGGCAACGGCTTTCAGCACGCCTTTGCCCATATAGCGGCTCTTGTCGCCGTCGCGAAGCTCGAGGGCTTCGTTTTCGCCTGTCGAGGCGCCCGAAGGAACGGCAGCGCGACCGAAGGCACCGCTTTCGAGGGTTACATCAACTTCTACCGTGGGGTTGCCGCGCGAGTCAAGCACTTCGCGACCGACGATTTTTTCGATTTTCATTGTAGTATATGTAATTAGTAGGTTAGTTTAGATAGACTTTTCCGGCCGCAAAGGTAGCGCTTTTTCGCCGGTTTACCTTATTAAAAATAGCTAAAAAGCATTTTTTTACCGCCGCGTTAAACTTACGGCGCATGAAGCTGTCTATAATGCTGTAACTTCCCAACCGCATGATAATGAAAAAGACAATCACGTTTTTAGCCGCCGCTGCTCTGGCGGCATGCGCCCTGGCCGGTTATGCCGCCGACATAACGGGGCGTGTGACCGACGGGGCCGGCGAGCCGCTGATGCAGGCATCCGTGAGGCTGCTTAAACCCGATTCGGCTTTCGTGGCCGGCACTGCCGCCGACCTCGACGGCCGTTTTTCGCTTCCGGCGGTGAAGCCCGGACGCTATCTTCTCGAAACGACCTACGTAGGGTTCGCGCCGGTCACAATGCCGGTCGAGGTCGGCAAAGCTAATCTGTCGATGAAGCCTATCGTCATGAGTGAGTCGTCGAAGAGCCTCGCCGAGGTGACGGTGACAGCTGTGAAAACTCCGGTGAAGGTGATGACCGACACTGTCGAATTCAATGCCGACAGTTATCTGACGCGCCCGAATGCCGTGGTCGAGGATCTTCTGAAACGCCTGCCTGGTGTAGAGATCAGCAGCGACGGCAAAATCACGGCCAACGGCAAGGAGGTCACGAAGATTCTTGTCGACGGCAAGGAATTTTTCAGCGACGACCCGAAGGTGGCTTCGAAGAATCTGCCGGCCGAGATGGTCAACAAGCTCCAGGTCATTGACCGCAAGAGCGATCTGGCGCGCCTGACGGGCGTCGACGACGGTGAAGACGAAACGGTCATCAACCTGTCGGTCAAGCCCAATATGCGCAACGGCTGGTTCGGAACGGTCGAAGGGGGCTACGGAACCGACAGTCGCTATAAGGGCAATTTCAACGTGTCGCGCTTCCAGAACGGCAATCAGCTGACCCTTCTGGGCAATTTCAACAATATCAACGAACTCGGGTTCACCGACGGTAACGGAAACCGCTTCCACCGCTTCGGAGGCAACCATGGTGTGACATCGAGCAACTCCGTCGGCCTGAATTTCAGCGTCGGCAATGAAGAAAAGTTCCGTATCGGCGGAAATGTCATGTATAGCAACACCGACACCAAGAGCATAACGGCGTCGGAGCGCCAGTATCTATTTCCCGATTCGACGAGCTACTACTCGTCAGACTCGAACAGCCGCGACAAGGGCAACAATGTGCGTGGCGACTTCCGCCTGCTCTGGAAGCCCGACTCGCTCAATACGATAGAGTTCCGCCCCAATTTCTCGTTTAATTTCAACCGTTCGACATCTGCCTCGTCGTCGACGACCAGTGCCGGCGACGCGCAGCACACTTTGGTCAACCGCACCCGCAACGACGTCAGCTCGCGCGGCGACTCCTATGAGTTCGGCGGCCGCCTGATCTATACCCACAACTTCGCGTCGCGCCGCGGACGGTCGTTCTCGGTCATGCTGAACTACCGCGGCTCGAACGTGCGCGAAAAAGAGAACTCAGCCTCGTTCAACGAGTTTTTCCTTGTCGACAACCAGGATGAAGACTACCTCCAGTATACCGACAACCACAGCTGGAACAACCGCGTCGGCGCGCGCCTGACCTGGAAAGAGCCGCTCGGCGATGTCGCCCGCGGCAACTTCCTGACGTTCAGCTATCAGCTCAACTACCGCTGGAACAACACCGACAAGCTCGTCTATGACCGCGAATTCGACGACGACGGCAATATTGTCAGCGAGACCTATAATCCCGAGCTGTCGAACCGTTTCCGCAACAACTTCATCAGCCACAACATACGCGTCGGCTATCAGAAGGTGACGGCGAAGACCAATGCCGAAGTCGGCGTGTCGCTCGTGCCCTCGTCGTCGATGTCGACCAATCTCACCAACGCCGACAAGACGATTCCGCGCCGCAACGTGTTCAACTTCTCGCCGTTCCTGCGCTACCGCTATAAAATGAGCAAGACGCGCTCTATCCAGGCCCGCTACAACGGACGCGCCTCAGAGCCGTCGCTGAGCCAGCTGCAGCCTGTAGCCGACGTCAGCGATCCCCTGCGCATAGTTGTCGGTAATCCCGACCTGTCGCCGACATTCACCCATTTCCTGATGTTCCGATTTCAGGATTTCAACACCGACGCCCAGCGTTCGATGATGGCGATGGCCCATTTCAATATCGTCCAGAACTCCATTGTCCAGAAAACAACCTACAACTCCGAAACCGGCGGACAGACAACGACCTACGACAACGTCAACGGCGTCTGGAACGGACATGCCATGTTCATGATGTCGTTCCCCTTCCGCAACAAATACTGGACATTCAACAACCATATCTTCACCCATCTCGAGCATAACGTAGGTTTCAACAACGGACTGCGCACGACAACCTTCAATGTCGGAATCACCGAAGAGCCCGGCATCGCTTTCCGCCCCTCGAACCTCGAGCTGGAGCTGCGCCCGCGCTATGCGCTCCACACGTCGACAACGTCGGTCGAGACAAACGTCGGCCGGACTGTCCACAATTTCGGAGGCAGTTTCTACGCAACCTACTATCTGCCGTTCGGACTCAGCATATCGACCGATCTGCGCTACGACGCCACGCGAGGCTACTCGGCGGGCTACAACTCCGACGTCTGGATGTGGAACGCCCAGCTGAGCTATCAGTTCCTGCGCAATCAGGCCGCCACGATCTCGCTGAAGGTCTACGACATACTCGGCCAGACGAAAAATATCAACCGCAACGTGACAGCCTCGTATATCGAAGATATGCGCTACAACTCGCTGACGCGCTACGGAATGGTGACATTCTCATACCGTTTCAACACCTTCGGCAAGGGCAAGCAGCCCGCCGATTCGGGCGACTTCATGCACCCCGGCCGCCCCATGGGGCCCCCTCCGGGAATGCACCGCCACTAAAAAGCCATCACGGCGCGGAGGCTCTTGCCCTCGCGCCGTTTTTATTTAATAGGGCCAGTAGGCCGAATAAGCCCTATAGGCGCTATTCATCATTCTTAATTCTTAATTCCTAATTCCTGAAAAAGTTTTTTCGCGGGGATTTCAGAAAATTGTGTATTTTTGTCGTTGATGTCTGACTCTACTCCCATTCCGCAGCCTCTGCTCACAACTCCCGAAGAAGACCGCCAGATAGAGGCGGCCTTTCAGGATGTGCTCGACGGCTATCTGCGGTCGAACCACCGCAAGAAGGTCGAGATTGTCGAGCGTGCTTTCCGGTTCGCCCGCGAGGCCCACAAGGGCATACGCCGCCGTTCAGGCGAGCCCTATATTCTCCATCCCATAGCGGTTGCGCGCATAGCCAGCCGCGAGATAGGGCTGGGGTCGACCTCGATATGCGCGGCTCTGCTCCACGACGTTGTCGAAGATACCGACTACACCGTCGAAGACATCGAGCGCAATTTCGGGGCGAAAGTGGCACAGCTTGTCGACGGCCTGACGAAAATCTCGGGTGGAATCTTCGGCGACAAGGCGTCGGCTCAGGCCGAGAATTTCCGCAAGCTGCTGCTGACGATGAACGAAGACATCCGCGTTGTGCTCATAAAGATGGCCGACCGCCTCCATAATATGCGCACACTGGGCTCCATGGCCCCCAACAAGCAGTATAAGATTGCCGGCGAAACGCTCTATATCTACGCTCCGCTGGCCCACAGGCTCGGCCTCTTCGCTATAAAGACCGAGCTCGAAGACCTCAGCTTCAAATATGAGCACCCCGCGGCCTACGCCAACATTTCCGACCTGATAAGCGAGAGCGCCGGGCGCCGCGATGTCGTGGCCAACAATTTCCTTGGCCCGATACGCAAGCGGCTGACCGACATGGGGCTTGCTTTCGAGGCGAAGGCGCGCCTCAAGAGCGTCTATTCGATCTGGCGCAAGATGGAGACGAAGCATATTCCTTTCGAAGAGGTCTACGATCTCTATGCCGTCCGTATCATCTTCGACAACGATGATCCGAACCTCGAAAAGGAGATATGCTGGAAAATCTATTCAGCCATAACAGACCTCTACCGCCCTCATCCCGACCGGACCCGCGACTGGATAACGACCCCGAAGGCGAACGGCTATCAGGCTCTCCATGTAACGCTTATGGGCCCCGATGGCAACTGGATAGAGGTTCAGATACGTTCGCGCCGGATGGACGAGATCGCCGAGAAGGGCTTTGCCGCTCACTGGCGCTACAAAACCGGCGAAAGCGAGGAAGAAACCGAGCTCAACGAGTGGATGAAGACTATCAAGGAGGTTCTCGACGATCCCAACCCCAACGCCATAGACTTTCTGGGCACGCTGAAGCTCAATCTCTTCGCGAGCGAGATTGTGGTGTTCACCCCCAAAGGGGAGATGGTGACGCTGCCCACCGGCTCGACAGTGCTCGATATGGCCTTTAACCTCCATACCTTTCTCGGAACCCACTGTATAGCCGCCAAGGTCAACCATAAGCTTATGCCTCTGAGCCATCGTCTGAGTTCGGGCGATCAGGTCGAGATCCTGACCTCTCAGAATCAGACTCCTAAAGAGGAATGGGCGTCGCTGCTGGTCACGGCCCGCGCCAAAACGGCCTTGCGTCAGGCCTTGCGCCGCGAGCAGCAGCCGTTGGTCGAGGAAGGACGCCGGCGCTTCAAGGAGTTTCTCGAAGCCAAGGGGCTCGAAGAGTCGAACGACCTCCTTTCGAGCGTCATCCATCGCCTCGGCGAGGAATCGAAAGAGCGCTTTTTTATCAAGCTCGCGCGCGACGAGGTCAAGCTCGACACCCTTTTCGAAGGGAAGAGCGAGCGCGCCCAGCAGTCGTTCCTCTCGAAACTATGGCGACTGGGACGCGGCCCTAAAAAAACGAAAGAACTTCCCCCTGCCGCGTCGTTGCCCGCTGTCGCCGCGCCTCCGGATATGTCGGCTCGCGTTGTCGACACACGCAGCGTCTATACCCTCAGCAGCGACGGCCATACGGACAACTATGTCATGGCCCACTGCTGTTCGCCGATTCCTGGCGACGACGTGATGGGGTTCGTGAATTCCGACGGCAATGTCGAGGTTCATGCTCTGACCTGTCCGCGCGCCCAGGCCCTGAAGGCGAGCTATGGCTCGCGCATCGTGGCCACCCGATGGGAGGTCAGCAACACAGTCTTTCCGGCGCGCATCAGAATCGAGGGTATCGACCGCCACGGAATACTTCAGGAACTGACCTACGCCATATCGACCGAAATGAACATCGACATCCGCGGCCTTAACATCCGCGCCCGCGACGAGGTTTTCGACGCCGATCTGAACATCCTCGTCGCCGACACCTCGATAGTCGACAAACTCTGTCAGAAAATCATGCATATCGGAGGCGTGCGCCGCGCCGACCGCCTCCACTGAATAACTTGAGAACAAATGACACCGAAGTCCAACAAACTCTTTCGTATACTGATATTTCTGGCCTCCACGGCCCTTCTGCTGTTTTTTCTGCCTCACGAATCGGCCAACGAATACACCTACGCCGTCAACCGCCCCTGGGCATATTCGCTCCTGACGGCGCCTTTCGACATTCCCGTCCATCTCGATTCAGTCTCGGCCCGCGAGGTGAAAGATTCAATCGACGCTGCTTTCGAGCCTATTTATATGCGTGATCTCACGGTCGAGAAATCGATGGTCAGTCAGTTCGGCAGCCGTTTGAACTCGACGGCCCGCGAAGGGCTGTCGCCGGCCGACCGCAACCGCATTCTTGCGGCCGTGAAGCAGATCTATGAAGACGGTATCGTCGAGTCCGACGACTACGACGCTATCCGCGCCGGACGGCTTCAGGCCGTGCGTTTTATCCACGATAATGTGTCGATTTCGATGCCTACCGACGGCTACAAGTCGGTGCGCGCGGCCTATGCGCGCCTCGACAGCACCTTCTCCGATCCGCGCTTCCGCCGCGCTCTGGCGGCGGCGCGCCCCGTCGACTATCTCCAGCCCAACATTCTGGCCGATACCCTCGAGACAGCGCGTGTCCGCACGGAGCTATATCAGAAAGCTCTCGCCCCGATTGGCGTCATTCAGCAGGGAGAACGTATCATCGACAAGGGAGACATCGTGACGCCGCGCCTGGCCCGCGTGCTCCAGACCTACGAGGAAATGACCGCCGACCGCGGAGGTTCTACGGCAAGCACCTATTATCCCATTGCCGGTCAGGCGCTGTTCCTGATTCTGCTGCTCGGCGCCCTCTATGCCTATCTCTATATCTTCCGCCGCGACTATTACAACGACATAAAGATTATCTGTTTCATAATGATGATGATCGTAGGCTTCACATTCTTTGCCTACGCTCTGGCGCTGACCTTCACCTCGGGTCTCTATCTTGTGCCGTTCGCCATAGTGCCTATCATGAGCGTGATTTTCCTTGACTCGCGCACAGCCCTGTTTATCGACATCGTGCTGATTCTGATAACGTCGGTTATTGCGGTGGTGCCTCTCGAATATATCTTCCTGCAGTTTATGGCCGGCACTGCCGCCATCGACTCCATAAAGGATCTGAGCCGGCGCAGCCAGCTCATACGCACGGCCTTCATCGTCTTCGTGGTCTACAGCTTGTCGTATATCGCCGTCGAGGTCATGCTCAACGGATCGCTGCGCGAGCTTTCGGGCCGCATATTCGGCTATCTGGCCATCAACGCCGTTGCGGTTTCGTTCGCCTATATCCTGCTGTTCTTCTTCGAGAAAATTTTCGGATTCACCTCGCGCGTCACTCTTGTCGAGCTTTCCGACATCAACAATCCGCTGCTGCGCGAGCTTTCAGAAGAATGTCCGGGTACGTTCCAGCATTCGATGGCTGTCAGCAACCTCGCCAGCGCCGCCGCCTCGCGCATAGGCGCCAACGTGCAGCTTGTCAGGACCGGCGCCCTCTACCACGACATAGGAAAGATACGCAATCCGGCGTTCTACACCGAGAATCAGCACGGTGTGAACCCCCACGACACTCTCGACCCTAAACAGAGCGCCCGCATTGTAATCGGCCATGTCTCGGAAGGCATGAAGATGGCCGAGAAGGCGAAGATTCCGATGCAGCTGCGCCGCTTCATAACCGAGCACCACGGCCGTGGTAAAGCCCGCTATTTCTTCAACACATGGTGTAACCGCCATCCCGACGAAGAGCCCGATCCCGAGGCTTTCACCTATCCCGGGCCGAACCCCACAACGCGCGAGTCATCGATCATAATGATGGCCGACAGCGTCGAGGCGGCCTCGCGTTCGCTGACCGACCATTCGCCCGAGGCAATCCAGGCTCTTGTCAACAAGATTGTCGACACTCAGGTCAGCGAGGGACTTCACAACGATTCGCCCATCTCGTTCCGCGACGTCAACCAGATCAAAGACACTTTCGCGCAGCGCCTGCGCACGATCTACCACTCGCGCATCTCCTATCCCGACCTCAACAAGCAGTGATCAGTTTTCGGGAGCAGGGGCGAGGCCGCGGCGCCTGCGGGCGAAGACAACGAGCAGCCCGAGGGCTACGACGACGCCGACGGCGACGGAGATTGTCTGCGGCAGTCCGAAACCTTCGGGCGCGAAGAGCAGATAGCTCGTGCAGACAACCGTCATGAACAGCGCCGGCAGCAGGGTGATGACATAAGAGCGTCCGCGGCGCGCAAGCCATACGGTGGCGGCCCACAGGGTGAACATCGACAGGGTCTGGTTGCTCCAGGCGAAGTAGCGCCAGAGAATATTGTAGTCGACCATCATCAGTCCTATCGCAATGGCGAAGAGCGGCAGGGTCAGCGCCAGCCGCTTGATGAACTTGCGCTGGCTCAGGCCGGCGAGATCGGCGATTATGAGGCGTGCCGAGCGGAAAGCTGTGTCGCCCGACGATATCGGGGCGGCGATGACGCCGATAATGGCGATTATTCCGCCGACTTTTCCGAACCATCCCAGCGATATGTCTTTGACCATTGTCGAGGCGCTTCCGCCGTCGGCCATATAGCTGTTGAGACCGTCGTAGCCGCCTGTGAAGGCGATAGTGGCGCAGGCCCATACGAGAGCTACGATTCCCTCGGTCACCATGGCGCCGTAGAACACCGGGCGCGCGTAGCGTTCGTTTTTCAGGCAGCGGGCCATCAGCGGGCTCTGCGTGGCGTGGAAGCCGGAGATGGCGCCGCAGGCTATCGACACACAGACCATCGGGAACACCGCAAGCCCCGAGCCGTGGCGCGACTGCAGGCCGTCGCCGAATCCGACGGGAATCTCCACGCCTCCGAAGAGCATCATGCCGAGCAGCCCTAAGGCCATGAACAGCAGCAGAACGCCGAAAACGGGGTAGAGGTTGCCGATGAGCTTGTCGATGGGAAGCATGGTGGCGAGAATATAATAGATGAGGATTATGCCTACCCAGAATATCTTGTCGAGACTTTCCGGCGTCAGCGAGGCCAGAATCTCGGCGGGGCTTATGACGAACACCGTGCCGACGAGTATCAGCAGTATCAGCGAGAAAACACGCATGACGTGTTTCACGCCGCCGCCGAGTTCGCGCCCGACAATTTCGGGAAGCGACACTCCCCCCTCGCGCATCGACATCATCGCGCCGACGAAGTCGTGGACGGCGCCGGCGAAGATTGTGCCGAACACAATCCAGAGCAGGGCTGCCGGCCCGAACATTATGCCCATGATGGCGCCGAAAATAGGCCCCATTCCGGCGATGTTGAGAAACTGAATGAGGAAGACTTTCCACGTCGGCATGGCTATGTAGTCGATGCCGTCGGCCATTGTTGTCGCGGGGGTGGGGCGCTTGGGATCGGTGCCGAAGATGCGTTCGGCAATCGCGCCATAGATGAAGTAGCCTCCGATAAGGAGCGCCAGAGAGATTAGAAGTGTGGTCATAACGCGACAAATTTAGCGAAATTCCATCAATATGATCTTATAAAAATTATAAGATTTATAAAATTTATAAGACTCAAACCATAAAAACAGCAGGGGATGGCCCGCGCGGGCCATCCCCTGTAAATATATGAAAGTGTGAAGATTATTCAGCGATCATCTTTGTGGCTTTCGAGCCCTGGAGACGGATCACGAACATTCCTTTCTGAGGTTCGCTGATCTCGCGGCCGTTGAGGTCGAAATAGCGCACGGGAGCGTTGGCGTCGTCAGCTTCAATGTCGTCGATGCCGGTCGCGGTGTCGCTTTCAACATAGTGGAATCCTCTTTTTGCCTCAAGGCGTCCGCTGACAGCGCGTCGGGGCGCACCGGCCGGAGCTGCTTCGGTCTCGAGCTCGTGGTAGGCTACTACCTCGAAGTCAACTTCTGTATTAGTAGCGTCCGCAAGGCTGGTTGCCTCTACGAACCATTTGGGCTGTCCGAGGGAGGTGTCGCATGTTACGGTAGCTTTTCCGCTGTCATTGGTAGCCATCTCGAACTTAACGATTTTGCGCGGGAGATAGTGACCGTCAGCGTCGACAACCGTAGCCATAAGCTGAGTCTTGGGCAGTAGTTTGTAGAGGTCATAACGGTTTTTGTTCTGCTCCTGCTGATCTTTGTATGAATAGGCTATCCATTGGACGTCGGCAGGCTCGCCGAAGTCATCCGACGAAGTCGATCCGTCGTAGTCAAAACCATTGAAGTAGCTCTTACCTCCGTTTTCATAGTCGGTGGAGTATGTGAAGTGCAGGGGAGTTTTATTTTCGATAAGGGTCGCGATGTCCTCGCACTGATTATTGATAACGAATGAATAGTGGTCTTTGTAACCTGTCGAGTTAGTCGGATTTCCGTAGTAAGGATCGTTACGGCCATCAACTCTGAGTTCATACTTCGATTGCAATACCGGCAGCTTATGGTCGTTTCGGATGCGGGTGTCGAATGTCAGATAAAGCTCCCCGTTGTCTTTGTCGTAGGTGAAGGTATAGCGAGCGGATGCCAGATAAACCAGACGCTTCTTTGTTCCGTCAGGTAATTGTGTCAAAACATTCTCGCCGTCCATAAAGTAGCCGTTCTCGATATACGATGTTGTGTTGTCTGCTTTATCGAGGGTTTTAAACTTTGTCTGAGCGAAGCCGGTATAACCCTCTTTCTTGACGACAGCTATGGCGATATAATCGGTGTTCTTTTCAAGCTCGGTATAATTGAAGAAGACCGGATTCTTGATAGTCATTCTCTTCCAGCGCGGGTCAACGGCGGGAGTGCCTTTGGCTTCGCCGTAGGTGTCGGGATCAGCGGGGTTAACTTCCGTCCCGTCGTCTTTGCGCAGATACATGTGAATGTACTCCTTGCTCTGATTGTTGTCGCTGAGATCTACTTTTAATTTGAACAGGGCCGAGAGGTCGCTGACATTGACCGTTTCAAACTCTATGTCGATCTCAGTGTCGGTGCCCGGGGAAAGAGTCGTAAACTCAACCGTCGTTGTGCCTATCTCGTCATTATTGCTGTTATAGGCGGTGATGGTCCGGGTATACTTAGTGTTGGCTAAGAGGCCGGTGATTCTGCGCTTTTTCGTCGCGAGATCGACGTTGACTTTAATACCAGTACCATCGCTGACTACAACCGAAGTTGCTTCTTCAGGAACCTTGGTGAGAGTCAAAAGGGCGCTGTTGCTTCTGATATCCGAAATCTCGGCAGAAATGTTTTCGGATGTAGCGGGTGAGGTTGTGAAGGATTTTGTCGATGTCGCGGTCGAGTTGTCGGTATAGGTCAGAGTGAATGTCAGATTATAGGTTGTCCCGGGGGTGAGATCCGTGAGATTGGCCGTGAGGTTGTCGGTCGACGTGAATGTGATGTCTTTACCTTCTCCGAGTCCGCTGACAACGATCTTTTCAACGTTTTTTCCTTCGGCAGGCTTGCATGTCAGTGTCAGAGTGGCCGTGGTTGCGGTTATGTCCGACACGACGCCGCTGATTTCGCTTTCAGCAGCAGCTGACGGTGCTGTAAACTCGAACGGGAAAATCAGCTGGCCGTTTTCGCCGTAGTTGGCGCCGGTATTGGCGCATGCACGCTTGAAATAGCAGTTGCTGTAGAAGTTGCCGGGAGTTGCGGCTCCGGCAGTTGTTCCGGTATATTTACCGTCGGCATAGCTGAGTAAAGTCTCGCCGATTCCGTCGATAAACATATAACAGGGGTCGTTTCCGAGGCCTTCGACATCGCTGTTGTTGAGGTCTGCGAACGTCAGCTCGACTTCGAGCTTGTTATCGGCATTAAGCGTAAGTGTGTAGACGGCTTTGGCAGTAATGTCGTCTTTGCCGGTGGCGCTGAACTTCACTGTGGAAGTGCCTGATGTGCCTTCTCCCTTCGTGATTGTCTCGGACGAGGCTTGCGCACCGATTGCGGCGAATAGCGCCACAAGGCATAGTAGCAGTTTTTTCATGAAAATGAGGAAAAATAGTATGAAGTTAAAGGAAAATTTACGGAATGCGTGGTTTAGTAATTGGAACAGAGGTAAATGTACTGACTGTGTCTGCGCGCAAAATTAGACAAAATTTTACCCCCCCTAAAGCTAAAAAATGTTAATTCGGTAGGCCCCCAGGCTGTTTAACAACTTCGGCTGTCTGCTGTCAAGCGCCGTGAGGCGCGATATCTCTACATCCCACTGCGATAGCTGTGGGTTCGACAGCCTCCCCCCAGCCACCGCGACAAGCCG